>Ga0209101_1002310_pt1 | contig 12684 bp, 8 predicted proteins | sample ConPoolayeCmetaG_FD_185481 | JGI IMG/M metagenome (GOLD analysis project Ga0209101, IMG submission 185481) | Hot spring microbial mat communities from California, USA to study Microbial Dark Matter (Phase II) - Cone Pool mat layer C metaG... ... | reverse complement strand
CGGCGGCTGGGGTGGGAGCGCAAAGCCTTCCAGCCCAGGGGCCAACACGACAATCTTCTCCTCGGGCACGCCGTGGGCCGCGTACCAGCGCCGTACGAATTCAGTGGGGGCGATCAGGACACGGGCCCTATCCAGCACTCCCCGCAGCAAGCGGTTCCGCCAGGCTACCAGACCGGCCAGAAAGGGGATGGCAGGCCACAGTCCGGGGAATCCGGCCCGGGCCAGCATACAGCGGGCGCAGTTCCAATTGCGGGGCCCTTCGCAGACCTCGCCACTGTAGTTGGTCAGCAAATGGGCACTGGAGCAGAGCCACCAGAAATCGTGTAGGGTTACGACCAGCGGCACCTTGTGCTTCTGGATGCAATCCACCAGAGAGACCGGGAGTCCCATCAAATGCTGGATATGGACCACGTCAGGGCGGAATTCGTCCAGTAACCGGATCAGCGCCCGATGGATCCAGGGGTTGCGGAAGGTGTAGAGGAACCGCCGGGTCGGCCCGGCCGGCCCGTTCCAGACCGCATAGACACCAACCGCATCCTCCGTCCAGTACTGCAAGCCCCGACCGGGGGCATCCCGGCGGTAGAAGACGGCCACAGTATGCCCCCGCCGGGCCAGAGCCCGGCATATCGCCTGGGTGTAGAGTTCGGCCCCCCCTACTTTGTCCGGGGGGTACTGATGGACGATGTGGAGAATGCGCACAGAAACCCCGGCATCAATATCGCCGCATTACAAGCGGGAGATAAGCACGGTGCACATCCCCAACAAAAAGGTACAGGTTGGAGGCTTTTGGACTGCCTTGTACGGGATTCCCGTTGGCGGTAGCGGTAATAGTCAACGGGCCTAATGTATGCCAGCCAGTTATCAGTCCTGTGGTTGTAATGACCAGGCGCAGGGGTATTTGAGTGATTACCGTGCCTGAGGATGGCGTGACGATCAGGCGTGAGATCATATGAGCAATTGACCAATCCATCTGGCCCTCCCCACCGTTCTTCAGAAGCGCTCCAGTCTCCGTTGTTTCTCCTGAACCATATTGATGGAATGCGCGAATTTCTGCCGGAAATTCCAGACGGGGAGGTAGTACCAGACGGCCAGTACGGCGTACATTATAGTGAAACATAGGCCAGGGTGGTGGCGGATTGGCCGATCCCGTTTCGTCCCAGATATAAACGGCGCCGCGTTCGTTGCCATTATTGTAATCTATACCACCAATCACTGTTTCCAACAGTCCATCGCCATCTATATCATCTACGACGGGAGAAGCCACCAGGCCGCCAGGAGTTTGATGAGAAGACCATTCATAGGTTTTTTGAAGAGGATTCACAATCGTTATCGCCCAATCTCCCAGCCGGCCCATCAGAACCTCAACCTTCCCATCACCATTGATGTCAGCCAAAACAGGGCTGTACGGCATAGAAGTGTAGGATTGAATTCTGGATGACAAAACCATCGGAAAACCATTCACCAAAGTGCCATTGGGATTCCAGGCATACAATTTGTCGCAACTATCAGGTTGGTAACCGTTACCACATCCGACCACGACTTCTATTTCACCGTCATTGTCAATATCCCCTAAGGCCGGGGGTGCCATCACCACTGAAGCACCGGGGGCCTCCACAGGCCAGCCAGGAAGTGGAGTCCCATCATGGTTCCAGGCGTAAACAAGGTTTTGCCGACCGGGTGTTCCATAACCAGACGCGATCACGATTTCCAAATATCCATCATTGTCAATGTCACCCAAGGCAGGAGAGGAGAGGAGAATCTGCTCAGCCCTTACTGGAAAGCCCGGAACCAACGTCGCATCCCCATTGACTGCCCACAGTGTGGCCTCTATCCAGGAGCGGTCAAGAGTTGGCGGGCTCATCGTACCGACTACAATCTCTGGAAGACCATCCAGGTCCAGGTCGCCCAGAGCGGGTGAAGACAGACCACCATCAACTGGAAGATTGATAGGCCACCCGGTCACCAGCCGGCCATCGTGATGCCAGGCATACATAAAGCGGTCAATGCCCAAATAGACAATTTCCAGGTCTCCATCGCCATCTATATCCCCCACTGCAGGAGTGGGCGAGACTCCATCCCAGTATCCATCTGGCCCGCTATATCCCGGAGGAGGCCATCCGACCTCATCCTTACAGGGCTGAGGCCATCCGGAGGTCCCATCGGGTAAGCGGGGTTGAATCAGAGAAAAATTCCACGGGCTACTTCCGTTGTGACGATAAACAAGAATGCCGCCGTTCCGGTGTTCGTTGAGATCAGGAGAATGAATATCTCCTCCCACACCAATGACAATTTCAAGGTGGCCATCGTTATCCAGATCGGCTATAGCGGGTGATGAACGAATATTGTTATCCGAAGTATGCTTTGGGGGATTCGCTGCCTCTATATCCAGATTCGTCTGCCGAGACCAGACAACGGACCAGTTGGAGCCTATCCAGGAGACAACGTAGAGTACGCCTTTAATATCGCCCACCACGATCTCTTTATATCCATCACCGTTGAAATCGGCGGTGGCTACAGAGGACTCCATCACACGCGCGCTGCCCAGAATCACCTTTATGGGGTTCGCAGCCATAGAGGCGGGCATTTTTGGTGTTGCCAAAACTATAGCCGCTGCAAATGCAACGATATATAGCCCAATCCTTCTCACGGTTACCCTCCCATCAGTCTATTAGCGTGAAAGCGGAAAAACTGTATGGTCTCTTTCAATAATCCGAGCCACTCCGCTAAAGTGATTCCAAGGGCTCTCTTGAGTCTCACGCCCACCCGTTTATACAGGGGACCACCTATCGGGATAAGGTCTGGCTTGTTCCCACTTGCCAGCCGCCACAAAACCGCTCGGCCAGGACGTGGGGGTAGGGATAATACTTTCCGATAGAACTTCCAGGCATTTTCAGCAGTTGTTTCCCAGGTAAAGTTTGCCGCCTTCGCTCTTATAGACTCCACTTGTCTAACTGAGATTTCAGGATCGGTTAAAAAACGCCACACAAGGTCGGCACCTTTTTCTGGATCAAAAGAATCCAGATAAATCACTTCCTCCCCTAACACTTCGGCCAAAGCAGTCGTCTTTGCCGTTAGAGCAGGCGTGCCCACAGCAGCCGCTTCAAAAGGCACCAATCCAAACCCCTCATAAGTTGAGGGGTAAAGCACCAGTGAAGAATGCTGTAGCAGCCATTGCTTCTCTGCTTCGGTAACCGAACCCAGGTCGCAGACCTGGGCACACACCTCAGGGTTTTGCTGAAGGAATATCGCCTCTTCAACTTCGGATCCCCCCCAGGATACCCGGGGGCCTGCCAAAACCAGTCTTCCCTTCCAACCGTACTTGTGAATCAAAACGTGCATCACCTTAAGAGCATACAACCGATTTTTATGCCGAAAATTTGTGCCCAAAACCAGTATAAAGGGCTGAGGAGGCATCCGGGTTTCATTAATACCTACCGAACCATCTGCCCATTGATAATCCGTACCAGGCGGTATCACACACGCGCGCTCTGGCTCAATGAAGATCCCCTGGTGAATAGCATCCTGATTTGTGTCATGACTTAAAAAGACAACCCCATCAGCCACATGGCAGGCCATTTGTATCAATGCCCGGTATCTTTCCCAATCTGCGTAGTTCAACGCATAACCCACACCGGAAAAGGCGATAAAATCCAAAACAGAGACGACAATGCGATGAGCAATGGCTCGCAGGAAGATCAGTTCTTCGAGCCGCTGTAACTGGAAAGGTCGGTGTACCAGACTGAACCGAGGTTCAGATAAATTCTTTAATGCTGACAGAGGTATTACCTCGTCAACCAGGTTGTCCACACCCATCAAACTGGATTTGTCAATATGGTCGTGGACAATAATGGAAAAGTGAACATCAGGTTGTTTAGACAAAGCAAGTGCTCGGATAAGTCCCAAAGTGTGCAGTTGAGTGCCGGTGACCGGACCTCCTATGCAGGTGGCGTCAATCGCAATCCGGTAACCTATTATTGCATCCCGGGCCTGCTCAATAGCATACGCCAGAGGACTCTCTCTATCGTTGGCGACTTGCGTCGTCCATTCTGCATACCATGGGTACCGTTTTCGGATAAGTTTTTCGTGGGCAGATCGGATACGCTCTCTGGCCTTTTCCCCCCGTGCTCCGAATGATCTTGAACCTTTGTGGTATACGAAAAGGTCATCCGCAAGCACGTGGGAGAATCCCAAAAGCACTGCTCTCTGGGAAAAGTCCACTTCCTCGCCATACCCCGGACTGAAAGCCTCGTCAAAATAACCGACTACATCCAGAACAGAACGCTTAAAGTACACACAATGGCCAACGGCCGTAGGGATAACAGGATATAGCCGTAAAGAGTTTGCCCGAACGCGGGCATCTATTTCCTCAACGTCAATCCCACCTTCCTCTAAGCCCGTAGGGCGGTTACGGTAAGGCACAGATACAATGGTGCCACTATTCGTCAAAGGGGTGGCTGTAGCAATATTAGAACGGAAATAAGCTGCGGCACGAAGCCGCTCCAGCCAGCCAGGGGGAACGATAACATCACTATTAAGCACTACGACATCACGCGGGTTACAACAGGCAAAGGCCAGATTGACCGTGTGTACAAACCCGGTATTTATGGGTTTTCGGATATAAAGAAGGCGATCAGTGACAGAAAGCGCTGTCAGAGCATAAGGAATCCGCTCATCCGTGCTGGCATCATCAAGAACCAGAATGGGGATTCCAGCCGGAGTCCCCTTGAGCAAACTCTCCATACATTCCAAAACGTCTTTGTAAGCGTTAAAGACAGGAACGACTACGACAGGGGCCTCCAGAGGGAAAAAGCGAAGCCAATTCTGTATCCTCTCCAATCCTCCAAGCATCTACTTCCACCCTCTCGTTCAAGGAGATCTACTTAAGCATACAGAACGGAAATTGCTCCTTTCTGTTTCCAAACTCCTTTTCCCTGCCAGCCTGCTATTAGCAGAACGAAGCAGTCTCCATTACTGCAGAAAAGTCTTCCCAAAGATGCGGTAGATCCCATTCAGCAAGCGCGCCCCCCGTCCCTTTCTGGCAGCCTCTAGATAGGTCTGTAGACGCTGATTCTCTTGGCGCAATTCATCGTTCTCCCGGCGCAATTCATCGTTCTCCCGGCGCAATTCATCGTTCTCCCGGCGCAATCGGATCAGCCCAGGAATCCGTCCCCGTGCACGATGCGCATCCGGAGCAAGGTGGGGATGCTTTAAAAATTCAACAATCGGTCCAACCGCAACTGACCAGCGCAGCGCGTCTCGCAAAGACGAGGTGCGCTGCTCAAGTTCTAATCGGGATACCGGAGAATCCAACCATCTTAACAGGGCATCCGCGACAGCCCGAGAATCCTTTGGGGGTACTATAACAGCCAGCCCATGAACTCCCAACAGATCAGCCATTTCATCACCAGCGCTCAATACGCATGGGAGAGACGCCCAGAGATAATCAAGTGACCGGGCACGAATCGCGTAACGGCTTTCAAAGGGCTGATCATGGAGACCAATCCCTACATCTGCTTCCAGCAGGTAAGCGCCACGTTGGGCATAGGGGATCCAGTCCAGGAAAAAAACGTAGCGTTCAAGCCATCCTGCCTCTTGGCATCGTTCCAGGAATCGTGCGGCCTTTGACATTCGGGGAACTACCCGATCATCATAGTGATGAAGGGCCCCAAAAACCCAGCGCACATCCCGACGATAAACCAGCACTTGCTCTATGGCTGCGGCCAATGTTAAGGGATCGGTCCACTCCCAGAGCCCACCCATCCAGAGCACCACTTTATCTTGTGGACCGATGCCAGGTATTACCCCCTTCAAGACCGGCCCAGTCCACTCTGGGGGGACATCAGGGAGTCCCATAGGAACCGTGGCAATCCACTGCTCTGGGGCTATAGACAATGTGCTTACGTTAAACCGACCCGCCATCCACAAAGTTCCCAGCCAGAAATCCCGCTGACGCTCCGTTGCGCAAACAAAAAAGTCCCCCTGACTCAAATAGACAAGGGAGTCCTCAATTAAAATATCAACCAGCATTGAGAAATATGAACCCGAACAGGCAAAAAGCAAAATTTGTTCAATCTGCGATATGTCGTAAAGATCGGCGATAACAGGCTGCTCAATGGGCTTCCCAAGCCAATGGACGAGGCGGCTTAGAAGGGGGCCAATAGCCATAACTACGTCAGTCTTATGAAGCCACTGTTCCAATGAAAATGGATCATCCCAAGAGAAACCAACCACTTGAAGCCCTTCGGAATCAGAAAGCTCCGGATAGGGTGTAGCCAGAATGACACTGAAACCGTGCCGTGCAACTGCCCGAGCAATTTCCCAGGCACGAATGCCCGGCCCAGCCATTTTAGGGCCAATGTGTTCGTGGGTAACGAGCAGTAAATGGGCCATATCCTTAAATCCTTGTTAGAGTCAGCAGTCAAGAGATTATGAGATAAAGCGGTTCTACGGCTTCTCTACTCCCAATTTAGAAAAACCCACCGAGAGCCAGCGAGTATCACCATTTTGCCCCTGAGTAACATCTACTGGACGCGCAGCATAAGCAAAAGAAAACCTCAACATATTTTTCCCCTTTTGAAGAATTGATGAGGGGATAGAAATTTGAGTACTCCAGGGAGAACAATCCTGCCATGTATGCTGGGCAATCAATGTATTGTTTATTGTGACCGTAATGGCCTGGTGTTGACCTGGCACACAGTGAGGGAAAGCCTCCAGTAAAAGACGCAGATCTGCCGGATCGGCAGTCCATAGAACAGCCTCCGAACTCAATCCTTCTGCCCATACTCCCCATGCTTCCTCCCCAGACCATCCAGAGGTTCTAGATAGTAGCAAAACACGCGACTCCCGGAAAACGCTAAACCGCCGTTCTTGGAGAAACTGGGCACGCTCCCGCACGAACATCGGGTTAATGAACAGAGCGGTAAGGGCTTCGTCGGGCTGTATCTCAAAGGTCCGAAGAACGTGCTGGGCATGCAATCTACTGGCGTGCAAGGCTCTGCCCTGCTGCAAACCATACAGGTTGCTCGCTGCCAGCCCCACCAGCATGATAGATATAAGAGCAGACAGTAACGAAGAACTAAATTGTTGTGTTTTGCAGTCAGCTTGTTTTGCAATAACCCAGTACTGAGCAAAAAGAACGTATTCGCCAGCAATCCCAACAGAAGCGAAAGTGATGTAGCGTGAACTCATTGCCAAATCGGGGTGACCGAATCCCACACGACCAAGAGCGATGACCGCGGAGTTAAATAAGGACACAACAACCATACTGATGGGCAGAATCTCTGCTTCCACCATCCCTTTAGACTCCACCCCCGCTTCTCTCAGTCGCTGGCATAAGTAGACAAGCAGAAGCAAGAACAAGCAAATTCCCATTGCCCTGCTAAACAAAAGACTGTTGCCGCCAAGTGGTGCGCCGACGTTGGTGAGAAAGAACAAAACGGTCTCCACCGATTGAGATAAACCCATAAGAATTGAGGGGTGATGTTGCGGTGGGACATAGCCTATGAAATACGCGCTGATTGTTAATATGCCAGCCACTCCCCAAAGCAGCAATCGCTTCCTGCTGGCCTTTTGTGCCAGCAGGCACAGCATCCCTGCTGGCCAACTCAGCAAACCACCGATAGAAGAAAAAGATGCCACAACTGCGCACAACGCAGCAAAGATGGTGCTGCGCAAAGATCGGATTGAAAGCAGGTATATTGCTCCTAATGTCGCCAGTGTCTGCAGATAGAAGGCAATTTGCCACCCCCAGAGTATATTTTCCCACTGTCCCAAGCTAAAGACCAACCAGGCCAGAGGCACGAATAACCACAGGAAATTGCCTACCGTTTTATTATAAACCAAGCCAATAACAACTAACAAGAGAGTAGACAACAGTAATCCAAAATACATCTCAATACGGACGTCCCAACCTGTGAAATCTGCCAATATCAACATAATCAGTCTGGGAAATATCGGGCGATGCTCATTGTGCTGAGCCCAGAGCAGTGCAACTACTTGCCCAAAATCATGTCGGGACCAGGCCTGCAAAAGATCTACAAATGCCCACTCATCCCACCATGGCACATCCACAGAGAAACGATAAATGTAAAAGAATTGGGCAGCCAGTGGTGTTATAATGAAGAGTAGAGGCAATACCATATGCAACACTTTCTTCACTGACCCTCCCACTGTTGTAGGATTAACCTGGCCGCTCTCTTGCCCAAACTGGTACTGCCCGAAACAGTTCGATCATCTGGATGGAGCTGATATGAATCGGTTATATACAGGCCGGCTACAGGTGTCTGGATAGAAGGAACGTGCCTGGAGAAACCTGTCTCGCAGATTGGCTGGGCAAACCTGTCGCGATGCACCCAGTAGTTCTGTACCCAGTTGGGTTGAAAAGCCGGGTTTATGGAATGCAGGTAATCGCAGTATAAGCGGAACAAGTCCTCTTCTTTCATTTTATATAAAGGGTGTGAGGATGGCATATACTGGGGAATGTAGAGAATGCTGTCACCGTTGGCTTGAGGCAGGGGATTAAGATTGGTGTACTCAATGATTCCCGCCAATTCTATATTGGGATCGCTAATGTTCATCCAGAAATACGGACTAAAGGAATGTCTGAGACGCAACACCATAACCAGTACGTCAATATACTTAAGATTATACAGGTACTCAAAGCAACTATTAGAGACGAGTTGCAAGAAATGTGGAATAGGAACAGTAGAGAGAACGCTATCTAAGAACACCTGTTCACCATCACAGTATACTCCCACCACGCGCCCGCTATCTATTAAAATTTTTTCCACCCTCGTGCCTGTATGCAGGGTGGCTCCCTGCTTGCGCAAAGCCTGCTCAAGTGCAGAAACGTAAACCTGGGTGCTTCCTTCCAAATAGCCCAGATACTCCTTTTGAGTAATGGTTCTAGAGTTGCCTAACCGATGAAAACGTGCCCACATCCAGGCAGCAGAGACTTGGCTTGCGTAAGAGCGGAATTTGAGATTGAGTAGCGGAGCGTAAAGGATGTTATAAGCACGCACACCGTATTGCTGTACCAGCCATTTCTCAGCCTGGATATTTTCGAGGGCTTTCCAATGATTGCTGAACTTAACTAGTGCAGTGGACCAGATAAACCTTAATTTGTCAACAAGTGAAAAATATGGGAACTTAAGTAGGCTCAGCGGCTCACTTATAGTATGAATATCACCCCTATAGAAGAGCCCCATTTTTGTCGTCACCCAACGCAAACGCGATGCCAATCCCAGTTCATTGATCATGCCAATGTAAGCGCGATCCGGCTTGCAAATAAAGTGATAATATCTCTCTACCTCCACACCAGGCCCTATGGTAAAAGAACTAGCAAGCCCACCAAGTCGTTGGTCACACTCAAAGATGGTGACACGGACCCCCCTTTTACTGAGCTCATAGCCAGCCACCAAGCCAGCTATTCCGCCGCCTATAATACCGACTTGCCTGCTCATAGTTTTCCTCCAACTGACTCGGCTTGGTTCACGCTCGGCGGCTTGATTGCGACAAGCCAGGCCTGACCACCCAAGATATACCAGACAGGAGGAAACATCAGGTAGAGGCGAACAAGAAATGGGTGCTGAGGAATACGACTCCGGGTAGTATATGGCAAAAACCGCGAACGAGATTCGATTGCCTTCAGGCCAACCATTGTCACCGCTTCCACCAAAGTCCGATCTGTCAAAGGGATTTGATGGTCAACAAAATCCCAGTAAGCTCCTCCCAACACTCGCAGATTGGGTTGTAACACAAGCAGCTTTCCACCAGGGCGCAACACGCGGCGTACTTCAACCAATGTCGCGATAAATGTGTCCTTGTCCGGCAAGTGCTCAAAGAAGTTGCTGGCAAAAACAATATCCACCGAATTATCTGCCACTTTGTCAACCAACTGGTGCGCTGGAGCCAAAATCACCCGTGTTCCCTCTGGAGCAAATTGTGCTACCTGGTCATTAATATCTACCGCAATTCGCTCTTTACATTGAATGTGGCGAAGGAACTCGCAGAATCCAGCGCCAAGATCGAGCACCACAGCATCGTAGGGGACGTATTTCTGGAAAAAGTGGCGGCACAATACTTGCCAGATGGCATCTTTGGCCGTTCGTTCCTCCGTGGAAAAGCGGTTTTTATATATTGTCGCCATATCCATACTTCACCTCTTTAGCGCCACTGAGCAGCGTAGCCAGATGACCGAAGTACCTCATTCCGTAGTCTACGTCCCACACAGATATCCCAAAGGTCGTAATAGCGCCGGGCCCCCCAGCAAAATAGCATAAACAGCGGTGTGTTGAATACCAAATGACGCCCAAACGACTTACGGAGTACCAACTCCAGCCACGAGACAGCGTTATGTCGGGCAGGGATAAAGGTAGTCCTCACACTCTCTACACGTTCCCCTTCCACAATGATCCTCCTGCGGTCCGCTACGCCCAAGCCATAATGAGCACACAGTCGCAGATGTTCAATCTGATCAGGATCAAATCCCATAATTTCTGCAGCAATAACATCCAAAGCTACCGGGTCGCTGGAAGCCAGTACCAGGTTCATTTCCTTGGGCCGGCCTGCTTTAGGGCCATTGCCTTCCAGAGCAATGGTACCATCCATAACAGCGAAACGGGGACGTATGATGGCGTTCACATCAACCAGGGCCTCGGAGAGCACTAAATGAAAGTTGTGGCGCAATGTCTGCAGGCAACCCCATTGATTTTTAATTGCCCCACTGATGACAGTTTTATTGTGGGTTTTCATCACAGGTAAAGTGATTACCTCTGTGCGAGTTAAGATTTCAGGAATGTATACATCTTTGAGTACCAACCGTTCGACACTCTGTATCCGCACAAACCTCCCACGAGACATATTGACCCATTCAACATCATATTTTCTACATATTTTATCAAGACCCGTTTTACGTAATGCAACCTCAACATCTACTACCACCTGGTCAGATTCAACCAGATATATCCGGTTAGTATGCTCACGGATAGTCCTGATTACACCCTCAACCACCCACGGCGCGCTTACTGCGCCAGGAATAAGTTTATCCCAGCCCAAATTGACTTTGAGTGATACTTCCGCGCCGGGCGAAATACATCTTCTCCAACCAGCCATCTCCATAACCTGTCGGACACTATCGGAAACCTCCCCGGGCTGCGTCCCCAGAACACTTACAATGGCTGTTGACCTTACCGCTCCTTCCTGTTCCATAGCCAATTTCCCCCTACACTTACTACTCCATATCGCTCTCCCTCGCCGGGATGCACCCAGAAGGAATACATCCGGTCCTGATACTCATACATCTCCGTATCTTCCCAATTGTGGGCGGAGACGGAAATGTAGTACAGGCCCTCCAGCAGGGGGAGTGCAGGGATGGTGTAGGTGACGATGCCCTCCCCCTCTACCGCGGGGATGTCCAGGCCGGCGAACTGGGTATTGGGGCCGGTGATGTGGATGCCATCGCTGCGGTGGATGGCCAGGCCAAAGACGGGCCGCTCCACCCGCTCTTCGGCCCGATAGTGCATCTCTACCACCAGCGGCTCGCCGGTCCGGAACTGCTGCTGCTCCCGGCCCTCTCCGTCCAGCAGCCGCACCCGGACAATCCGAATCCGGCCGGTACCCCACCGCCGCTCGTCGCCGCCGGGCTGGGAAACGGTCTGCCGTCCCCAGGAGTGCTCCAGGTATCGGCGCACCACCGCCTCGGCAGCATCATCCGCCACCACGCGGCCCTCGTGCAGCCAGATGGCCCGGTTGCAGAGGGCACGCACCGCGTCGGCGCTGTGGGAAACGAAGAGGACCGTCACCCCCTGCCGCCGCAGTTCGTCAATCCGTTCCAGGCACTTGCGCTGGAAGGCCTGGTCCCCCACCGCCAGCACCTCGTCCACCAGCAGAATCTCCGGGTCGGTGTGGACGGCCACAGAGAAGCCCAGGCGCACGTACATCCCCGAGGAGTAGTGCTTCACCGGGACGTCTATGAACCGCTCCAGTTCGGCGAAACCGATGATGTCATCCAGGCGGCGGCGGATTTCAGCCCGGCTCAGGCCCAGGATAGAGCTGTTCAGATAGATGTTCTCCCGCCCGGTCAGGTCAGGGTGGAAGCCCGCGCCCAGTTCCAGGAGCGCCCCGATGCGGCCGCGCACCGCGATCCGGCCCGAGGTGGGCTCTATCACCCGCGCCGCCAGTTTCAGCAGAGTGCTCTTCCCGGCGCCGTTTGGGCCGATGATGCCCACGGTCTCCCCATGCTCCACGGCGAAACTCACATCCCGCAGGGCCCAGAACTCCTCGCGGGAGCAGTGGTTGCGCCGGAAGAGCCCCACGACCAGTTCCTGGAAGGAACGGGCGCGCTCATGGTGCAGGATAAACTTTTTGGAAACCCCGTCAAACTGGATCGCCGCGCTCAAGGCGGGACCTCATCCATCCCCGAAGATAATCGGCAAACTGATACAGGTCGTTCAACCGCTGCAAGTGGTCGTAAACCAGGTCCCAATCTATGGCCAGGTACTCATAGGCCAGGATGTTGCGGAAGCCGGGCATCGGGGCCAGTTCACGGGCGAACGTCGCAGGGAGCACGCCCAACTCCCCCAGCCGCAGGATACTCTCGTAGGAATCCCGCGGTTTCGGTGCCTGCTCCAGGGAGATCAGACGATTGGCAATATCAATGCAGCACTGAATGGCGATCTCCAGATT
>Ga0209101_1002309_pt1 | contig 12688 bp, 8 predicted proteins | sample ConPoolayeCmetaG_FD_185481 | JGI IMG/M metagenome (GOLD analysis project Ga0209101, IMG submission 185481) | Hot spring microbial mat communities from California, USA to study Microbial Dark Matter (Phase II) - Cone Pool mat layer C metaG... ... | reverse complement strand
GCGTGAACACGAGCCGGTCAGGCGTGACCGCCACCTGGGAGTCGCGCGTCAGTTCAATGGTGACCGGGGCGGTCGGTTCGCTCTCCAGGACCACGGTATACGCAGCCGAGGCACCTTCGGTCAGGGTAAAGGAAGTCTGGTTGAGGGTGACGCCCGCGGTGTCATTGTCGGTGATCTCCACCCTGACCGTGGGCCGCACCTCCGGCGCATCACGATTGTAGAACCGGTCGGCGCTGGCGGCGCGATGGCCGATCAGGCTGGGATGGACGCTCCGGTTGCCGTCGCCGTCCTCGTCGACCGCGTCGTCCACGGCGCGCACCTGCACGGTCTGCGCCACGTTCCAGGTCGCCGGGGTAAAGCTCAGGGTCACCGGGCCGGTTGTGGCGCCATTGAGCGTCACCTCCTGGTCGAAGGTGACGGCCACCGTCACCGGCGCGGTCGGCTGGCTGCGCAGGCGCACGGTGTAGGAGGCAGCCTGGGCGGCGCCGGGCGCCTCGGTCAGACGCAGGAGAGACGGGCTGACCAGCACCCCGGCATCATCGTTGTCACGAAGTCAGGCGCGCGTAGAAGCGATCATTGCTGATAACGCGGTGCGTTACCCGGCCCGCGTGGGTCTCCCGGGCATTGTCACCCTCATCCACATCATCATCCACCGCCGTCAGGCGCACTTCCTGCGGAACGCGCCAGTTGGCCGGCGTGAACACGAGCCGGTCAGGCGTGACCGCCACCTGGGAGTCGGGCGTCAGTTCAATGGTGACCGGGGCGGTCGGTTCGCTCTCCAGGACCACGGTATAGGCAGCCGAGGCACCTTCGGTCAGGGTAAAGGAAGTCTGGTTGAGGGTGACGCCCGCGGTGTCATCATCCACGATCGTAAACAGATACACAGAGGGGCTACCCAGCCCGGCGTTGCTCGGCGTGCCGAGGGTAACGACGAGGTACTCATCATCCTCGTCAATCTGGTCATCAACAATGGTGAATCGCAAGCGGGCGCCGGTGGCGCCAGCGGGGATGATCAGCGCCCCGGCGCGCAGGGAATGATCGGCAGGACCGGCGGTGCCGCTCACGGCGTAGGGCACCACCACATCAATGGCGGCGGGGCGGTCCAGTTCAACCGTCATGGCCGCCGAACCACTATTTTCAGGCACACTGCGCCGCTCGCCGGCGAAGCGGGCCGTAGGAGGCGCATCACTATCGGTAATCGTCAGTATCGCCACGCTCGAACCGACAATCTCGGCGTTGGTGGGGTTGGAAAGGCGGATCTCAAGCGTTTCATTGGGTTCATTCAGGTCATCGCTCAGGATCTCGATGGTAAACGAGCGCGCGATGGTACCGGGAGCAAAGGTAAGCGTACCGCTGGCGGGGCGGTAGTCAATGCCAGGGGAGGCAGTGCCACCGCCGGTCGCATAGGCGACGGTCACGGTGGTCGAAGCGAGCCGGTTGAGGCGCACTTCCACCGTGGCCCGGCCCTGAGCCTCACTCACGACCAGCGTCGTGGTGGCAAAGCTCACTTCGAGCGGCGGTTCGGGCGTGCTGGTTGGCGCGGGCGTGCTGGTTGGCCGTGGTGTCGCAGGCGTCTGCGTTACCGGAGGCGTTGCCGGGGGCGCCGTCGGCGACGGCGACGGCGTCTGCGCCGGGCGACGGCGTCTGCGCCGGCCGAAGGGCTGGGCAACGGTGTGGCCGTGGGAGGTGGGGGCGTAGCCGTGGGAGGCGGCGGCGCCGCCGGTGGTTCGTTCGGATTGGTGATTGGCGTCGGCGATGCTTGCTCCTGCGGCGTGGGCGTGGGGATCACCTGGCGCACCGGCGCGGGAGCGGAGGTCGGGGCGCGGCGTGACGAAACGACCGGCATGGGGCTGGGGACCAGCGTTGGCGAAGCGGTCGGAGTAGGTGAAGGGGACGCGGTAGGCGTCGGGGTTTCCTCAGGAACTGGCGTGCCGGTAGGCTGACCGATCACGACAATCGGCACGCTGCTCGGCGCGGGCAGATCGCCTGAAGCGCCAGCACTGGACCGATCAAGCTCTGCCGCCGCAATTGCCTCCGGATTGATTGGAGGGATGAACGGACCCAACGGCCAGAAGCCATAATCGGCCTGATTGCGAGCGGAGAGATCGCCAGCGTAGCGCGCCACCCTGGGGGAGGTAAGATCGAAGGCAATACGAGCGATCGTCGTGACACCTACGAGCACGGCGAAGAGGGCCAGCAGGATGAGCCAGAGCAGCGGCCGTGACAGGATGCGTCGGTCAGGCAGCCGCAGCCATCGAGCGCGACGAGTTTTCAGGGCTTGTGGTTGTCGTATCATCGGCGTAGCGGAGTGTAAAGTAGAATGTGCTACCCTGCCCTGGAACGCTGGTTACCCCGATTGTGCCTCCCTGGCGCTCAACCAACTGTTTGCAGATCGCCAGGCCGAGACCGATCCCACGTTCACTTGAGTTGATCCCCTCACTCGTGCCATCGCCACGGATGAAGCGTTCGAAGATCTGATCCTGCATATCCGGGGGAATACCCCGTCCGGTATCTTCTACTTCAACGCGCACATGATCGCCATTGTCACGCGCGCGAACGGTGATACCGCCCTCGAAGGTGTAGCGGCGGGCATTATCGAGCAACTGATACACTATCTGGCGCACCTGGTCGTAATCGCCCAGCACGGGCCGCAGGTCGGCGGCGAGATCGATCGTCAGGGTCAGGCCCTTGGCCTTGATGTGGCTCTGCAAGGGGAAGGCGGCTTCCCCGATCGGGCGGGCCAGATCCATTGGTTCGAGGTCGGTGTTGAGGATGCCGGCATCGAGGTTGGCGATCACAATGACATTGTTCACCAGGGTCGTCATATTATTGGCGTGCTGGCGGATCGACTCGACAAACACGCGCTGCTCTTCCTCCATTGGTCCGGCCAGGCCACGCAGCAGCAGATCAGCGTTGCCGCGAATCACCGTCAAGGGCGTGCGCAGTTCGTGCGAAATCGTGCCGATGAAATTGGTCTTGGCGCGATCGACCGTCACTTCGGCGGTCATATCCTGCAAGAGGCAGACATAGCCGGAGCGCATGCCATCGCTGGCGATCACCGGGGCGACGGAAGCGCGCACGATGTAGTCGCCGAGGGTATAGAGGTCGCTGGCCCGCTGCGCGCCGAATCCGGGCACGCCCTCGACCAGGCGATGGAGCGGGATATCGCTCAATTTCGCGGGCAAGGGCGCGTCATCAGCCAGGTTCATCAAGCGACGGGTTGCGCGGTTGATCAACTTGATGTTCCCCAGATCGTCAACCACGATAATGCCATCGGTAATACTCTCAACAATCGCCGCGCGCTGGCTGGCTTCGGCCTGCACCTGACCGTAGAGACGCACCAGGTATTCGGTCATCTGGTTGAAACTGGTGGCAAGCTGACCGATTTCATTCTGGGAAACGATATAGGCGCGCCGGCTGGTATCGCCGTGGCTGATGGCCCTGGCGGTCGCGGCCAGTTCCTCGAGCGGGCGGGTGATCAAGCGGGCGATGCTCACCCCGGCGACGATGATCACCAGCGAGAGCACCACAATCAGGGTCACGATCGGGCCGACGGTGCTGTTCCAGGTATCCATCACGTAGTCGCGCGAGAGGGCCGGCGCCAGGATACCCACATTGCTGCCGCGAACGATTAGAGGCACATAGGCAAACTGATACTCGCGCCCACCGATCATCTCCCGGCTGAAGAGCGCGCCGGCAACCGGCGTTTCGCGCCCGGCGAACTTGCTCAACAACTCCAGACGCATCGGCGGCGCGTTTCCTGACGCGGTGGCATCGAAGGTGCTGCTCACCACGCGGCCAGCATCGTCGTAGAGGGTGATGCCTGCGGCCTGGGAGCGGGCGGCAAGGGTTGCCAGCAGGTTATCGACGCGGGTTGCGGCGATCAGCCCGCCTACGACGCTATCACCCGCGCGCACCGGAGCAACAGTCGCAAAATAGAGTTGATTGGTATCAGAAAAATGGATTAAACCAGCATACTTATCGCCGTATTCGTCATGTTCACCGCTCAAAACACGACTGGTAAACCATGCGCCACTCAGATCTAATGAGGGGTGCGTAATATAGTCATCTGAAACAGTATCGCTCGAACGCTCATAGTCAACCAGGGTCTTCCCGGCGCGGTCGAAGACGATCAGGCGATCGAGATACACCTCGTTGCGGCTGGCGCCAACGCGGAAAAACGGGTCGAGCGCCAGCGACAACCCCGCCGCGTCGCCTCTGGCCAGGGCATCAGCCACTGCCGGAGCGCCGTTTGTGTCATTGGGCAGCGCAAACGCGACCTCGCGGAGAAACTGCAGGTTTGCCTGCTCCTGGCTCACCAGCGCGTCGTTGGCCGTCCGGGTGACGGCGGCGAGGTGATTATCAAAGCGCTCCTGAAGCGACTGCCCCACCAGATAGAACACCACCATCCCTCCCGCCACGGCCACGATCAGCGTCAGCAGCAGGAAGGGGAAAATGATCTGGTAGCGTAGTTGCGAGTTAAACTCTTTCCACAGCCGGTTCATTGGTATCGCCCCTGGGCACGGGTGCCCCCGGCATCGTACCTGTTCGCATGTCTCCTGGGAGGGAGGGCATTTTGCCCGCCTGAAGGCGATGAGGACGGAACACCCTCGCTCTCAGGCGCATGGCAGGTGTGAGTCGTTGTATCACATCGGTACCGTTACCTGTAGGGGGATGTTTAACCATGACTAAAGTATATGATCCCGGCCTGGCACAATCAATACAACTTCCGTTATAACTCTCTAACACTTTTGTAAAGTGAGAGGCGCAGCCTCCCCGCACCCCTCCACCGCGTACGTCCTGTCACATAATGCGGTCACCCTCCAGGGCCCATACACTGATGTAAACGTGGGGAAACCGGGTTTCCCCATGCCCCCGCCCGCGGGAGGGTCTGGCTCTCACGCAGGGGGATGGGGAAACCAGGTTTCCCCATCCCTCCACCCGCGGGAGGGTTTGGGAGGGCTACACCCTCCCAGGAAGTATGTTCGTCCCATAGGTGTGCGGCGGAGCCGCATGGACGGCTGATATGGTATACTGATGCAGTACCCTGGCGCAAGTGCGACGTTGTTCCCCGGCCCGTGTGTTGGTTGTGAGAAGGAAGGGAGGGCACAACCCTCTGCGCTCTTCCTGTGCTGAGATCTGCATGCAGCTACGCTTTCTGGGCACCGGCACCTCGATGGGCGTTCCGGTGATCGGTTGCAGGTGTAAGGTATGCACCTCATCCGATCCCCGGAACCGGCGCACACGCACCTCGGCGCTGCTCCGCACGCCCGAGACGACGATCCTGATCGACGCGGGGCCGGATTTTCGCGCCCAGGCCCTGGCTGCCGGCTTGCAGCACCTCGACGCCGTCCTCCTCACGCACTCGCACTTCGACCACGTGGCCGGCCTGGATGACCTGCGGCCCCTCTGCCAGCGGCGCGGCTGTGTGCCCGTCTACGGCGCCCCGCACACCCTGACCGAGGTGCGCGAACGCTTCGCCTACGCCTTCGACGAAACCTCAGCCGGCTCCACCCGGCCCAGCCTCGATCTGCGCCCCGTTCATGCGCCGTTTGTCATCGGCGGTATGGAGATCCGGCCCTTCGATATTCTCCACGGCACCTGGACGATCACCGGCTATCGCATTGGCGGATTGGGCTATGTGACCGACGCCAGCGCCATCCCCCCGGCATCGTGGAGGCTGCTCCAGGATCTCGAGGTGCTGGTGCTCAACGCGCTGCGCCACGAACCGCATCCCACGCACTTCACCCTGGCCCAGGCGCTGGAGGTCATTGCGGCCCTGGAGCCGCGACGGGCGTACCTCGTCCATATGACCCACAACCTCGACCATGCCGACGGCAGATGGTTGCCTCCGAACGTGGAGTTCGCCTACGACGGCCTGGAGGTGACCATCGAGTCGTGAGGCCGGCGGCGGCATGCGTGGCGCCCCCCTGCCTCGCGACCCTGAGCTGACCATGCGCATCGGCATCGACGCTCGTCTCAACGCCTATCGCCAGGGCGGCATCGCGCAGTATACGCGCCAGCTCCTTACGGCGCTCGCCGCGGAGGCCCCCGATGACATCTTCGTTGCCTTGCAGCACTACCGCCAGCGCCGGCCCCTGGTGGTGGCCGCCAATGTCGAACGCGCCCCGCTGCTGACCCCGCCGCACAATCGCTTCGAGCAGGTGAGCCTGCCCCTCGAACTGTTGCCGCGACGCCTCGACCTGCTCCACTGCCCCGACTTCATCGCCCCGCGTCGCCGGCCCTGCCCGGCGGTGATCACCGTGCACGACCTGGCCTTCCTCCACTTTCCCGAGATTCTCGACGCCGACGCCCGCCGCTACTACAGCCAGGTGCGCGCAGCCGTCCACGATGCCGAGGCGGTGATCACGGTCTCTCAGGCCACGCGCGCCGACATCGCCCACCTGCTCGGCCTGCAACCCGAACGGATCGATGTGGTCTACGAAGCGGCAGACCCGCGCTTTGCCCCGCTCGCAGTCGCCAGGGGAGAGCAGCGCGTGATCAACGGCTGCCGGGTGGAAGCCGGGGGCTTTCTCCTCTTCGTCAGCACCGTGGAACCGCGTAAGAACCTGGCAACCCTGCTCCGCGCGCTGCGCCTGTGCCTCGACCGACGCCCCGGCGCAGAGTATCGCCTGATCGTCGCCGGGGGTCGTGGCTGGCTCGATGAACCGATCTACGACCTGGTGGGCGAATTGCGCCTGCGTGAGGCGGTGCACTTCCTGGGGGCGGTCAGCCTCGCCGATCTACCCTGGCTCTACAGCGCCTGCCGGCTCTACGTCAATCCCTCGCTCTACGAAGGCTTTGGTCTGCCGGCCCTGGAAGCGCTGGCCTGTGGCGCGGCGAGCCTGGTAGCCGACACCAGCAGCCTGCCCGAAGTGGTGGGCGACGCGGCCCGCCTCATCCCACCCCGGGAGGTCGAAGCCTGGGCCGGGGCGATCGCCGATCTGTGGGACGACGACGCGGCACGGGCAGAGCTGTCCCGGCGCGGGCCAGCGCGCGCGGCGCTTTTTTCCTGGCGCCGCGCGGCGTGGGAGACGCTGGCGATTTACCGTCGCGTCGCCGCGCAGGGCCGGTAGGTTCTGGAGGGGGCGGGAAACGTTACGCCTGTTGGAGCGCCGGGTGCAATCTGGTGACGGCCAGCCAGGCTTCGATACCCTCAGCCGGTTGCACACCCTGTTCGGTGACGATCCCCGCCAGAGCGGAAAGCGGGGTCAGGTCATAGTAGAGGTTGGTAATCCGCACCCCTGGAGGAGCCGCATCCCAGACCTGTTCAGCGGGCCAGAGGGCCTGGGCGGGCGGCACGTAGCCTGGAGGCAGGAACTTCTCGCTGCCACACAGGGTATACATCGGCACCTTGCTGGCGCCGGCGGCCAGGGCAATGGCATAGGTGCCCACCTTGTTGACCAGACCGTTGGCATCGAGGTAATCGGCGCCGACCAGCACCACCTGCATCTGCGGGACCATGGCCACCGCCAGGGCGTCAATCACCAGGGTGACCTCAACGCCGGCAGCCGCCAGTTCGCTGGCCAGGGCGCGCCCTTCACAGCCCGGGCGCCCCTCGGCGCAGACCACCCGGAAGCGCCGGCCAGCGCGTTGCGCATGGCGCAGGGCCGCCCGCACCGTGGTGCTCCGGCCATTGGTAAGAATCTGGCCATCTTCGGGAATCAGGCGCAGGGCCGTCTCGGCGATTGCCGCTTCGTGGACGCGCAGCCAGCGCTTGAAATCGCCGGTCGCATCGGCCACCTTGCGGCGCGCCTCATCGGCGGAGGCGGCGCCCTCCAGGCGCCAGAGCACCCCGTTGACCAGATTGACCAGCGGCGCCATTGTCGGGTGGGCGCGGATCAGCGCCCATCCAACATCGAGCACCTGCTGGACCAGACCGTCCTTCTGGGGCGAATGGTCCGTGCGAACCAGCCGTTGAAAGACCTCAGCGCTTTTTTCGGCCACCTCCACGGCCCCCGAGAGACTATCCTCTGCAATCGCAGCAATCGCTTGTAGGGTAAAACTATCCACGCCGTCCATCCTGTACGTGCTGTTGAAGCCGGCGCCACTACGACCGGCGCTGGTTCCGGGCGATCGAGGGCCTGATCATCAAGATCTTCTCCGTTACAGGACCTACGCGGTAGAGGGGTACGGGGAGGTTGCGCTTCCCCGCAAGCCCCCGTTCCCCGCTCGCGGCGGCCCGGTGGCCCGGCGAACCGCCGACAGGGACCCCGCCAGGAGCGGGGAACGAGCAACGGCAATGAATGGTTCGTGGAGGGCCTGCGGCTCTCCACCCCTCTCCGCCGGGAGGCGATTGCACACCTCCTGTCCATGATGCATATGATACCGCATCCTGCGGGCTGGCGGTGCACGGTGCACAGGATTCGCGCAGCATGGGCTGCGCCGGTGCGCGGGCCTCCGGCCCGCATCCGTAATGGGATAATACCATTTCCTGTTGAACATTCCGCATTCGTCGAAGTGCTGGATCGCACGGTGACGCCCTGCAAGGCAATCCACAATCCAACATCGGCAATCCAAAATGGTATAACAGGGTTCTCCTGGGGGGGGCTTTGCCCTCCCAGACCCTCCCGCGGGCGGGGGTGTGGGAAAACCAGGTTTCCCCAGACCTCTCTCCGAGGGGCTATATTCACTTCAGCCGTCCATGCGATTCGCGCACAACGCCCGATGAACATCGCCTGGGAGCGCGGGCGGCCCGCCCTCGTCACGTCTCCGCGGGCAAGGTGACTGCCCTCCTCCCCAGCCCTCCCCCCGCTGGGGGGAGGGAGTCCGGCTCCTCCCCCCAGCGGGGGGAGGTTAGGAGGGGGGTTCAGCGCCGCATGCGCGTAGGTGAGCAGCCTATTTTCACGTTAGGGTTGCTGCTCGAAGAGCAGAAAGGCCATCGTTCCATCGGGGTGGGGGTAGCGCCGCAGCATGTGGAGACGGGGAAAGCGTTGGGGGAGGGCAAAACCTTCTACTTCCTGCTGGTCAACAACCAGGACAAGCGCTTCGTTCCGCGCCAGGTCCGCCAGGCGCGCGGGCGCATCGGGCGCGGACAGGTCCACTTCGGTCAGGCGAATGGCGGGCGTATCCCCCAGGTAGAGCAGGGTTGCAAGATGGACCAGCCGCGGTTGATTGTGGTTGACCAGCGTCAGGCGGCCATGGGCCGCGGCTGCGGCGCGGACGTCCGCCAGCATGGCGTCCAGGTTATGGCCCGCGCTCCACTTTTGCAGGTACTGCGCCCGATCCTGGTGGGCCAGCGGCGCCGTCAGGGGCGCCATCGCGAACCATCCGATCCATGCCAGGCTCCAACCAGTTGCAGCCAGCAGCGCCAGCAACGCCACGCCTCGCGGCGCGGGCCCGGACGACCAGAGCGTCGTGGTTCCCAGCGCGGCGGCGAGCAGCAATGGCGGCCAGGCCGGCAGCAAATAGCGCGAGTAGAGCGCGGTTCCTATCAGCACGAAGCTGGCAATCACCGCCAGTCCCGCCAGGAGCAGGAACGCCGTCAGACGGGCGGTTGCCGGCGCGGCGCCGTCCGTCCCCTCCTCGGCAACCCGGCCAGCGACGGCTGATAACCTTGCCGAAGCCGTCTGGTGGGCCTCGAACGGCTGTTCATTTGCGCGCGCCGGGAGGCGGGCGACGCCATAGCCGCTTCCGGCGCGATCGTCCGCCTGGCGCGCAGGGACATTCCTGTGCGAGCTATCGGGCGCCGCTCGACGCAGGCCGCGCATGGCCAGGGCCAGCAGTGGAGCGACCAGCAGCGGACCCGGTAGGTAGCGCAGCAGCCAGTCGCCAGCGGCAACGGCGTGCCGCTGCGCCACGGCGATGCGCGCTTGCTCGGTGTCGAGCTTGCGCCGCTCAGCGCCGCCGTAGTGAAACGGCGCCAGACAGGCCAGGCCGAGCAGCGCGACGATCAGGGCCACCCGCAGCAGGGCCAGGCGCCGCCAGCGTTCGGAGCTGGCGGGCAACAGCAGGACGGCCAGCACCGGTATGGCGAACAGCAACAAGCCCGAGAGCTTGATCAGACTCGCGGCCCCCAGCAGCGCCCCTACCAGCAGCGCGTCGCGTCTGCCCGCAGCCGGGCGGCTGGCGAAGCCGATGCTGGCCCACAGCAGCAGCGCGCCGGCCAGGGCGAGCATGCTGTCGGGCAACCCCAGCACGTCGTGCAGGCCGGCGAGAGGGGCGAGAGCATACAGCGCGCCGGCCAGCGCGCCGGCCCGCGGATGGCCGAGGGATCGTCCTGTCGCGACCAGGGTGAGCGCCGTGGCAAGGCCGCAGGCCACCGACAGCAGGCGCGCCGGGAGCAGCGGATCCACCGGCAAGGGGGCCAGGGCCGCCAGGGCCAGTTCGTGCAGGAGCTTGCCATCGGGCAGCGTCGCGCCGGCAACCCCCGGCGTGGCGAGCATGGAGGGAAAGAACCGCGCCCGGACCAGATATACCGCCTCATCGTTGAACAACGGCAGCGCCAGCAGCGCGGGCAGGCGCAACCCCAGGTACAGCAGCGCCAGCAGCGCCACGGTCAGCCCCAGGCTGCGCCTGGCGGCGCGGCGCTGCTGCGGCGAGGGGGGCCGACTCGTTGAGGGGGGCGCTTGTACATCCATGATGTGAACATAGGCCATTCACGGGAGGAGGTGGGGAAACCGGGTTTCCCCACACCCCCGCCTGTGGGAGGGCCTCGCCCTCAAGCAGGGGTATGGGGAAACCGGGTTTCCCCACACCCCCGCCTGTGGGAGGGCCTCGCCCTCAAGCAGGGGACTGGGGAAACCGGGTTTCCCCAGCCCCCCACCCGGTGGGAGGGTTTGGGAGGGCAAAGCCCTCCCAGGAGAACCCTTTTATCCCATTGCGGATGCGGGCCGGAGGCCCGCGCACCCGGCGCCCGCCCGCGGGAAGGTGAGGGCCTCGCCCTCAAGCAGGGGACTGGGGAAACCGGGTTTCCCCAGCCCCCCCAGTAGGAGGGTTTGGGAGGGCATAGCCCTCCCAGGACGACCTTGTTTCTCCCGTTGCGGATGCGGGCCGGAGGCCCGCGCACCCGGCGCCCGCCCGCGGGCGGGCGCAGCCCTCCATCCTTACAGATCCAACCGCACCTTGGCCCCGAAGTTCTTCTTTTCCTTGCTGGGAAAGTAGGTCAGACAGGCCGCATCGAGCAGGTCGGCGGTGAGCGCCGGTTGTTCCATGTTGTACTTCGCGATCGAAATCAACTGGTCGAGGATATCGCGCGGCTGGCACATGCGGAAGGGCCGGTTGTCCGGTTTGTACCATTTGCTGACCAGGTAATCAATGGCTCGATCATCGTAACGCACGCCCCGCACCTTGCACATGATCTTCCAGATCTCGCGCCACTGCTCCTCGGTGGGGTCAATGATCTCGAACTTGAACTTGATGCGCCGCAACAGGGCGTCATCGCCGAGATCCTTCGGATCCAGGTTGGTCGAGAACATAATCAACTGGTCGAAGGGGATCTGGATCTTCTGCCCAGTGACGGTGTTGAGGAAGTCGAAGCGCTTCTCCAGGGGCACGATCCAGCGGTTGAGCAGGTCGAAGACCCGCACCTGCTGCCGCCCGAAGTCGTCAATCAGGAAGATGCCGCAGTTGGCCTTCATCTGGAACGGCGCTTCGTAGATCTTTGAGGTCGGGTTATAGATCAGATTCAACTGCTCCAGGGTCAACTCACCGCCGACGATCACCACCGGGCGGCTGATGCGCACCCAGCGCTGGTCGTACTCCTGCTGCTCGTCCCAGGGGCGTTTGGGCGCTTCGTGCACAATGGCGTCGTACATCTTGATAATCGCGCCATCGGCGTAGATCGTCTGCGGAATAAAGATGTCATCGCCCATCAGGTGGGTGATCCGCTCGGCGATGGTGGTCTTGCCATTGCCGGGATAGCCGAAGAGCATAACTGAGGAGCCCGAGTTCACCGCCGGACCCACCGAGTTCAGGATCGACTCGTCAATGACCAGGCCGTGGAAAGCGTCACGGATGTTTTTGCGCGTCACTTTAACATTTTTGACCGTCTGGGCCTTGACCGAGGCGATCCAGTCGTCAATGGGCACGGGGGCCGGCCCGGCGTACTGGGTCTTCTGCAGGGCCGCCTGGGCCGCCTCCTGCCCGCGGGGAGTGAGCACATACTCGTAGTTGATGTCGCCAAAGCCTTTCTGGCCGATAATGTCAATCTGTTCGACCCGCCGGAGATCCTGGATCAACTCCTCGACAATGCGGTAATAGAGACACAGCGCATCGGCCAGTTCGCGGCCGGTCATGCGCCCGCGGTTGTAGAGCACGCGCAGGAGGTGCTCGGTCAGAAAGGTGCGGTTGAGGCCGGTCTCCGCCATGGTCTGGGGCGGGGGAGGCACGAAGCTGTTGTTCAGTTGCGGGCGCGCCTCGTCCTCAGACGGCGGGGGGTCGCCGATGGCGCGCAGACTGGCGATGTTCTCGCCCCGCGCCCGCGCTTCGGCGATCAACTGCTCCAGATCCTGCACGTGCATCTGGAGGTGGAGCATGGCATCGGCGTCATTCCTGGCCTGAGCCTCTTTCAGGCACGCATAGACCGCGCGCGCCACGGTGTATTTGACCCCGTCAATATACAGATGGTGGAGGTATTCGGTATCGCGAACGTAGCAATCGCGCGAGTGGCCCTTGCGGCGGAGCATGTCGTCGTAGGATTGCTGATCGAGCAGGTAGCGCATACGTCTCCAGTCTAACGTGAACATAA
>Ga0209101_1002307_pt1 | contig 12691 bp, 15 predicted proteins | sample ConPoolayeCmetaG_FD_185481 | JGI IMG/M metagenome (GOLD analysis project Ga0209101, IMG submission 185481) | Hot spring microbial mat communities from California, USA to study Microbial Dark Matter (Phase II) - Cone Pool mat layer C metaG... ... | reverse complement strand
AAAAAAACTAGGCAAGTAATTTTGCGTAATGCAAAGCACCAAAAAGACCTCCAAAATCGGCAATTTCAGCAATCTTTATTTGCGGTAATTTACCGAATATTGTCAAAGTCTCGCTTACTTTTTCTCTTACATTATCAATAGGAACTTGCTTTATAACTCCCCCTCCCAAAACAACTATATCTGGTGACCAAAAAAGAATCATATTATTGACTCCATAGGCTATTAATCGAGCTTCTTCTTCCCACACATCAACGTTTGTAATCTCATACGACTCCTTGCCGTGTCTTCTGGGGAATTGAGAGCCAGCCACTAAATCTTCAAAATTTCGTGCATTTTTATCATATGAACTATCAAAATCAATAATTTGCTTGCCTATCTCAAATCCAAAAGAGTTTGGGGCAATTTTTTTATCTACTATTAAGACTCCGTTTACTCCTGTACTTACAGTCATATAAGCAACTATCTTAAATACTCTTCCCGCACCTTTAACCGCTTCACCCAAACCCACCATTGCGGTGTCGTTTTCAAGAAAAACTTTTGCGCCCGTTCTTTTCATCAATTCTTCTGCCAAAGGTTTATTATTCCAATCTGGCAAGTTTGGTGCATAGGCAACCATGGTTCGCTCAAGGTTCAAGTGACCAGCGATTCCTCCAACAATTGCATTTGCCTTTTGGTTAGCAACTAAACTTTTAGCCTTTTGCTCAAGCAAATTTATCCCGGCCTCGAAATTTTCGGGAGTCGGGTAAATTTCTGTATTAACGATATTTTCCCCATCAAACGAAAAACCAACCCTAGTATGGCTTGCTCCTATATCAAACAAGAAAAACGGCAGTTTCAAGTGAACTCCTTTAACTTTTCTAAATACATCAACACGGTAGTCACAAACTCTGCATGGCTCCATGTCAAAGGTGTTGCAGAAAGACCTAATCCTGTGTGGGGATCAACTTGCTCTGAAAGCACTCCCGAAGTCCAAGATCTTGCTACAACCCATTTAAGAATATTTTTTGCTTTTTCTAAATCCTCTTTCGTATTGGAATTTACAATGTAGTACTGCGCAACCCACAGCGAAGTTATTATCCAAGGGTTTCCAGGTAAATTCTTATCAACTTGCAAATAATCATCATTTTCAAACCGCGCAACACCGCCAACACGACCCTTGCAAACTAGCTTTTCTAAAACTTTTTCAAAAGCCCCCAGAAGAATCGGATCGTCTGCGGGCAAGACTTCAAACCTAAAGATTCCATAAAAACTACTTACGTCAACTGTTTCATCCCGGTAAATGCTGCCTTCATCAAAATCAACACATTTAAGAAAATGACCAGTACTTTTGTTATAAAGATAATCAATTATCGCTTTTTTTACTTCCAGCGCACCTTTTGAGTATTTTTCCTGGTCTTTTTCTTTACCCAAAAGACCTGCAAAACGAGATGCCCTTTCAAGAGCGGCATATACTGTGGCAGAGGTAAAAGTATGCACACCCCAGAGCCTTTCCCAAAGGTCATAAGTAGCGCTCGGGAGACCATTAGCGTTACGGTAGCCATAGATAAATTCAGAAGCTTTTTTAATAAGCGGATTATAAATACTTTCAATAAATTCTATATCTCGAGTCTTTTCGTAATGGCTCCAAAGTCCAATTATAACAAGAGCAGTCTCGTCCTCTTGTATGGGCAGTCTATGCTTGCCATCCGGGGTGATATAACCATGCCATGAACTACCCAATGACTTATCTGGTCTGTATTTATGAAAAAAATATCCATTTTCTGCTAGTGTATCGCGGGAAAACTCAAAAAATTTCCTTGCAACTTCATGGTACCCCGCAAGGTCCAAAGCCATAGCAGTAAAAGCCCCATCTCTATGCCAAATATAGGCATAATTATCCTTGCCATACTGGAGCATGTTTGCATCTCCGGAAGCTAAAATTCCTCCAGTGTTATCAACATGAGTGCGAATAATCAAAAGAGATCTCCTATAGAGCTTTAAGACTTCATCATCAAGTCCGCTAAAATCAATATTTGTTTTATTAAGCCAAGCGTGCCAAAAATCTTGAGTTGTCTCTGTTAAATGAGAAGGGCCAAGCCTGTCTATATAAAAATTCAGTTCTTTTACTTCCTGCAAAGTCTTTCCCATGCATATCCAATAACTCAAATTAAACCTACCGCCCGCTTTTACCTTGTTGACAAAAGCAACAGTTGAATCACAAGTGCCGTGTTCTATGGCATTTTTTGATAAAACCCCATCTTCCGCATCCTTCCACGTACCTTCCTTGCCTTCTATCTTGGACAAACCAACAGTATAATCTTTAAAATAATCTCTTTCTGCACGCCCTCCTATTAGGACTAGTCTTCTGCCTTTATAATGAACTACCGTATGATCTTTGGGGTCATAATAAACAGTGTCACGACCTACCATACCATACATCCTAAATTGGTGATTTAAGAACAGTCTAATTTCGCGCCCAAAATTCGCAGAATTTTTAATTGAAATGTTTCTAACAAAAATATTTTTCTCGTTATAAACGATATCGCAAAAATTAAGTTTTATATCCAGTTTCAGATTGACAGCTTCAATTTTGCTTGCCAATGTCTCCGGTTGATAATCTATGGTTATCTTCCAGTCAGAACCATCCAACCAAGAAAAGTTTCCATCAACCCACAATCCAATCTTGCAAACAGCATCTTCAGTTATATGGTTTTCTAGACCAACATAGTCGTAATAAAAATCTTTAATTTGTCCAAAATTATCAAAACCGACCAGTATACTGCCATTGCCCAAAACTAGCGATTTAGCCATTTTCTTTTAACCTCAATTCTAAATCAGCTAAAACATTCATATAATACCGAAACGCGTCATAGGGGCTATCGTACGGGTTAAAATAAGCATGAACGTCTCCATCCTGAAACCACTTTACACACATATAATAAAAGTGGTCTGATGTCGTGAGTCTTTGCCAATCTTTCTTAATCTCATTGTTTTTGCTTTTATATACTTTATCTTTTATTTCATAAAGCTTTGAAAGCGCATCGGCCTGCATGGAGTTACCAATCCAAGCAGACAAATCACGTTCTACATCCGCCCACGAAATGTAATAAGGCACGTCAATTTCACCAACCGCTTCATATTTTTTAATTGCTTCAAAAGGAGTTGTGAAATCATTATCTGGATGTTTTAATATCTCTCTCGGAAGAGCTCTCAAAAAATTAAAAATTCCAGTATCTTCCCATTGGTGCTCTCCAAAAGTTTCATAATCCATAAAAAGATTGACTATCTGCCCATTGCCATTAATAGCGTTAACCCAAGCGGCAAACTTTTCTGCTGTAAGAGGGTATTCACACCAACTACGCTCGGAAAAGCGAAAAGCAATATCGTCGCTCAACTTGTAGTTCTTAAGAAGAAGTTTAATTTTTTTAGTATTAACCGGACGATATACAAAATTTGGGCTTCTCCAGCCCAAGACATGATCCGCTCCTTCCGCAAGAATCCCTTTATAACCCAACCCCTCAATATATTTGGCTAAATCATTATTATAAATTAACTCCGTATTTCTAAAAACTGCTGGTCTTTTTATTCCAAATACATTCTTTAGCTTTTCTGCATGAAGATCTATTTGACTCTTAAACTCATCTTTTGAATAAATAAAAGAAAGAGAATGATAATAAGTCTCACTTAAAAGCTCCACTCTCTTAGTATCCACAAGCTTTTGAAAAGACTCTAAAGTTTCCGGGGAGTACTTTTCAAATTGCTCTATCGCCAACCCGGACAATGAAAAACTTACTTTAAATTTAGGATATTCCTTTATAAGCTCAAACAGCAGTCTATTTGCGGGGAGATAACTTTTTTGCGCTACTTTTTGAAGAATTTTTTGATTGTTTAAATTAGAATCGCTATTATCATCAAAATATGGCCCTTTTTTGCCAATGTCAAAATAACGGTACTTTTTTATACGCAATGGCTGGTGAACCTGAAAGTAAAAACATATACTAGGCATAATAAAATTTCATTAAACTGCTTTTAAAATTTAAATTATACTGATATGAACCATAACAAAAAATATCTTATATCAGCTGGTTGTATACCGCTAAGCATTTTTGAGCTGCACTTGTCCAACTACAAGAATAGGCATCTCGCCTCCCGTTTACCACCAGTTCATTGTGCAAGCTTTTATGTTTTATAACAGAAAGGATTTTATCAGCCATATCATCAACATCCCAAAAGTCAGTTTTAAGAGAATTTCGCAAAACCTCGGAAGCTCCGGAGGTTTTACTAATTAGTACAGGCGTTCCATACAGCAGTGATTCAAGCGATGTCAATCCAAAAGGCTCTGCAACGGAGGGCATAACAAAAAGGTCCGCTGTCTGATAAACACTAGCCAACTCTTTTCCCCGCAAAAAACCGGGGAATAGAACCTTATTGGATATTCCCAATTCTGCCGCTTTATTCATCATTGCACCTTCCATATCTCCTGAACCCACCATTACAAACAAAACTTTTTTCTCAAAATCTAATACCTTTTTTGCCGCATAAAGGAAATAATCCGGACCCTTCATAATCGTTATTCTGCCCACAAAGATCACAATCTTATAGCCAAGACGTTTTAATTTCAAAATACCATTATTATCAACCCTATAACTATCCATGTTATCAGAGGTTGAAATCCCATTGTGTATTACGCTAATTTTGTCTGGTTTAATTCCATAACTGTCTACAAGAACATTTTTTGTGAAATTGCTGACTGCTATTATCCTATCGGCAGTAATTACGCCAAATTTTTCTTCTCTATAAATAAATTCGTTAGGTTTGCCTGCAGTCCTGTCTATTTCAGTTGCATGAACATGAGCCACTAAAGGTTTGCCACTTATCTTTCGCGCTACAATACCCGCACCAAAACTAAGCCAATCATGGGCATGTATAATATCAAAAGTTTCACTCTCCGCAATATACTTGGCTAAAAAAGCATAACGGCGAACCTCATCAAAAAGGGTCGCGCCATATTGTCCTTCGGGCAATACTCCATTAATAAGAACTTTATATTTTTCGCTTGTTATGTAAGGAACCAGAAGAGAATTTACTTCAGCAATTTTAAAACCGGCAACATCCGCAAAGCGAAACCTAAAAGGTTCGGAAAAAACGCCTAATTTTTTAGGAAGAACAAAAACCAATTCTACATTTTGAGCGACAAGAGCCCTTGCCAAACCTTGGCAAGCTACACCCAAACCACCACTATTGTGGGGCGGATACTCCCAGCCAAACATTAGAACTTTCATTTTTATTATTAACTTAAAAAACCGTCACAAAACAAAACCGTAAAAAACCAATGCTAGAGAAGCAACTGCCCAATAAATAACTGCTCTTTCGCGATCAATATTTATATTTATATCTTTAAACCAATGAGATATGGACCCTAACTTGCTAAAATCCAGATATTGATCAATTAAAAGATGGAGAAGAAAAGAAAGCACAATCCCCTGCCCGAATAAACTATTTGAAGAGGTTAAAACTAAAAAAGCAAAAACATAAAAAACTAATTGAAACAGGGCAGTGTGGAAAACAAGATTCACACGTTCCGAGCGGGTATTTGCCAAAAGATTAAAAGTATCCCATAAACGACCTTGATTCATCATGCGCGCCGCTCTTTGAGAAGTTAACTCATGTGGACGAAGTAAATACATGTAAATAAAGTGATCTACTTCCGGCAATATCGCACCAATTGCCCCGCCAAACCAGAAAGGAGCATATTCCAAAGAAAGCCATCTGCGCGAAAGTGAAATTAACACAAAAAAAATTAAAAAAGAACCATAATAGATTAATAACTGATGTTTCATTGATTCATACTAATCTCTTTGGATTTATTTTTCAACAGCTTTAATTTCCACATAAAAAGCTTCCCCTTCGAACGAACATTTGGCGCATCCTTTACAAAACTTCTTGCCGCCTCCAATAACCCTCGTGGTGTTACCTTTGCAAGTTTAATATAAAGCGACTTGTGTTTTAAGTCGTTCAACTCAACCGCTAAATCATACCCATATTTTTGAAACTCCCGACTTATAAACTTATCCGGAGCTTCCTGAATTCTCTTTTTAATAATCTCACTAATTTTTTGCATGAAAATTACCTTTAATTACTGTCTTGAAACGTTTAATCAATTCGTCAGTAGTAGCATTAACTATCTCTAGTTCTGCAGGAGTAAAATCCTGAAGCACATATAATTCTCCGGGTGTTCTATTCCCTGGTTCACGATTATCTATTCCAACCCTTACACGCCAAAATTTTTCTGTTTTTAAACTTTTAATAATAGAATTTAAACCATTATGAACCTTGGGCCCTTTACCAAAATCAATCTTATATTCTCCAATTTTAAGATCTAAATCATCATGAACCACATAAATATTAGCGGCATCAAGTTTATAATAAGAAACAATTAAACGCACCGAAGTTCCAGAAGAATTCATCATGGTGTTTGGTTTTGACAAAACAAAAAAGCTGTCTTTGGCAACTTGAGCGCGAAGATTTTTGGAGTTTAAAAAATTTAAATTATAATAACTTGCTAATCTATCTACAACAAAAAAACCAACATTGTGCCTGGTGTACTGATATTTCTGCCCTAGATTACCAAGTCCAATTACTGCTCTCATCACTCAATTTTAACATTATCTCAAGAATCTATCAGTATATTTACTTATAAATGGCACTTGCCACCTTTCCCCTTGCAATGCTTTATAAATAAGAACAAGCCAAAGTATAAAGCCGGCAATTGTAATAAGCGGCAGTAGGAAAGAAAAAATGACCGTGACTGCCAAAAGCCACTGAACTACTATTATTCCTCCTAGAACAATTATCGACTGCTTTGCATGAAAACGAACATAATCGTCTTTTTTCAAGAACAACACAATAACACCTGTCACTGGCCCAATCAAATAAGACAAACCTGCCGCAGTTTCTTTTTTAAGCGAAATTCCAATCGAACTTTGCGCCATGTACAAATCACCTCCCTAAAATAAATTCTACAGCTATAAAACAGATATAAAAAAGCACCAAAACAATCCCTTCCCAACGTGACAGGTTTTTTTTGGAATGCGTAAACATCCAAAATAAAACTGAAACAACAACAAAAACAAAAAAAGCATAAAAATAGTTGTTAATATAAACATCGCGAATTGGCAAAATTATTGACGCAATGCCAATAACAAGAGTTGAATTTGCAATCATAGAACCCAATAAATTGCCAAAAAACATAGTTGGGTGATGATCGGAAAGAGAACGTATAGAAAATGCTAGCTCCGGGAGTGTGGTTCCAAGTGAAATAATAACCAATCCAACCAAAAAAATTGGGATTTGCATAATTTGAGCAGCATTGCCAGCCAGCCTCACTATCACCTCTGAAGAACCTAACAAAAGTGCCAACCCCCAAAAAAGCCTTGCTATATCTTGATGACTATGTTTGCCAGTTATTGCTAATTGTCTTAAAAAAGTGCTTGGATTAGTACTGTAATTCTTACTATTCATATCTCTAATGTATTTTGCTCTAAACATACTTGATACGTAAGCTCCATATAAAGAAATCAAAATCAAACCATCCACTCGCGAAAGCTCACCGTCAATAATAAGCAAAAACGGAGCCAGCCCGGCAAGTATAGTTATACCCAACTCTTTTTTAAGAATACTTCCTTGGACTTGAACGCTAGCAAATATTATCGCGCTAACCCCTGAAACTAAGGTCAGTTTTGTAATATTCGAACCAATAACATTCCCAAGAGATAAGCTTGGACTTCCATCCAAAGAAGAAGTGATGGCAAGAAAAAGATCTGGCAGTGAATTTCCAAATGCAAGCAACACCGAAGTAATAAAGAAATAATTAGCTCTGGTTAAGCGGCCAACCTTTGATATGGAAATTACAACAACATCCGCCGCTTTCATCAAAACCACTGAAGCAACCAAAATAAGCAATAAATAAATAAAAATCATGAATCAAAATCTATAAACAATTTTAACAGCAAAATTCTGTATAAAGTTAATTAAATTATCTTTTTTGAATCCTATATAAATTTTGAATCTCCTTTAAAGTAGTAGCTTGGTCTGCAGATTTATCCTCCCTAAAACTGACTAGCCTTGGGAAACGTAGTGCCAAACCCGCAGAATGCTTAGGACTTTTAGTTAGCTCATCCGCCGCAATTTCAACAACCACTTTAGGCAAAACCCAAAAATCAGGCTCTAAATCTTTATGAACTTCATAACCCACAGGCTTTTTTTTAATCACTAAATTGCTTAATCTTTTTTGTAATTCCTTAAACTGCTCATCAGTCAGCCCTGTTCCCACCTTTGTGATAGTTAAAAATTTACCAGAACTTTTAATACCTGCAAGAAATTGTCCTATACCAAAAACCGACCTTTTCCCCCTGCCTTGCGAGTAGCCCATAATTACGCAATCAACTGTATCCGCAAGCTTACCTGACGCTTCTTCTACTTCTTTCATTTTTATCCAGCGCCATCCTGTCCTCCCTGGGACATAATTACTATCAGCTCTTTTAATCATTGCTCCCTCCAAACCTTTTTCCAAAAACTCCTTGTGTTTTGAGCGAACTTCGTCCGGATTATTAGTAAGAAAATAATCATCAACCACAAAAATGTCGTTTGGTCGAATAATTCTTTTAAGAATTTCTCGGCGGCTGATATAACTTTGACCCATAACGCTTATTCCGTTTAACAAAATAACATCAAAAATCTGAAAGGTTACAGGAGTCTGCACTGCAAACTTAAGAATATCATGCTTTCTTCTTCGCGCCATTGTTTTCTGAAATTCAACCATTTGCATAGTCACTGCGTCCAAACCAACGGCTTCAGAGTCCAAAATAGCACTTGCCGCTTTTAAGTATTTACCAATATTAACAAGTTCAGGAAACATTTCTTTGACATCGTTCAAGTTTCTAGTAAACGCCTTAGTGCACAAACCATCCTGATAGTGAATTTGCACTCGCAAACCATCAAATTTTGGTTCTACAGCAACTTGACCCATTTTTTTGATTATCTCATCTGCTGACTTTAAGCGTTGTGCAAGCATCGGGAATACAGGAGTTCCAATCTCTGGAAATATATTCTTAACTGCTTTATCAATACCAACTTTCTTAACCGCCGAGGCGATTTTGCCTAAATCAGGAAAAACTTGATAAGCAGCTTCCAATTTTTTGCTCTTTGATTTATCTTTGACTTCAAAAAAGCTTAACGCGTCTATAACTGTTTTATCAGAAAAACCAAGTCTCAATCTGCCAATTGGTATTCTAACCACATAACAAGCGCTCAGTGGATCCAAATTCCTCAAAAGTCTTGCAGTTTCGGAAATTTTTTTTTCTACGCTTCCATCTCCTTCTAAACTTGCTATTTTAAAAAGCTTTTCGTAAACTTCTCTAATTGATAAACTGCTTTTTTTCTGCTTAGCAAAAAATGAAGCAACAATGCCTAAATCACCCACCTCTTTGTATTTCTTTACCACATCCTCCGCCAAAACATCATAAGCTGAAGAAATCGTCCTAATCATCATTCGCTCGGCTAAGTTAAAAACAACACCCCGAAAACTGGGAGCCAAAATCCCAAGAGACATGTAGACTGCCAAATCTACCTCTTCTTTGCTAAGTTTTTTAAAAAGATCGGCTAGTATTTTTGTAATTTCTATACGAGAAGAGGTTTTTGTTAGCCTTTCAAGATACTTCGCAAATTCACCTATCTTCATATGCTTTCTCTAATGTATGAGGAGAAAAACAGAAAAGCAAATATCACCACCCCAATAAATGCTATGCCAAAAATAAGACTTATAAGCCCATGCCATTCGTGATGTATTACTTTAGTTAGCCCTTCACCAACCAAACTTAACCCAAAAAGTGTGGGCAGAACCAAAACCATATACAAAAATTGCGGGTCGGTTGGAATCATTAATGTTTTAGAACATAACGGGCAGCTTTTGTACTCCCCTCTTTTTCTATTATATTCTTATTCAGCAAATCTTTTAAATCCCTTAAAATAGTATCTTCAGAAATCATAGGCAATATGTCTTTTAAATCTCTCATCATTGCCTTGCCGTGCTCGGACAAATACTCAACTAATTTCATTTGGCGAGCAGAAAGAGCTACCTGTTCACCAATTTTTAATCTCATTCTAGAATCAACAGATAAACGCCGCACCTTTTCTTTAATTTTATTAAGCTCAATTGCAACCACGTCTACAAAATATTCAAGCCAGGGGGTTAAATCTCTCGTTGAAATTTCTCCTCCTTGCGAGTCAACTTTAAAAAATGCTTCATAATAAGCCGCCAAATCTCTATCTAAATGCTCTTCAATTGAAAAAAAACGCTTAACATCATATCCTTCTTTAATCATCACTAAAGTGCTAAAAGCCCTAACAGTCCTGCCGTTGCCTTCTACAAAAGGATGGATTGTAACAAGAACATAATGAGCAATTCCCGCTCTAATAACAGGATGAATATCTTTTGATTCCGACAAATTAAGCCAAGAAAGAAAATCGTTAATCAAATAAGGAACTTCAACAGCAGGCGGAGGAGTAAATATTACCTTGCCTGTTCCTTCTTCACGAATAACAACTTGGGTTGTCCTTAAAACTCCTGCGCGAGAAGAATCTATAATTTTATCAACTGTAAATTTGTGAATCTCAAGAAGGTCTTCCAGCTCATAACCCGCTCTTTTGGCTGAAAGTTCATCCAAAAGCGAAACTACATTTCTGTAATTTATTACCTCTTGTATATCTCGTTCAAGTGCGGTCACAGTTTGACCCTCTAAAACCTGCTTAGTCTGAAATAAGGTTAAATCATTACCTTCAATCTGAGTTCCATGATAAACAGTTCTGACTATTGCGTCAGATTTAAATTCTTTGACGTAATCTGGAACCAAAGGTGCATTTTCAATAACCTCCTTCGAAGCTTCAATCCTGCCAACACTGCGAAGAATATTGTTTGTTATAGTAAATCTTGGAGCATACATATTAGATTAATTATTGCAAAAAATGCGGAAAAAACAAGATCCTTTTAATTTATCAAGGTTGCAAAAAATAGAAAATTCACAACGCCAGAACCGTAAAACTACACGCTCTGCTAAATAAAATTTATAATGAGTTAGAGTAGGCTAAAAATATACAAATTTAGGTCATGAATTTTCTATTAATTAATTTATGAAATACTTTAGGTACTTCTTCTGCCAAATCATCTGCATTGTAATAAAACCCCTGTCTTTGACATAAAGCTTCTGCGGCTGCCTTTGTTATGAAGGCAGCCGCAGAAGCTGCTAAAAAAGGTTCGTTTTTGGCAAGCAAAGCAACTGTAAGCCCTGCCATCACATCTCCCGTGCCGCCCTTTGTCATTCCGGGATTGCCGCCATGCACTTCTACACATTCACTTTTGGAATAAACGCAACTTATTGGACCTTTTAAAACCAAAATACAATCATATTTTTTGCTTACATGATATGGGTTGAGGTCTCCAAAAAGCATTTTATATTCTTTCCTGTTTGGAGTAAGAATTGCTTTTGGCGGAATCCAAGCGGGTTCCATCACCTGTAAACCGCCAGCATCTATCACCCACTTTTTATTAGGGTATTTACTTAGCAGCTTTTTGGTAATTTTCCTTGACAACTTAAAAGCTGCATCAGATTGATTGTCAGGTTTTGAATTTGCTTTTTCAGATCTTGCTCTCATAAACCCCGGGCCTATTAAAAGCGCATCTGATTTTTTAATATAATCTTCCACCTCCACCCAAGGCACCCAAATAAAACTAAAGAGTCTTGACTTCAAATTTGCAACAACGTCACCAAGGGTTTTTTCAGGAGAAGCAAAAAAGACCATATCTACAACCCTAGATGCGGCTTGAATTGCAAAAAAAGGCGCTCCATGAAAGAGGCGTGAGCCTCCTATCACTGCAACTTGACCATTATCTTCCCCAGAAGAATCTCTTCTTGGTCTATAAAGAAGCCTTAATGTGTCTACGGCAAACTTTTTCATTGCTTTTTTTATGGCTTTATGTACAATTTCATTATGCCCAAAAAAAAGAATAGAGCAAGCATCAAAGACAAAGGTGTTGAATTTAACAAGAAACTAATAGACGAAATGCTTAGGCTTGCTACTAGCGGTTTTGGACTGGTTGCCGCACTTTCGTGGAACAATCTTATTCAATCTGCAATCAAGCAGTATATAGAACCAATCATAGGAAAAGGTTCTGGAATTATTTCTCTTTTTATTTACGCAGTGGCAGTAACAACCCTAGCAGTTGTGGTAACTTACAATTTGACAAAAATCAAAAACAGGCTTTAGTTATTAGTTATGGATCAGGATTACTAAAATGCGAAAAAACCCTTCCTTCTGTGCGCTCTTGTTTTGATTTTTGAAGTTGTTCATTTTTACGAGCATCGGTTGTTTGAACAGGAAGGCTTGGAACAATTTCTGAAGCTTTATTGCCATCAACTAAACTAGGATTTGGCTTCAAATTACCATCTTGGTCTTGAATAAACATTGACTGTTGTCTAAATTCAGCTTCTTTATTTGGTGGCATAATCCTATAATTTTATAGTATGGGGGTTTTTAATGTCAACCACATAATGCTCGTCCGCAGTAGTTATTATGGTTTGCTGCTTTTTTATTAATCCCGAAATCAAAGCTCTGTGCTCGTGGTCCAATTCGCTAAATATGTCATCCAATAAAAGCG
>Ga0209101_1002306_pt1 | contig 12694 bp, 13 predicted proteins | sample ConPoolayeCmetaG_FD_185481 | JGI IMG/M metagenome (GOLD analysis project Ga0209101, IMG submission 185481) | Hot spring microbial mat communities from California, USA to study Microbial Dark Matter (Phase II) - Cone Pool mat layer C metaG... ... | reverse complement strand
CTGTTCTTCACCGGCCAGGAAGTGACCGACTACGCCTCGGCCAAGACCTCCGACACGGCCCGCTTTGGCCGCTATTTCCACGGCTTGCTAGAACGCGGGGTTTACGTCGCCCCGTCGCAGTACGAAGCGGGGTTCATGTCACTCGTGCACAGCGACGCGGATATCGAGCACACCATCCGCGCCGCAGCCGACAGCCTGAAGTCGCTATAAAGCGAGCCCCTCGGCCATTGACACCCCTTGCGAAGGCTATCTGGCCTTCGCAAGGGTCAGGCATATACCAGTCGCCCTTTGGGCTCCGGTATGGGGCGATCGAGCGATTTCGCTGTTTCCAGCCACTCGTTGATGATTACTTCGACATTGGCCAGAGCTTCCTGGTAGGTTGCGCCATCCGCCATACAGCCGGGCAGCTCCGGCACTTCGGCCACAAACGCTCCGTCCTCCTCGCTCCAGTAAATAATAATTTCATAACGAATCATCTTCCTCGTCCCCCAGCCGATACTTGATGATCACGTTTCGCACCTGTTTGACCTGGTAGGGCTTTGCATTCGCACCCTTGGGCTGCAAGTTGAGAATCTCTTCCACGCCTTCCCTGGTAAAAATATGGTGGCTGCCGCTGCGAATGCGCTCATCGAAGCCCAGCCTGAGCAACAACTGACGCAGGTCGGAGAAAGGGATGTTGGCGTCGGATTTGGCGCGCAGGATTCTGTTCAGCAACTTGCTCGATGGCATGCCACCCTACCAGTGTGAGTCTGCCTCAGATTGGTTTCGCTAAACACGAAGAGGAGTATAGCACGAAAGAGGCTTCTTTGAAAGTGAGGCGAAAAAAGACAGCGGCTGCACCCCAAAAGGGTCTTCGGCCGTTGACACCCCTTGCGAAGGCTATCTGGCCTTCGCAAGGGTCAGAATAGGGGTGACGAACTAGTACGTAAACTTCATGTAGTAATCGACATTGCCCTGCGTGATCAGGGCGGTGGGCAGCCAGACTTCCGACTTGTACTCTTCGCCACGCAGATACTTGAGGCCTTCGATCAGGCCGGCCTGGCCGGATTGCGGAGGGTAGAGGAAAGTAGCGTCCATCGTCCCCTCTTTAATGGCCTGCATGGCATCGGCCTGGGCGTCGCAGCCTACCAGGACGATCTTGCCAGTCAGTCCGTGAGCCGCCAGGGCTTCGCGGGCGCCGCCAGCCATCTCGTCGTTGTGGCAGAACACAGCGTCAAATTCCACACCAGACTGGATGACGTTCTCCATCACTTCCATACCTTTGGCGCGCTGGAATTCGCCGGTCTGCCGATAGACGACCTCAATGTTCGGATAGGTGTCAAGCACTTCGTTGAACCCTGCGCCGCGGTCGAGCGTCGGCCCTGCGCCGGGCTGTCCCTCAATTTCCACCACTTTGCCCTTGCCGCCCAGCCGGGTGGCGATGTAGTTCGCTGCTTCACGACCAATCTGGACGTTGTCGGTGCTGGAGAAATTGATGTACTCACCGCCGACCAAACGACGGTCCACCACGACAACAGGGATGCCAGCCTTGTTCGCTGCTTCGACGCTGGGGGTCAGAGCTTCGGCCTTGACAGGGACGACCATCAAGAGGTCCACATCTTGCTGAATCAGGTCCTCAATCTGTGACATCTGTTTGCCTACGTCTGCCAGAGCGTCCAGAACGATCAGCTCGACATCCTGCTTTTTGGCCTCCGCCTCGAGATGCCGTTTCATGTCGGTGAAGAACGGATGCTGCAAACCGACTATCGCCATGCCGACAACGTACTTTTCCCCATTCTTGGGCGGGATAGGTTCGCGCGCGAAAGCGGGCGCGACAGCCAAAAGCACGGTCGCCAAAACCAGAACCACAATCATCCATTTCGAGTATTTCATTAGGTGTGTGCCTCCTTAACAAGAGATCAGCTTGAGCGGGACAGCCTGGTCAGGCTGTCCGCCAGTTTTTGTCCGATAACACAAGTTTCGTCCGATGCCATCCAATTTGAAAACGCCTTGCCTGCAAATGTCTCTTTCTGCATCCCCCCTTTCAACGCCATACCTGGTGACAGATGGTGTACTCCCGTGCGGCCAAAACCACTGCGTCAACGCTGCTTGTATTGATCAATGATCACGGCCAGCACGATGATCACGCCTTTGGCTACCATCTGCCAGTAGGAGTGCACGTTCAGCAAATTCAAGCCGTTGTTGATGACGCCGATGACCAACGCGCCGACGATGGACCCGATCACCGTACCTTGTCCGCCGGCTAGGCTTGTGCCGCCGATGACCACAGCCGCAATGGCATCCAGTTCATAACCTTGTCCCGCTACCGGCTCGCCGGCATTCAACCGGGCTGCCAATACCACGCCGGCCAAGGCGGTGCAGAAACCACAAAAGACATACGACCATAAAATGATGGACTTGGTGCGCACGCCCGACAGCCTGGCGCCCTCTTCGTTGCCACCAATCGCGTACACATATCTGCCAAAACGAGTATGGTGTAGAATGGTATACCCGATGACGACCATGATGAAGAGGGCGATGACCGGGATGGGCAACCCCAAGATGTCACCCTGTCCTATCTCTTTGAACCAACTGGGCAGGTTGTATATTGATTTCCCGTCAGTGTAGAGGAAAGTCACTCCGCGCAGGATGGTCATCATGCCCAGGGTGATCACAAATGGAGGGACGCGAAAGCGCGTGACCACAGCGCCATTGACAAAACCGACCAGAGCGCCGACAAACAACGGCAAGGCGAAGACCCAGATGGGGTTGAAGCGGTGCATGTCCGCGGCCAACACGCCAGCCAGGGCCACTCCGGATCCGACAGACAGGTCAATGCCGCCCAGTAAAATCACGAAGGTCTCGCCTACGGCCAGGATGCCGTTAATAGAAACCTGACGGACAATGTTGATAAGGTTCTTGATGTGGAAAAAGCGTGGCGCGAACAGCGACAAGGCCACCACAATCAAGATGAAACCCACAATCAGGCCATGTCGGGTCAGAAACGACCCCAGTCTTTTCAGGAAGACTTCGTCCCCAGCGGCTGCGGGGCGCTTAGCGTAGCTATCCATCTGACGAATTCCCTCCACTTGCACACGACATAAGCTCTGCTTCCGTGACGCTGCGATGTCCAAACTCCTGTAAAATGCGTCCCTGACGCATGACGAACACCCTATCGCTCATACCCAGCACCTCCGGTAGCTCAGACGACATCAGCAGGATAGCAGCGCCGTTGGCAGTCAGCTCGTTCATCAAGGCGTAGATCTCCTGCTTGGCGCCCACATCAATACCGCGAGTCGGCTCATCAAAGATGAACACAGAAGCCTTGCTGGACAGCCACTTAGCCAGGACTACTTTTTGTTGGTTTCCACCACTGAGGTTCATGACCAACTGCGCGGGACTGGGAGTCACAATTTTCAATTGGGTGATGTAATGCGACACGAGCTTGCCCACCGCGCGCCAGTCAACGAAGACTTTAAGGCTTGCCAGGCTTTTCAAGGCGGACAGACAGATATTGTCACGCACGGTCAACACCGTGATAAGGCCCTCGCGACGCCTGTCTTCGGCCACCAGCGCCAAACCCTGTCTGATAGCCTCGTGCGGCGTAGTCCATTGAACGGCCCTGCCTTTCAGGTAGATCCGGCCTTCTGTATACGGCCGTGCGCCGAAAATGCACTTGGCCAGCTCGGTTTTGCCCGCCCCGATCAGGCCGGCAAAGCCAACAATCTCGCCAGCCCGCACACTGAACGAAATGTCCTGCAACAGGACGCCATCGCTCAGATGCTCCACCCGCAGTACCTCATCGCCGAGCGCCACTTTTTGTCTGACAAACAGGTCCTGCTCGGTATCGAGGTCACGTCCGACCATCATTGTTGCGATGGTTTTTACACTGGCCTGTTCGATGGGGATGGTGTCCACCAATTGTCCATCCCGTAACACGGTCACACGGTCGGCGATGTCGAACAATTCTTCCAGCCGGTGGGATATGTAGATGAAAGCCACGCCCCGGCTGCGTTGCTCCCGAATCCAACTGAACAGCAGGCGCAGCTCATGCAGGGTCATGGCGGCTGACGGCTCGTCCACGACGATAATCTTGGCGTCAGCGAACAGGGCTTTGCCGATCTCGACCATCATTTGAACGGCCAGGGGCAGTTGTCTGATCACGGTGTTGGCCGGCACCTTAATGCCAAGCTGTTCGAGGACCTCTGTCGCTCGTCTGTACAGGGTGGCATGATCGATGAGCGGCAAGCCAGGGCGTAAAGGCTCATGCCCCAAGAACAGATTCTCAGCCACAGTCAGGTATGGGCTGAGGCTTGTTTCCTGATAAACAGTGCGAATGCCCGCCCGTTGAGAATCTAAGGGCCCATCAAAGCTCACTGGCTGACCGTCGAGCAAAATCTCGCCTGCGTCGGGTTGATAGGCGCCGGACAAAATCTTGATCAACGTTGACTTGCCAGCTCCGTTCTGGCCTACCAGAGCGTGAACCTCACCGCGGCGCAGGTTGAAATCCACGCCTTTCAGGGCCTGTACTCCAGGGAATCGTTTCTCAATGTTACGCATTTCCAGAATCACGTCATCCATAGGCAATCCTCAAGATCAGGTTCGCGGGGGTGCGGTCGAACTGCGGACAACAAAAGAAATCGGCACCGAGACGTTCACACTGCGGCGGACGGCTTTTGGGGCGGACAACCTGCGGAGCAGCAACTCAACCGTCTTCCTGCTCAGAAAATCAACGTCCATCGCCACAGTGGTAATCGGTGGATGCCAAAACGAAAACCAATCGGGATCGTCATAGCCCACCACAGACATCTCGGCCGGAATATCAACGCCCCGCTCGAAGAACGTCTTCATCAGGCCGGTCATCAGCTCACCGCCAGCAGCGAAGATGGCGGTTGGCCTGTCCGGCGCATCGAGGAGCTGCGCCGCCGCCTCGGCGCCAAAGCTGCGCTGGAACGCGCCAACTTTTATGAGAGACTCCCGGACGGAGATGCCGGCTTCGGTTAGGGCTTCTATATAGCCGCGCAGCCGTTCCCGCCCGGTGCTCAGTTCTTGCGGACCGCATATAATGGCGATTTTACGATGGCCCAGGTGGATGAGATGCCTGGTGACTTGCAGCGCGCCCTCGGCGTCGGACGCCAGGACGTTGTCTACGCCGGGGCTCTTCACCTCGCGCGAATGGGCCACCACCGGAATGCCCTGGCGAACCAAGTGACCGAGATAGGGGTCGTTCTTGCCCACCGAAGAGATGATGATGCCCGCCACTCGTTGCTTGTGTAAGGCTTGCAGGTAGAACAACTCAGACTGGGGGTTTTCTTTGCTGACGCTGAGGATCAGGCGATAGTCGTGTTCGGCCAATAGCCCCTCAATCGTCTGGGCCACGCCCGTGTAGTGAGGGTTCATCAGGTCGGGGACCACCAGGCCGACCATGTTGGTCGCCTGCTTACGCAGGCCGCGGGCCAACAAATTGGGCTGATAATCCAGTTCCCGGACTGCTTGCTCGATCCGATGGCGGAGCTCCTGGCTCACGTAACCGGTGTTGTTGACGGCCCGGGATACCGTGGACGGAGAAACGCCCAGGTATTCGGCAATGTCTTTCATCCTTGTAGGCAATGGGCAACCTTCCTTAGGGCCATATTGCACTGCGCGACAAACTGACCTGCAATCGTTATCAGCAATCGATTGCCTATAGTATAGCAGAAGTCCGCGTTCGTGTCAATAGGTCGTTCCTTAAAAAAATCCTAACCAGTACAGTGTGCATCCGAAATTTTGGGTGAGCCGTAGGGCAGATCTCCAAACCTGCCGCCGTAGGTCGAGTTTCCATACCCGACCTACGGCTGGCCGTCATTCTGAGCCAAAGCCCTGAGCGCAGCGAAGGGGCAGCGAAGAATCTTGTTGTACATCGTGGAATGAGATGCTTCGCTGCGCTCAGCATGACGCAGCCGAGGCTTCTGCTAACTCGCCCAAAATTCCGGACGCACCCACCGGTACAGTACCGTTTGCGCCCTGGGACGGCTTGAGGTAGAATGATCCGCTAGAATCGCCAGGTCACACTTTGGGAGGGAACCATCACATGAATCCGGAAGACCCTCGTATCCTGCGGTTGCGCGCGATGCGCAACAAGGCCCATCAGGGCGGCGGCGAAACCCGTATCGCCAGGCAACACGCCAAAGGCAAATGGACTGCTCGCGAGCGAGTTGAGCGATTGCTCGACCCGCACACCTTTCACGAACTGGAGCCGTTCGTCATTGACCAACGCAGCGAGTGTGACATCGAGGCGGAAGAATATCTGGGCGAAGGCGTCGTCGCAGGCTATGGGGAGGTTGACGGGCGAACGGTGTACGTCTACGCCCAAGATTTCACCGTCCACGGTGGGACGCTGAGTGAGATGCACAGCCGTAAAATCTGCCAGGTCATGGACCTGGCGGCCAGCAGCGGGCATCCCATCATCGGTCTGATTGACTCCGGCGGGGCGCGCATTCAACAGGGTGTGAAGACCCTCGGCGGCTATGCCCAGATTTTCCGCCGCAACGCCCAGTATTCGGGCATCGTGCCCCAGATCAGCGTCATCATGGGGCCGTGCGTCGGCGGTGCAGCCTATTCGCCCGCATTGACCGATGTGATCATTATGGTCGAGCGACAGGCCTTTATGTTCCTGACCGCCCCGGAAGTCATCAAGGCGGTCGCTGGCGAAGAAATCGGCCTGGAAGACCTGGGCGGCGCGGAGGTCCATACCGAATTGAGCGGCACGGCGCACCTGTCGGCCCCGTCCGAAGAGGCAGCGCTGCACCTGTGCCGCCAGGTGCTGAGCTACCTGCCCTCCAATCACCTGGAGGACCCACCCGAGTCGCCCGGTGGCGATGCCCCCGACCGTCTGGCCGATGAGCTCAATTCCATCGTCCCACTGGAATCCAACAGGCCCTATTCCATGCACGATGTCATCGAGCGCATCTTCGACCACGGGTCGCTGCTGGAGCTGCAGCCCGCCTGGGCGCAGAACGTCATCACCAGCCTGGCTCGCCTGGATGGCCATACGGTGGGCGTGGTGGCCCAGGAGCCCAGCGCAATGGCCGGCGTGCTGGATATTGACGCCGCCGACAAGATTGCCCGCTTCGTGCGCCTGTGCGATTGCTTCAACATCCCCCTGCTGACCTTTGTGGACTCGCCCGGCTTTCTGCCGGGGGTCGCGCAGGAGCATCACGGCGTCATCCGCCACGCAGCGAAAATTCTATACGCTTACTCCGAGGCGAGCGTGCCCAAGATTTCGGTCGTCACGCGGCGCGCCTACGGCGGCGCGTATATCGCCATGAGCAGCAAGCATCTCGGCGCCGACCTGAGCTACGCCTGGCCCAGCGCAGAGGTAGCCGTCATGGCCCCCGAAGGTGCGGTCAGTATCCTTTACAGGGAACAACTGGCTCAGGCCCAGGACCCGGCTGCGGAGGAGGCCCGCTTGACCGAACTGTATCGCGCTCAGTTCAATAACCCGTATCACGCCGCCAGTCTGGGCTATTTTGATGACATCATCGAACCGCGCGAGACGCGCCCCAAGCTCATCGCCGCGCTGCGGGTGTTGCGCCATAAATACGCTCCTGGCCTGCCGCGCAAACATGGCAACATGCCGGTCTGAGGGGGAGGCGAATCATGTTCGAGAATTTGGGGGTTGCTCTGCAAATCACGGTCGTCGGGATGGGCCTGGTGTTTGCCGCCATTCTGGTGTTGTGGGGACTCATCGCCCTGCTGGTGAGAGTTACCGCCACCGTAGCTGCGCCCGAGCCGGAGGCCGCGCCGCTGACCACCGTTTCGCCGCCGCTCAGTTTGCAGCGACGGCGTGCGGCGGCCATCGCCGTCGCCCTGGCGTTGGCTCAGCGGGCACAACCCAAAACCAAGATTTCGCCCCTGACCTCACAGCCCATCCACCCCTGGCAGGCCGTGCTGCGCAGCGGGCAGATGGAACGCTGGGAACGACGAGGTCGGTTGAGATGAAGTACAAAGTCACGATTGGCAAGAGCGTATTTGAAGTCGAGATTGAAGACATCACCTCCCGCCCGGTGGTGGCCGTGGTCGATGGCGAGAGATTTGAAGTGTGGCCCGAGGGCGAGCCAGCCGGGGCAGAAACCCGTCCATCCGCGGCGCCCATCGCGGCTGAGGACACAACAGTAGAGGTCGCGCCACTGCCCAGAGAGGTCAACTACGACGTAGATGTGGCTTCATCGGGCGCACCCGGCAGACGCCGTTCCAGCGCGGTCCTGGCGCCCATTCCCGGCGCGATTGTCTCCATTGCGGTACAGCCCGGCCAGATGGTCACGGTGGGGCAGGAACTGTGCGTCTTGGACGCGATGAAAATGCAAAGCCCCATTCGGGCGTCGCGCGACGGTACCATCAAAGCGATACACGTCGCCGTGGGCGATAATGTCAAGCATCATCAGCTGCTCATGGAATACGCCGACTGAAGCGAGGGGAGGTTCATGGACACATCGTCGCTCATCGCGGAGCTTTTCAGAGGATTCTCCCACTTCAGCGTGGGCAATGCCATCATGATTGGCGTCGGTGGCGTGTTGATTGCCCTGGCCATTCTCAAAGAATACGAACCGGTCCTGCTCCTGCCCATTGGCTTTGGCTGTATCCTGGCCAACATCCCACTCACCGGCATGGAGAGCGAGCTGGGGCTTTTTGGCGTGTTGTATCGGGCGGGGATCAAGACCGAGCTCTTCCCACTGCTCATTTTCATCGGCGTGGGGGCGATGATTGATTTCAGCCCGTTGCTGGCCCAGCCCAAGATGGTGCTGTTGGGCGCAGCGGGACAGTTCGGCATCTTTGGCACGCTGATTCTGGCGACGGTACTGGGCTTCCCGCTCAACCAGGCAGCGTCCATCGGCGTTATCGGCGCCATAGACGGCCCGACCTCGATTTTTGTGGCGACCAAACTCGCTCCAGAGCTGCTGGCGCCCATCGCCGTAGCCGCCTACTCGTACATGAGCCTGGTGCCCATTATCCAGCCGCCGATCATGCGGCTGTTGACGACCCGGCGGGAACGCTTGGTCCGCATGGAGTATGCCCCGCGGCCGGTCTCACGGAGCGCGCTGGTACTGTTCCCCATTGTCACCACGCTGGCCGTCGGCCTGCTCGTCCCTGATGCCACGCCGTTGATCAGTATGCTCATGCTGGGCAATCTGCTGCGCGAGAGCCGGGTTGTCGAACGGCTAAATCAAGCCGCCCAGCACGAGGTCATCAATGTCGCCACGCTGTTCCTGGGGCTGACCATCGGCTCGACGATGGGCGCCGCGCAGTTTCTCAACTGGCAGACGATTGGCATCCTGGCTCTGGGCCTGCTGGCCTTTGCCCTGGATACGGCCGCCGGCTTGCTGTTTGGCAAGCTGATGTGCGCCCTGAGCGGCGGCGCGATCAACCCGCTCATCGGCGCGGCGGGCATCAGCGCGTTTCCCATGGCCGGACGGCTTGCTGCGCGCATGGCGCAGGAGGAGGACTTCGAGAATTTTATCCTGATGCACGCCATGGGCGCCAATACGGCCGGACAGTTGGGCAGCGTCATGGCCGGTGGCGTGTTACTCTCTCTGGTGACCGGATTGCTCTGACGATGAAACAGCCTTCACTTCTGGACCTGGCCTCAGCCATTAAAGACATCATCAGCGATGTGGATCAACACAGCGCGCTGAGCCGCGTCAACGCCCTGCGCGAGGAGCATCCTGACCTTTCCGTCCAAGAACTGGTCGAACTGCTGATCAGGCGCAAGAGCCGTCAGGCTGGCGCGGTCGGTGCGGCGACTTCTGTGGCCGCGCTGATTCCTGGCGTGGGGACTTTGTTTGCCCTGGCCGCCGGCGCGGCAGCCGATGTTGTTCTGGTGCTCAGGATGCAGGCCGAACTGGTGCTGGAAGTCGCCGCCGCCCATCGGCGGCTGCTGTCGGAGGAGGAAAAACAGCGCGCGCTCCTGCTGGTCGCCGGCTTGAGCGCGAGCGGAAACCGATTGGCCCTAGGCGCCGGACGAAAGGTCGCCGCTGAAATGGGGGAGCGCTTCGCTCAGCGTGAGGCGATCAGGTTGCTGCCCGTGGCCGGCGTGGCCGCCTCCGCCAGCCTGAATGCACTGGCGACGTACCTCGTCGGCGTCCGTGCCCATGCCTATTTCAGCCTGGAGCCGGATGAAATGCGCGATTGGCGCGAGGCGGCGCGAGCGATCACTGGCCTGGACGAACGCTGGCTGAAGCGGCGGCTGCGCGAGTCTGCGGCCCTGCAATCGGGCTGGCGAGCGGCGCAGTCGGCCGGACAGGGCGTGATCGCCAGCGCGCGCAGACTGGCTCGCTTTGTCCGCCGACGCAAGCGGTACCTGGAATTGCCGTGATGGCTTTGCGGCTGCACCATCAACGAGATTGAAGCCGTCAGGCGTGAGCGACAATGAAGTATCGCGTTGCCCAACATTTCGGATGGTCCAGACCTCCAGATTGGCATCAAGGTCTCCCTACAGGAAAACCAAGAACACCCTAATACAAAATATTAAGTTTTCGCACACAAAATGTTTAGATTTCCCTACAGACAAACCGAAAGTTTAGTGATAAAATAATTAGAAGGGAAATGGAAAACTGAGCCCAGATGCCTGGCGGCGAAAGGAGGTAGAGGAAACAATGAAATTCTTACGGATTAGTTGGTTGAGTGCATCTCTTGTAATAGCGACCAGCATCGCGGTTTTAGCCGTGTCATCGAGCGTCCTGGCCGCTCCACCGGCACCCTTTGACTTACGGCCGGACCGTCCGGATGGGCCAATTACTCAAGCTGCCCCTCGTGACTTCCCATACGCTCTGGGCTGCTTACCGAGTTCTCCCCTTGAATACCCGCCCAGTTTGCCCCCCGGCCCACGGCTAAGAGCACAGGACTTGCCGCCATCGGTTGACCTGACAGGTCAGTTGCCGCCGGTAGGGGATCAGGGCAGGCAAAATAGCTGTGTGGCCTGGTCCACCGGTTATTATTACAAGAGCTTCCACGAGGGTCTGGAACACTCTTGGGATTTGAATGACCTCGATCATCAGTTCAGCCCGGCTTTTCTTTACAACCAGCGTCTTATTAAGTGCCAAATTGATTGGGGATGGTACATTGGCGCAGCTATGGAAATGCTGCAAAACCTGGGAGATATCCCGATATCCGATTTCCCGTACAATCAGGACGATACTTGTACACAACCTACCCAGCAGCAATTGGATGCGGCACAGGCTTACCGCAGCGGCAGCTTCGGCCCATTCTTTATCAACGATCGGGATGATGTCGGCTACTATGACAATGACTTAACCCCACTAAAACAGGAACTGGCCAGTGGCAATGTGATAGTCTTTGCCAGTCCGGTAACCGATGAGTTCTACCATCCCGTCAACTGCGTCATAGACGTCCCAGAGTGGCCATATAGTTACGGGGGACATGCCATTGCTGTCACAGGCTACGATGACGTCAATCAAAGGTTCAAGTTTAGAAATTCGTGGGGGACAGACTGGGGATGCAGCGGCGATGCGTACCTGACCTACGAGTTCGTCCGGCGCTACGTATATGAGGCATGGTGGATGCAAGACAGAGCGGCGGCCGACTTCACTGTATACTTGCCTTTTGTGCAGAAATCGCCCGCTCCCGGCTTGTATGGACGAATTACGCTGTCCGGTACATCGCTGTCAAATGCTTATGTGCATATTTTGAAATATATCCGGAGCAATCGTACGTTGTACCTACAGGGCAAGACGCGTACAGACTCCGCCGGAAACTACCGCTTCTCCGGCTTGCCCAGCCTGACTTCAGGCCAAGAATATTGGGTAGAATTTCTGAACGAGCGGCGCACGCCTGGGCAATTGTGGCGTTTTACGTGCAAACCGATTACAACCTACAGTGCAGGGACTGACAAGAAAGCCTGCGATTTCGACGTTGCCGATGTGGTCTTAGGGTTCCCCGGAGATGGGAGTGAGGTAGACCTGCCTGAGACATTCACCTGGACGCGTCGTCCGTTTAGCTCAGACAGTTATGAATTCAATCTGTATGACAAATGGGGGGATGATTGGTGGTGGACCGATCCACCTTTGGGATATGTTTCCCAGTACACTTTGCAAAATCTTCCTGCCTACTTTAGTCTGTACACTCCTTACTACTGGGACCTTTGGATTTACACGCCTGCAGGTACAGCCTGGTCCTTGGGCGCCAATCGTGTGTCTTTCAAGTAACCACATGACGCAGACCGTAGGGGCACGTGCGACGTGCCCCTACGGCTCGCCCAAAATTCGGGATGCACCCTCGGTATCTGAATCATTTGACGTCCCCAGCCGATTTACGTAGAATTTAGATAATGGTTTTTTGAAGGAGTCGAAGTATGATTCGGCTACAAGTGCCACTGGAACGGCTCAGGACGTTTTGCCAAAAACGACACATTCGTTGGCTGGCCTTCTTCGGTTCTGTTCTCACGAATGATTTTGGGCCTGACAGCGACGTAGATGTCCTTATTGAGTTTGCGCCGGGCCACACACCGGGGCTTGAGATCGTGGATATCGAAGACGAATTGTCCGAGATTCTTGGCGGCAGGAAAGTGGACGTTGTCAACCCGAAGTACTTGAACCGGCATTTACGAGAGCGGGTATTGGCTTCTGCTGAAGTGTATTATGCCGAAAGATGATCTGGTCTACTTGAGCCACATGCTTGACGTAGCGCGTAATGTCGTGAGGCGCGTAGAACACCGTACAAG
>Ga0209101_1002302_pt1 | contig 12705 bp, 9 predicted proteins | sample ConPoolayeCmetaG_FD_185481 | JGI IMG/M metagenome (GOLD analysis project Ga0209101, IMG submission 185481) | Hot spring microbial mat communities from California, USA to study Microbial Dark Matter (Phase II) - Cone Pool mat layer C metaG... ... | reverse complement strand
TTTTTGGGTTTATTCCCTCGATTTTTTTAAGATCAGAAGGGGAGGGAAGATAGTCAACAATTGCATCCAAAAGAGGTTGGACACCCTTATTTCTTAAAGAAGAACCAGCAAAAGTGGGGACTAATTTATAAGCAATGGTTGCTTTTCTTAGTCCTTTTTTTAAATCATCAATTGATAATGTTTCAAGGTTTAAATAACGATGTAAGAGTTCATCATCAGTTTCAGCGATGGATTCAACTAATTTAGCCCTTAGTTGATTAATTTTAACTTTTAAATTTGAAGGAATTTCATCAAGAATAGTATAATTAGTTCCTTGTTCATCCTTGTCCCAAATTAATGTTTTAAGATTTAAAACATCAACTACTCCTTTAAAATCATGCTCTTTTCCAACTGGGTAAGTCATTATTGCAACTTTTACTCCTAATCTTTCTTCGATTTCTTTTACAGTTCCTTCAAAATCTGCTCCTAATTTATCCATCTTATTAATAAAGCAGATTCTTGGAACTTTGTATTTATCAGCTTGACGCCAAACTGTTTCTGATTGGCTTTGGACTCCTTCTTCAGCATCAAAAATGACAATTCCACCATCTAAAACTCGTAAAGATCGTTCAACCTCAGCAGTAAAATCAACGTGTCCGGGAGTATCAATAATATTTATTCTTATATCACGCCAAAAAGTAGTTGTTGCGGCGGAAACAATAGTGATTCCTCGCTCTCTTTCTTGGGGCATCCAGTCCATTTGAGTAGTTCCTTCATCAATATTACCAATTTTATAAGTTCTTCCAGTATAAAAAAGAATTCGCTCAGTAGTAGTTGTTTTGCCAGAGTCAATATGAGCAATAATACCAATATTACGTATTTTTTCTAAAGGGACGATACGATTTTTTGTTATTATTGATTGTTGTGGCATATTAGTATAACTGGTTAATTAGTGAATAAAATTAAATTATAACTACTACCATTTTAAGTGAGCAAAAGCTTTGTTAGCTTCAGCTAGTTTTTCTGTTTGTTGGCGTTTGTTAACTGCCTGACCCACGTTTTTATAAGCATCTAAAATTTCTGCTAGTAATTTTTCAGCAAAAGTTTTATATTGTTTATTTGGTCTTGATTTGGCTGCTTGAATAATCCAGTTTAATGATAGAAAAAGTTTTCTTTCTCGTCTTACTTCAACTGGTACCATATATGAAGCACCACCTAAACGACGTGGTTTAACTTCAAAGTTGGGAGCTGTATTTTTAATTACTTCTTCTAATGTAATAATTGGATCAAGTTTTTGTTTTTTTATTTCATCTAAAACTGAGTAAACAATTTTTTTTGCTACAGTTTTTTTGCCATCAACCATAATATAATTTATTAATTTAGCTACTATTATACTGTTGTAAACAGGATCTTTTAATATATCTTTTTTTTTGTACATTCTTCTTGGCATAGTAAAAATTAAAATTTAAAATTAATTAGTTTTATTCGATGAAGCCTTGGCTCCATACTTACTTCTTGAGGTTTTTCTACCCTCAACTCCTGCAGTATCAAATTTACCTCTAACAATATGATATTTAACTCCTGGTAAATCTTTAACTCTTCCTCCACGGACTAAAACAATTGAATGTTCAGCTAAATTATGACCAATTCCTTGAATATAGGCGGTTACTTCGACTTTATTTGATAACCTGACTCTCGCAACTTTTCTTAAAGCAGAATTTGGTTTTTTTGGGGTCATTGTTCGAACAACAGTACAGACTCCTCGTTTAAAAGGGTTATTAAAATTCTTGTATCGACGCTTTAAAGCATTAAAGCTAAGTTTTAAAGCCGATGATCTTGATTTTTTAAGATTTTTTTTCCGTCGTTGTTTGATTAGTTGATTGATCGTTGGCATAGCGATCTAAAAACTTTCGATAATATTTTTCCACCAATTCTTGTGTGGTTGGAATTAGTCTTCCAATTATAACATTTTCTTTTAAGCCAAGCAAATAATCAGCTTGACTTTTGATTGCTGCTTGTGATAAAGCATTAGTTGTTTGTTCGAAAGATGCTGCAGATAGCCAAGAATCACTAAAACTAGCGGCTTTACTAATTCCTAAAATGGTGACTTTACCGATTGCTGGTTGACCACCTTTAGCTAAAACTTTTTTATTTTCTTCACGAAAACGAATTCTAGAAACAATTTCATTTTTGACAAACTCAGTATCTCCTTCATCCTCGATAATTACCTTATCACTCATTTTTTTAATAATCACTTCAAAATACTTATCATGAATTGTAATTCCTTGAGAGCGATAAACTTTTTGAATTTCTTCTAAAAGATAAATTTGAGCTTCTCTGATACCGCGAATTGACACGATATCATTAATGTTTAGACTACCTTCGGCTAAAGCAGTTCCTGAAGCAATTAATTGTCCATCTTTAACTTTAAGTTTTTGGCCTAAGGGAATGATAAATTCTTCTTCTCTAGCTTTATCTTTGTCTAATGAAGTAACTTTGACATAATAAACCTCTTTTTCTCTATCTTCTTTAATTGAGACTTTGCCTGAGATTTCTGTTATTGGAGAAACGATTTTTGGTGTTCTTGCTTCAAATAACTCTTCTACGCGTGGTAATCCTTGAGTTACATCAGAAATAACGATACCACCAAAATGACGAACACGCATTGTTAACTGAGTTCCTGGTTCACCAATTGATTGAGCAGCAATTACTCCAACTGGTGCTCCTATGGTAACAACTTGATTATTAGATAGATCAATTCCGTAACATTTTTGACAAACACCGTGAGAAGATTGACAGGTAAGAGGTGAACGAATTGTAACTTGTTCTACTTTTTCTTTATTGATTATTTGTAAAAGATCTTCATTTATAATTTGATTTTTTTTAGCAATAATTTTATCTTTAATAAAAATATCATTTAATAAAAAGCGACCTTTAATTTTTTCGTTAAACCTTTCTGGATCATTTTGGTCTTTTTTTATTAATAATCCTTCTTTTGTTTGACAATCTTCTAACCAAACAATCATGTCATGACTAACGTCGACTAATCTTCTGGTTAGATAACCAGCGTCTGCTGTTTTTAAAGCTGAATCAGTTAAACCTTTTCTTGCTCCGCGAGCAGAAATAACATATTCAAAAATTGATAGTCCTTGTCGATAGTTAGATTTTGTTGGTACCTCAATAATTTTTCCTAAAGGATCAACTACTAATCCTTTCATTGCTGAAAGTTGTTTTAATTGCTCTTTAGTGGCGCGAGCTCCGCCTGAGTTAATAATCATTTTAACAGGATTTTCTTCATCAATTATTTTCCATGTTTCATTAGCTAATTTTTCTGTTGTGTCAATCCATAATTTATTAGTGAGTCGTTTTTTTTCCTCCAAAGTTAAAAGTCCTTGTTGATAGTTTTTTTCAATTTTTTTTACTTCTTCCTCAGTTTGATTAATAAACTTTTCTTTTTCTGGCAAAATTTGACAATCAGTAAAAGAAACAGAAAGACCAGCAGATATTGTGGCTCCGAAAAAACCAATATCTTTTAATTGATCAATTAATTTCCCTACTTCTTTAGGTGGGAATAGTTTAATTGCTAAGGCAACAATTTTTTTAATATCAGTTGCTTTAACTTCATCATTAATAAATCTTAATTTTTCCGGAATTGCTTGATTAAAATAAATTCTTCCAACTGATGTTTTTATAATTTTATTATTAATTTTTACTAAAATTGGTTCTCGAAGAGAAATCTTACCAATAAAATATTTATTAATTGCTTCATTCTCATCAGCAAAATATTTAAGTTCCGCCTCATCTTTTTTAAAGTTTTTATCAAAGGTAGTAAGGTAATAACATCCTAGAGCCATTTCTTTGTTTGGAACAACAATTGGCGATCCATCCGCTGGTTTTAACAGATTATAATAAGGAAGCATATTTTGTTTTACTTCTTCAATTACTTTTTTTGAAAGAGGTAAAAAAACACCCATCGCATCTCCATCAAAATCAGCATTATAGCCAGCGCAGACAGCTGGATGGAGACTAATAGCAAAGTTATCAGTTAAAATTGGATAAAAAGCTAGGATCGAGAGTTTATGAAGTGTGGGCGCCCGATTAAGAATAACAGGATGTTTTTTGGTGATTTCTTCTAAAATATCATAAACTACTGGCTCTTTTCTTTCCAAAAAACTTTTAGCACTTTTAATATTAGGGGCTAAACCACGGACAATAATTTGATGGAGTAAAAATGGTTTAAATAGCTCTAAAGCCATCTCTTTTGGTAGACCGCATTGATCGATTCTTAAATGCGGTCCAACAATAATAGTTGAACGACCAGAATAATCTACTCTTTTTCCTAAAAGATTTTGACGAAAACGTCCTTGTTTTCCTCGGAGAATATCAGAAAGAGATTTTTTTACTTTTGAAGCTGCCCCGGTTGTTTTTGAGCGACCACGAGCTTTTTGTAAATCAATTAATGAATCAACAGCTTCTTGAAGCATCCTTTTTTCATTACGTAAAATTATCTCCGGCGCTCCTAAATTAATTAACTGTTTTAATCGATTATTACGATTAATTACACGGCGATAAAAATCATTAAGATCAGAAGTGGCAATTTTTCCACCAGGTAATTGCACTACAGGTCGAAGATCAGGAGGAATAACTGGTAGGATTGTTAATATCATCCATTGTGGTTTGAGTTTTGCTTTAAGAAAAGACTCAATTAATCGCGTTTTTTTTAGAATCTTATTCCTTTTTTCACCATGAGTCTCACTTAGTTCTTTGAGTGATTTAGAATACTCTTTTTGTAGATCAAAATTACTTAAAAACTCATACAAAACCTCAGATCCCATTCCGACTTCCATCATATGATGAAGATTTTTTTCTTTTAGGTATAAGTAATCATCTTCTTCCAAAATATCAAACGGTTTTAAATTTTTAATTAATTTTATTAATCTTTCAAAAAAAGCAGTTTTTTGACTTTTTGTTTCAATATATTCATTAGAAATAATTTTAATTTGGTTTCTTTTTTTGAATTCTATTTCTTCTTTGATTATTAATTTTTGTTCTTGATTAATTATTTTTTTTAACATCTGTTCTTTTTCTTTTTCAGTTTTTTCTTCTAAATTTTTTTTCTTTTCATCAAATTTTTTTTGAATATCTTCTTCTTCTTTTTTTTGAATATTTCTTAATTCTTTTAAAACTTCTTTTTGTTTTTCTACATCTATTTTTTTTACTAAATATAGAGCATAATAAATAATTCTTTCTAAGGCTTGAGGTGGTATACCAGTGATTATTGATAAAAACGAGGATGAGCCTTTAAAATACCAAATATGAGCAATAGGAGAAGCAAGTTTTATATGCCCCATTCTTTCTCTTCTAACAGCTGATGTTGTTACTTCAACTCCACATCGATCGCAAATGATTCCTTTATAACGTATTCTTTTATATTTTCCACAATAACATTCATAATCTTTAGTTGGACCAAAAATTTTTTCATCAAAAAGACCATCTTTTTCAGCACGAAAGGTGCGATAATTAATAGTTTCTGGTTTAGTCACCTCACCATGGGACCAACTCAAAATATCATCTGGTGAGGACAGTCTTATTTTTAGTCCATAAAAATCAACTATTTGAAAATTTTCTTCTAGTTTTTGTTGTTGATTTTTTTCCATAGATTTATTTAATAAAATCAATAGCTAACCCTAAAGCATTCAATTCTTTTAATAAAACATTAAATGATTCTGGTACATTTGATTGAGGTATATCGGCGCCTTTGATAATCGATTCAAAAGCCTTAGTTCGTCCTCTAACATCATCACTTTTTATTGTTAACATTTCTTGAAGTGTATAAGGAACTCGATGTCCTTCTAAAGCCCAAACCTCCATTTCGCCAAATCTTTGTCCTCCCATTTGTGATTTACCACTTAATGGTTGTTGGCTTACTAGGGAGTAAGGTCCAACAGAACGGGCATGATATTTATCTTCAACCATATGGATAAGTTTCATAATATATCCAACGCCAACAAGTGTTTTTCTTTCAAAAGGCCTACCGGTTTGACCATCATATAAAGTAGTTTTTCCATCAATTGGTAATCCTAATTTTTTAAGCTCTTGAATAATAAACTCTTCTTTTATTTTTTCAAATACAGGAATATTAATATTTATATTTTTTTTCTTAGCAATTAAACCAAGAATTGTTTCAAATAACTGTCCTAAATTCATTCTTGAAAGAATAGAAAGAGGAGAAATTATTACATCAACCGGTGTCCCATCTTCAAGATAGGGCATTTCCCATTCAGGAAGAATTTTTGAAATAACGCCTTTATTACCATGACGACCAGCCAGTTTATCGCCAACCATAATTTTTCTTAGTTGGGCGGTATTAATAATTATTCTTTTTATTACTCCTGGCTCTAATTCATTGGGATCTTTTTTAGAATCGATGATTTCTACATTAATAACAGTCCCTCGTTTCCCATATGGTATACGAAGACTAGTATCTTTGACATCTTTAGCTTTTTCACCAAAAATTACTCGCAGTAGTCTTTCTTCGGCGGTTAGTTCTTTTTCTCCTTTAGGGGCGACTTTTCCAACAAGAATATCACCTGCTTTAACCTCTGTACCAATAATAACCAAACCATTTTTATCAAGATTTTGTAAAACTTCTTCCCGAACATTTGGTATATCTCGAGTCAATTCTTCAGGTCCGAGTTTTGTTTCAACAACATCTGCTACAAATTCTTCTATTGAAATTGAGGTAAAAATATCCTCTTTAACTAAACGTTCTGATATAACAAAGCCGTCTTCGTATCCTAAACCATTTAAAGAACTGTAAGCGATAACTAAATTTTGTCCGAGAGCAAGTTTGCCATTTTTAGTTGCTGGGCCATCAATAAGAAGATCGCCTTTTTTTAATTTTTGAGATGGAGATACTTTAGGTCGCTGATCAAAAGCAACATCTTTATTAGTTCGAATATATCTTTCCAATAAGTATTGATAAAGTTTACCACTTTTACCTTTAAAGATAATTTTTTTACTATCAACATATTCAACTACTCCATCTTCCTCAGCATAAACTACTCTCCCTAATGATTGAGCAATTTTTCTTTCTAATCCGGTTCCAATTATAGGAGCTTGTGGTTTAACTAAAGGTACAGCTTGGCATTGCATATGGGTTCCCATTAAAGCGCGTGAAGCATCATCATTTTGTAAAAATGGGATTAACGCTGCTGAAGCACCAACTATTTGTTGGATTGATATATCAACATAATCCAATTTTTCCACTGGAATCTCAATGATTTCTCCATTATGGCGAGCAACTATTAATTCATCTTTAATTACCTGATTATTGTCAATATTAATATCACGTGAAGCAATATAAAATTTTTCTTCATCATCAGGAGAAAGATAAACAATTTCATTTGAAAGTTTAACAATTATCTTATCAATTTTTTTTTCTTTAATAACTTTTTGGTAAGGTGTTTCCAAAAATCCATATTCATTAATCCGGGCGTATAAAGAAAGATAGGTAACTACACCAATATTCGGTCCTTCTGGTGAACGAATTGGGCAAATTCTTCCATATTGAGAAGAGGAAATATCGCGGATAGAAAAAGAAGCTCTTTCTTTTTCTATTCCTCCAGGTCCACCAACGGTTACTCTTCTTAAATTATCTAATTCTGATAACGGATTAACTTGATCAACAATAGTCGATAATTGACTGGTTCTAAAAAATGAATTAACGGCAACAATTAAAGGTTTAGAGTTAACTACTTGAGAAGGTGAGATTGATGCTTCGCTAGAAACTAAACTCATTCTTTCTTTGATTTCTCGTTCAACTCTAACCATTCCAACTCGAATGCCATACATTCCCACTAACTCACCACATGTTCTTAAACGACGATTTCCTAAACTATCAATATCATCAAAATTACCTTTATTGATAGTTAAATTCAATAAATATTTAATAGTGGCAATAATGTCTTCCTTTTTAATTAAATAATTTTCTTTTTCTATTTTTAAATCTAATCCTAATTTTTTATTAATTTTGTAACGACCAAAGGGGGCCAAAGAGTATCTTCTGGGGTTAAAAAATAAATTTTCTAAAGTTTTATAAGCATTATCAATAATTAAAGGTTCACCTGGTCTAATTTTCTTATAGATTTCTAATACAGCCTCATCTTTATTTTTAGTATGATCTTTTTTTAGAGTTGGAAGAAGATATTTTTCAATAAGAGATGGTTCAAGACTGGAGAAGTAAGAAAGAATTTGCGAATCGTTTTCTCCATCAAAAGATTTTATGAAGGTGGTAATTAAGAATTTGCGTTTTTTGTTAACCTTCATTTCAATCAAATTATTTTTGTTTAAAGTGATATCAATCCAAGCGCCAATATAAGGTCTAATTTCGGCATTATATAAAGTGATACCAGTAATTTTATTAACTTCGGCGGTAAAATAAACTCCAGGAGAGCGAACTAATTGGTTGATTATTGCTCTTTCAATTCCATTGATTATAAATGTTCCTCGGGTGGTCATCTTTGGTAGATTAAAAAAATAATTGATTTGTTCTTTTTCTTCACCAGTTTTTTTGTTAATAAATTTTAATTTAAGATAAACTGGAACATCATAGGTAAGTTTTTTTTTCAAACAAAGATCCAAGGAAAAACGAGGTTCACCAATAATAATATCAATAAATTCTAAGGTAAATTTTTTTTCAGTGTAGTCATTAATGGGAAAAAATTCAGAAATAATTTCTTTTAATCCTTTATTAATAAAATTTTGCCAAGATTTTTTTTGAATTTCTATTAAGTCCAATTTTTCTAAATTTAAGTCCTTTTTTCCCAAAAATGTTTCTTCTTGAGGTTTAATTTTTGGTTTAATATTATTCATTATTTTTTAATTTTAAGAAAGCTTTTAACAAGAAAAATCCCCTATAAAGGGGATACATAACTAATAGATAATAAATCATACACTAATTATTTTAAAAAATCAAGAGGATTTTTCAACGATTCTTCCTTCTTTAACAAAAAATTTTTTTGTTTGTTTTTTTATTTCGGGGTGAGTTAAGAATTTTATCTGGTCAATAATTTTAAAAATATTATTTTTGGTAACTATTGAATTATTATTTTTATTTTTTTCTTCATCTTCTTTTAGTTTAATTTCTAAATGTGTTATTAATTCGGATAAGTTTTTTTCTATGTTTTCTGAAAATTCAATAAGATTTTTTAGTGTTTTTCTTCCTTTTTTTGTTCCAAGCAAAAAAACAAAGAAAGTAGTAAAAACTGTTCCTAAAGCAAAGCCAAACCAAAAATTACCAATTCTATGATTTTTTTCCATTTTTTTTATTAAGGATATCAAAGAATTTTAAGAGAAATTTAAAACCAGATAAAAAACCAGTAATTTCCTCTAAACCATGTTCAAAAGATAGGCCAATTTTTTCAAATCCTTCAATTATTGAGCCTACTTTTTTTAATAACTTTCTTAAATCATTTAAAATAAATATTAATTGAATGCCTATTATTACTAGGATAATTGTACTTAAACTTAAAATTATTGTTAATAAAATTTGAGTTGTATCCATAGATTTTTTTTAAATTTATAAACTTTTTTTGAGAATTTCTAAAGCTTTAGAATTTTTCTTTTTTGCCCAATAAAGATTAGCCAAAAGTAGTGTATCGAAAGTACCAGCATCAAGCCAATACCCTTCAAGTTCGGCCCAGGAAAGATTACCTGATTCAATATAAAAGTTATTAACTTGGGTAATTTCTAATTCACCTCGACCAGCAAAATCTGGATCACATTTTTTAATATAATTAAAAACATTGCTATCATATATATATAAACCAGTTACTGCATAGTTTGAAGGAGGATTTTTTGGTTTTTCAATAATTTCAACAATTTTTTTAGGATCTTTTTTATCAAAACGAGGAACTCCAAAACGTGTTGGATCAGGGACTTTTTTTAAAAATATTAAGGCACCATTTTTGAAATTTTTAACTGGCTTAGAAATATTTGCGTCGGTAGTATTATCTCCGAGAATGACTGTTATGGGTTTTCCATCACTGAAATCTTCAGCTAAAGATAAAGCATCAGCAATTCCTCCTTTTGGATTTTCCTGGTAAGCAAATTCTAAATGAGAAAGTCCAAATTCTTTACCGTTTTTTAAAACTTGGATAAAGTGTCCAGCATGGGGTCCTGAAACAATAACTAAAACTTCATTTATGCCAGCTTTGATTAATGTTTGAATTGGATAATAGATCATCGGTTTGTCATATATTGGAAGAAGATGTTTATTAGTGGCAAAAGTTAAAGGATAGAGTCGAGTTGCTAATCCACCCGCTAAAATGATACCTTTCATAATTGAGGTAAGATAATAATTTTTAAAAGAAAAAGTAAAATAAAGCCAATCATTATATATTCTAACACAATTTTAAAATGAAATTTATCAATAATAATGTGATGATATATTCCCCAAATAATATAAAAACTAATAAAAGATAAAAGAATGATAAATTCTATTATTCTTTCACCACGGAAAAGATTTAAGGATAAAACAAAAAAAATTCCGCTAGTAAAAAGCAAAAGATAATCTAAAGAATGTTTTTTTAATTCTTTTTGAAATAATTTAATCATATAATAGCTCCTCGACTTATAATTAATAATCCGATTATAATAAATAATAAGAAAATTAGGTGAGCTAAATTTTTTCCAGTTAATCTTAAGTTTAAAACCCCCATTTTATTAGCAAAATAAAAATCTAACATTAAAGTCATTATTAAAATAAAGACAAAACTTAAATTAAAATTAAATAATAAATAAGTTATTGATAATTTTTTCTGTCCTTCATTTTTTGATAGTATTTGGGGTTTATTTAAAAGATTATTTGATTTGGGTTGTTCTTCTTCTTTAGAAATTAATGATTGTGTTTTTATTCGATTAAGATTAAAAATATTTTCTTGAGGTTTACCAAACATTTGGACTACCAAAGTTGTTGGTTCATTATTCAATGTTCCATTAACAACAGCAAAACCAATATCGGTATAGTCTTTTCTTAAGATATTTTCTCGATGAGTATTTGAATTCATCCAAGCAGAAACAACATTTTCAGAAAAAAGAAAGTTTTTGGCCAAATTTTCACCAGCATATTCATATTGATAACCCGATCTTAAAATAAACTGCCAAGGAGTTTCTCCATTAGGACCAAAATGAGCCCAGTAATTTTTATTAAACATGTCCAAAGCTTTTTTATAGGCGGCTTCTGCAAGTTTTTCATTATAATTTAATGGTGATAAATTATATTTTTGTCTTTCTTTATTGGTTAAGTCATAAAGTTTTTTGATACTGATATCAGTGGCATAACCCAAGATATTTGAGAGAGGAGTATTTTTAAATAAAAATGTTAAAAATAAAGCTAGTAAAAGATAATAACTTAAAAAATCAAAATGAAGTAATTTTGATCGAAAATTATTTTCTTCTTTTGGGATAAAAAGGTGATGAAAAAAACTTTTTATTCGGAAAAAGTTCATAGAAAAATGATAATTAATTTTTTTACAAAAGGCAATAAAATTATTTTAAGAAAAATGTTTGATGATTTTGATAATAATTCCAAAAGCAGATAGCATTGAATAGCAAATTGAGATTAGAGGTAAAAATGAATAGCGGCTGGTTTTTCTTTTGTTATATAGACCTAAAATATCAGTTTTATTACCAACAAAAGATAAATCATTTTTATCAGTTTTTTTAATGTTATTAAGAGTTTGGTAATAATTTTGATAAATATAACGAACTTGATTAGATGGTTTAATTAAATTTAAATTAGTTTTAGTAGGTTCAGTTGTAATTGAGGAGAAAAGTAAACTGGTTAAAGTAGGATTTAGAGTTGAATTTTTAGTTGGTGTTGGATTAAGACAAAGGTTGTTTTTTTGATTTTTACTTGGTTCCTGCAAACAAAATTCATCATTTTCAAAGCTTATTCGACCAAAGCTTTTTCCTTTTTGAGAATTTTTATACTCAAAACTATCTTTTTCTTTTTTCTCAAAATCTAAAAGCCGTACCGAATCTTGATCATTGTTAAAAATTGCAGTTGATAAATCAAAAACGGCATAGTTTTTGGCAGGAATAGTTAAGGAAATTTTTTTAGGAGAGGCCCCACTATCTTCAACATCATCAATATACCAATTGGTTAAACTAACGGAAAAATCATTGTCATTATAAATCTCCACCCACTCATTTTCACCGGTTTGAGGATTGGGATGGACTTCTGACAGATATATATTTTGATAGGAGATTAAAGCAAAAGTAGGTGTTGGAGTATGATTGGGGGTTGGTGAGTAATAGGATATTGGTGAAATTTCTGGGGTTGGTGATTGAAATATTGTTGGAGTTTGAGTTGGAGAAAAAGTTGGGGTGGGGGTGAGAATTTGACATACTGATTCATTTGAAGCATTTTTTGTAGGTAGGTTTAAGATAAACCATTGACCATAAAAATCAGGACACTTGGCAAATGTTTTTTCAGAATCAAAATTAGCAGAATAGGTAGCAATTTCTATTATATCTTCTCCCCGTTTAAGATAGACTGTGTCGCCACTATTATTTAAAACAGATGAACTTGTTGCTAAAATAAAACTAAAGGGTAAGGCGCTTGATGTTGCTATCTTAATCTTATTACCTGCTAAATCTAAAACTTGATATTGCGAGGTATTAATTATTTTATCTTCATCATTATATAACTCAACCCATTCA
>Ga0209101_1002296_pt1 | contig 12721 bp, 12 predicted proteins | sample ConPoolayeCmetaG_FD_185481 | JGI IMG/M metagenome (GOLD analysis project Ga0209101, IMG submission 185481) | Hot spring microbial mat communities from California, USA to study Microbial Dark Matter (Phase II) - Cone Pool mat layer C metaG... ... | reverse complement strand
CACCAGCAGCATGGCTTCTCCCGCCCCCCGTGCCACCGCAAGAGTCGCGGGCGGGAGAAGCCATGCTGCTGGTGCGGGCGATGATCGCCGCCGCCCACGCCGACAGCGTCCTCGACGAAGAGGAGCGCCGTGCCATCGTGGACCGCCTGGCCGGCGCGGAGCTCACCGCCGAAGACCGAGAAACCGTGGCCCGGGAGCTCGAGGCGCCCTGGACCGCCGAGCAACTGGCCGCCCACGTCACTTCCCGGCGTCTCGCCGAGGAGGTGTACGCCGCCTCACTGCTCGCTATTCGCGTCGATGCCCCGGCGGAGCGGGAGTACCTGATGCGCCTGGCCAGGTTGCTCGGCCTCGACCACGACACCGTGGCGCGCCTCCACCGCCTCCTGGGAGCGCCGCCCCCTGCGTAGGACGTGCAACGTCGCCGGCGACGTTGCGTATAATTGGGCACTCGTGTAAGGGGGGTGTACCTTGGCTCAGTGGTACTTGTCCTACGACAACCAGCGCTTCGGCCCCTTCGACGATGCCGAGGCCCGCAGTCGCGCCGCCGCCAACCCCAACGGCTGGGCGTGGCGGGAGGGGTTTGCCAACTGGATGCCGATCCGCCAGGTGCCGGAGCTGCTAGGCGCAGGCGCGGCGGCGATAACCGCCTCGCCGCCGCCCAGGCGGGGTGCCGCCGACGAGATCGACTACAAGATCGTGGGTGCCGAGATGCAGTTCGTGGAGATCGAACTGGACCCGGGGGAGAGCGCGGTGGCTGAAGCCGGAGCCATGATGTACAAGGATCCCGCGGTGGCCATGAACACGGTGTTCGGCGACGGAACCCAGCAGGGCTCGTTCATGGACAAGCTGGTGGGGGCCGGCAAGCGCTTGCTCACCGGCGAAAGCCTCTTCACCACCGTCTTTACCCACCAAGGCTCGGGCAAAGCGCATGTGGCCTTTGCCGCACCGTTTCCGGGCAACATCCTGCCCATGAACCTGGCCCACCTGGGGGGCCGGCTCATCTGCCAGAAGGACTCGTTCCTCTGTGCCGCCAAGGGGGTCTCCATCGGCATCCACTTCCAGCGCAAGATCTTGACCGGGCTATTCGGCGGCGAGGGGTTCATCATGCAGAAGCTGGAAGGCGACGGGCTGGTGTTCGTGCACGCCGGCGGCACCGTGGTTGAGCGCCAGCTGGCGGCGGGCGAGACGCTGCACGTGGACACCGGGTGCGTAGTGGCCTTCCAGGACGGGGTGGACTTCGATATCCAGCAGGTGGGCGGCATCAAGTCCATGCTGTTCGGTGGCGAGGGGGTGTTCTTCGCGGTGCTGCGCGGGCCCGGCAAGGTGTGGTTGCAGTCGCTGCCGTTTTCCCGCCTGGCCGGCCGCATGCTCGCCGGGGCGCTGCGCAAGGGGCGGGAGGAAGGATCAGTTCTCGGTCCACTGGGGGGCCTTTTGGACGGCGACAACCGCTTCTGACCGGTCGGGGGTGGGCAGGGAGCACACCCGGGACAGTGCTGCTCACTCCAGGCGAACGCGCTTGCGCACGTACTCGGCGATGACGTCGCGGGCAAAGGCCAGCACCTGCTGGGGAGGATCATCCCCGTCGCACAGATCCGGCGTCTCCACCACATCGGCCACCATCTCGTCCCACCAGGGGGCGCCGCGCACCTGGGCGATCCCTTCCGGGTGCAAGCCGGCCGCCGCCATTTCCGCGGCGCTGGGAACCGCGAAGGCGATCCGGCAGGACCCGGCCTCGGTGAGGGTAACACGATCCTGGAGCCAGGTGATGATGCGGCGCAGATCATCGGCGTGCATCGCGCGTCCCTCCGCGGCCATTTCAGCACGCCTGCTACCATCAAGCTACCGAAAGGAGCCAGCAATGCCGGCACGGGAGAGGAGATGGTTGTTAAGCCTTGGGGCGGCAGTGGCGCTGGCCGCCTCAGCGGGCGTGGCTCGGGCCAGCGTGGAAAAGGATCTGGAGCGCGCGTGGGTGGGCGCCTGGGTGGTGGTTCGGGTGGAGGTGGCCTCCGACTGCTCGGGGTTTTACACCAACAACGAAGTGCGCGGCCAACTGTCCTCCAGCCGGGGGAGCCGGCGCCTGGGCGAGGGGGAGCTGGGCCGGGTGGACAAGCTTGCCCTCCGCTCCGAGCGGGTGGACCTCTACCTCACGTTGGCCGCCCCGATTCTCGTGCCTCGCCAGGATGGCCCCTTCACCCTCTACGACCAGCGCTCCTGCCGCGTCCAGTTGATGGTGGAGCTGCCCCGCTCCCTCCTGAAGGAAAAGGACTGGCGCAAGGTCGACGCCGCGCTGCTGGAGGTGCTGGAGCGCCACGCCAGCGCCGCCCTGGCCCGCCAATCGGGCGGGTGGAACCGCCGGGAGGAGGACCCACTGCCCGAGAACTACCAGGAGACGCTGGCGCGCCACGCGGTGTGGAAGGCCGAGGAGACCAACCGGGCGCTGGCGCGGGCGCGCCAGGAAGCGTTGGAGGAACTGGCGGCGGCGGTGGCGCGCATGGTTGAGGACGCGGACTATCTGGCGGGGTTTGCCGCCGGGGTGGAGGTGCAGCGCCGGCGCGCCACGCCGTCGTGTGGGGCGCTGGTCGGCGCCAGCTTTTCCAGCGACGAGCAGCGCCCCCCCCGCGACCGCCAGGGTGAAACCCCAGCTGATCGCTCCTTCCGGCGGGGGTTCCGGGATGGCCAGCTGGTCGCCTGGTCGGCCCGCGTGGCGCGCGCCGTCGACCCCTGTTTCGTGCCCGCCCCCCCGCTACCTCGCTAGCGTTGCCCAAAAGCCGGCGAATAGACGGGTGAAGACCCCCGCCGAGGCGGGGTGGAACGCGCCGCCCCCAGGGGTCGCAGCGGTTTGACGTTGCTGCCACGCCTCCCGGCTGAGGGGTGCCAGCGGCTGCACTCCCTTGCCTGCCAGTGCCCCGTTGAGTCCTCCCAACTCCCGAGCTTGCAGGCGCTGAAAGCGCTCGCGGGCTGCGCCCAGCTGCCCGGTGAGCACCTCCAGGCGCGCCAGCTGCGAGGCGGTGGGTCGCCCCTCGTACCCCGTGACGGCGCTGTACAGGCTGGCGAGCTTCTCGCGCAGCTGCTCATCGCCGGAAAGCCACCCGGCCTCGCTGGTGGACACCAAGGTGCTTCGCATCCCCTCCAGCTCGTCGGCGAAGCGTTGCAAGCGGCGGCGCAGAGGATCCCGGGCGGGCAAGCGCGCCGCCCGCTCGCGCGCCTGGTCGCGCAGCTCGATCACGGAGTCCACCAAGTAGGTCAGCTCCTCAAGCTCCTGGTACAAGCGCATGGCGGTGCGCTGCTGCAAGGCGCGATCCTCCGGGGGGTGGGGGGTACGGGCATCGGCCAGAAGGGTAACGGCACCCTCCACCGTGGTGGACCCCTTGACCAGCTTCAAGGTGTAGGTCCCCTCTTTCACCCGCGGTCCGAGGAACGCCGGCGCCAGCGCCGAGGCGGGGGGAAGCTTGGGGGGTGGCAGGCGCATGGGCCAGGGTACCCGGTTGAGGCCGGCGCGCTTGCTGCCCGGCACGGTGGACACCAGCTTCCCCTCGGCATCGTAGACCTCGACCTTGAGGTCCCCGAAGATGTGGCGCTTTTTCAGCCAGTAGGTGATCATCGCCGCCTCGGGGAGGGTGGGGCCGACGAACTCGTCGTCGCCGTTAAACTCCTGTTGTCTGCCCGGAATGGTCATCTCCGCCGCCCGGCCAGGCAGGAGTGCCACGTCCTGGGTCAGCAGCTCGGCGGACAAGGCCCGCAGGGGGGTGAGGTCATCAAGGATGTAAATGCCCCGCCCGTGGGTGGCGATGACCAGGTCCCCCTCGCGGGGGTGGACCACCAGGTCGTGCACCGCCACTTTGGGTATGCCGCCGGTAAAGCGCGCCCAGCGACGGCCGCCGTCCAGGGAGATGTACAACCCCAGCTCGGTGCCCAAGAACAGCAGGTCGGGGGAGACGAGGTCCTCCTTGAGCACCCAGGCGTACCCCTCCACCCCTTCGGTGGCCAGGCGGGTCCAACTGGCGCCGTAGTCGTCGGTGCGGAACACATAGGTGGTGAAATCGCCGCTGCGGTGCCCGTCAAAGGTGACCCAGGCTCGGCCGCGCGCGTGCTGGCTGGCGTTGACGCTGGACACCCAGGTGCCCGGCGGCACGCCGGGAATGTTGGCGATGAGGTTGGTCCACGTGCGCCCCCCGTCGCGGGTGAGCTGCACGTACCCGTCGTCGGTGCCCACCCAGATCACCCCCGGTTCGCCGGGAGCCTCGCTGATGGAGTAGATCGTGGTGTTGTTCTCGGCCGCGGAGTTGTCGATGGTCAACCCCCCCGACTGCTTCTGCCGCTGACGGCGGGGGTCGTTGGTGGTGAGATCGGGGGAGATGCGGGTCCACGATTCGCCCCGGTCGGAAGAGCGGAACAGGTACTGGGCGCCCACGTACACCGTGCCCGGTTCGTTGGGGGACAGGTGGATGGGAGTATTCCAGTTGAACCGCAGCTCCGCCTCGCCCTCACCGGGGTACGGCTTGATGTCCCTCACCTCCCGCAGCACCGTATCGACGCGCAGGATGTTGCCGCCCTGGTACTCCACGTAAACGAAACGGGAATCCGCCGGGTCAGGGAAGGCCCAAAACCCGTCGCCGTACCCCACGTTGTCCCAGTGCTTGTTTTGGACACCCCCCACTGCCCGAGAGGGGCCTTTCCACGTGCCGTTGTCCTGTAACCCGCCGTACACGTTGTAAGGGCGCTCCGCGTCCACGGCCACGTGGTAAAACTGGGAGACCGGCAGGGAGCGGACGAAGCGCCAGTGGCGGCCACGGTCGGAGGAAACGTACACGCCGCCGTCGGTGCCCACGAACATTTCGTTGCGGTTGCGCGGGTTGATCCATAAGGCGTGAAGATCGGAATGGATGCTGCCAGCGCTCAGGATTGGCGAGGTGAACGACGCGCCGCCGTCGCTGGACACGGCCAGGGCTAACCCCGGCTTGTACACCGTGAGGTGGTCGGTGGGGTCCACCACCAGGTGAGCGAAGTAAAACGGCCGCAGGGTGACGGCGGGGGAGGAGTTCACCTGGGTGAAGCTCTCGCCCAGGTCTTCGGAGCGGTACAGGGCCGTCTTGGCCGCCTCCACCAGGGCGTACACCACGCTGGGGCGGGAGGGTGCCACCGCCACGGCGATGCGCCCCTTTTCTCCGGTGGGCAGCCCTTTGGTGAGTTCCCTCCAAGTTTCGCCGCCGTCCACAGACTTGTAGAGGCCGGAACCGGGCCCGCCGGAGGCGAAGAAGTCGGGCCAGCGGCGGAACTGCCACATGCCGGCGTAAAGGATGCGGGGTTCCTGGGGGTCGATGGCGAGGTCGGAGCATCCGGTGGAATCGTTGATGTACAACACCTTGCGCCACGTGGTACCGCCGTCGGAGGTCTTGAATACGCCCCGCTCTTCTCCGGCACTCCACAGCGGCCCGGTCGCGCAAACCCACACTGTCTTGCTGTCCTTGGGGTGGACGACGATGGCGGCGATGCGCTCGCTGGCGGCGAGGCCCATATGCTGCCAGGTCTCCCCTCCGTCGCGGGAGCGGTAGACACCATCGCCGATGGATACCGAATTGCGCACGCAGCTCTCGCCGGTGCCCACCCAGATGGTCTTGGGGTCGCCAGGGTCCACCCGGAGGGCACCGATGGACTGGGTGTGCTCGTCGAAGATGGGCTTGAAGGTGGTGCCGGCGTTGGTGGACTTCCACACCCCGCCGCTGGCGGAGCCCACGTACACGGTGAGCGGGTCGGTGGGTACCGCGTCGATGGCGGTGATGCGGCCGCTCATCGCGGCCGGGCCAATGGCGCGGGCCGACAGCCCCCCGAAGGTGTCACTGGTGATGGTCACGTCGTCCGCGGCGGCGAGGACAGCGAGGCTCGCAGCTGCGCAGGCCAGCAGGCCGCGGCGCACCAAACCGGGGTGGGTCCTCATGGTGTCGTCTCCTCTGCGCGGGGAGTGGTCACGGCGTCGCCGGGGCGTTCTTCTTGGCCGCCGTGGGCATGGTGAAGAGCGAGTCATCCAGGGGCACGTCCAGCTCCACCTTGGTGAAGGTGATGGTCTGCCCGGCCGAAGCACCCTTCGCCCGCGACGACATGGAGTGGGGGATCATGAGGCCGCCCACCTCCTTGTAGTCGCCGATGGAGGACTCGAACTCCAGCTCCTGGCCGCGCAGGGTGCGCTTGCCTTCCCCTTTGATCTCCAGGAAGTACTCGGCGTCCAGGTAGACGAACGCGACGTCACCGTTGCTCTTGACCACCTTGAGCTTGAAGGCGTCGGTGCCTTCCACCTTTTCCTTGCCCACCAGTTCCACCTGGTGACCCTTCGCCCTCCAGTTCACCAGCTCGCCCTCGAAGTCGGCCTGCTCCCTGAGGTCGGCGAGCTGGTCCTCGGGCATCTTTTCAGGGTCCGAGCTGCCCATAAACGGCATGATCATCCAGCCGGTCTGGCCGTCGTAGGCCTGCACGCCGGTCATCCCCTGCACGGTGAACTCCACGCGCAGCTTGTTGGGGCGCTTCCACTGCCAGACAAAGGGCGCCTCCATGCCGCCGCCCATGCTCATGGTGCCGGTGATACGGGCGGAGGACACCGCCGTGATCCGCGCCAGGCCCCCGCGCGCCTCGTAGTTCTTGGCAAGGACTTCATCCAGGGTCTGGGCGAGGGCGGCCGCGGACAACAGCACGCTCCAGGCCCCCAGCACGAGTCTACGTGAGCAAATCTTCCTCATCATTTTTCCTCCCAGTGGGTCACCTTCCCGGGTGGCCACTTCGGCAAAGTCAGGCCTTCTACGCCGGCAGCGCTCTTTAGGTTTTCACCACCCCCGGCACGGGCGCCAGAGATCCACGACATGCTCGCCGTCCACCACGTGGTACGCGTCAAAGCAGGCAGCCGCCAGGCAGGCGTGGTTGGGAATGATGCGCAGGCGGCTGCCGGGTGGGTACGCGGCGGCCACCGCCCCCTCGGCTGCCAGCACCGTGCCGTGTTCCTGGGTGAGGGCGGCAAGGGTGAAGCCGGCGATGGGTTGGCATCCGTCCACCGTGCACACCACCCCGAACCCGCAGTCCGGTCGCAAATGGGTGGGTCCGGGATCGCGGGAGAGGGCCAGTGCCCCCGCGTCCAACACCAGGGTCCGCCGCTGCGGATAGCAGCCGATCACCGTGGCCAGCACCGTGAAGGCGCACTGGTCCAGGGTGCACGAGCCGAGAGCCGCCTGGAAGGCGTCGAAGAAAACGTAGTTGCCCGGCCGCACCTCGGTGACCCCAGCCAGGTGATCCACGGCGCACAGGGTGGGCGTGGAGCCGATGCTGACCTCGCGCACCCCGATGCCGGCCTGCCGCAGGCGCTGGGCGAAGGCGCCGGTGACGTCCCGCTCCTGGGTGGCGACGCGGGCCAGCTCCGCGGCGGTGCGGCAGACGTAGGCGTGCCCGGCGTGGGTGAGCACGCCACAGAAGTCGAGGTGCGGCGAGCGCGCCAGGCGCTCCGCCAGCGCCACACTGCTGGGGTGCAACGGATCGACCCCACAGCGGTGGGCGCCGCAGTCGACCTCCAAGAGCACGGACAGGCGTACGCCCCGCGCCGCTGCAGCGGTAGCCGCTTCCTGCGCGGTGTCCTCGTGGTCCACGACCGCGGTGAAACGGGGGATCCTGGCGGCCAGCTCAAGGGCCTGGGGCAGGCGCTGGGGAGCGAGAGGTACGGCGTAGGTGATGTCCTCGAAGCCGGCGCCGGCGAAAAACGTGGCCTCGGCCAGGGTGGACACGGTAATCCGCGGTGGAAGCCCAGCGAGCTGTAGGCGCGCCGCCTGCACAGTCTTGTGAGTTTTGACGTGGGGCCGCAAACCCACGCCCCAGTGGCGAGCCCGCTCCGCCATGCGGCGACAGTTGGCCTCCAGGCGTGAGAACTCCACCAGGGCGCTGGGGGTTGGCAAGGCCTCCAGGGAGCACAGGGGGTGCGGCACGGGGGCGCTCCGGCGCCCGTTACAGCCACTCGGGCGCGGCGGTAAACGCTGGATGCATCACGTTGCCGGTGTTGCGGGTGCCGGCGGGCTCGAACACCAGCACCTCGGCTTCTTCGTCGGCAGCGGTGCGGTGCTCCACGCCCCGCGGCACCACCGCCAACTCGCCGGCTTCCAGTTCCACGACCCCGTCGCGCAATTCAATCCGCAGGCGCCCGCGAAGACACAAAAAGAGTTCGTCTTCCGTGGGATGCTTATGCCAGACGAACTGGCCCGCCACCTTGACCAGTTTGACCTCCTGGCCGTTTAAGGCCGCCACGATCCCCGGCCGCCAGTGCTGGTGGATGCACGCCAACTTCTCCGCCAGATTGACCTTAGTGATCATGGCCAGCTCCCATGTCCGCCCCATCCCGCGGCGCCAGCTGCAGGAACTGGTACAGGGCGCCGTCAGTGAACCCTAGTCTACGATAGTACTGTCGCGTCCCCGGCGCCGAGATGACCGCCAGGCGGGGATACCCAGCAGCTCGCGCCAGCGCCGCAGCCCGGCCGACCAACTGCCGCCCCACGCCGCGGTGCTGGGCGTTGCCATCCCGCCGACCCAATGACGCCGCCTCACCGTACACGTGCAGCTCGCGCAGCAGCGCGGCGCCTTGCAGCTCGGGCACAGGCGCCGGCTGGGCCGGCAGGGTGAGACGTGCGAACCCCACCAACCAACCGGCGGACGTGGCGGCTTCCACGAACACCTCGCGCCCGGCCGAGCTCTCGTACCCATGGGATGAAAAGGTCACCTCGCACCCCTCGAAGGGCGCTTGGCGCAGCTCCCGGGCGCGGATGTCCTGGGGCGGCGTGCCCCGCCGGTGGAGCACCTCCTCCACCTCTTGCCGCAGGTTGCTGCGCCGGTTACCCGCCAGCACCAGGGAGGCGGGCACGTCGCGCACCACGCGCGCCACGCGGCACCAGCGGGGCACGGCGGCCAGGCAGTGGGCCAGCAGCTCCACGAGCACCTGGTGGGGGTAGGGGTGCCAGGCTCCCCGCCGCCAGTCCTCCTCCAGCGCCGAGCCCGGCAGCAGCGTGCAGGGGTAAATCTTGAGCTCGTCTGGACGCAGCCAGGGGTCGTCGAACAGGCGGGAGAAGTCGGCGCGGTCGCTTTCGGGGGTGGCGCCGGGGAGGTTGGGCATCCAGTGGGCGAGGATTTTAAAACCGGCGCGGCGCAGTAGATCGGTGGCGCGGCGGCTGTCGGCCACCGTGTGGCCCCGGCCGCTGCCCTGAAGGATCCCGTCGTCGAGACTTTGATAGCCGATCTGCACCCGCGTCACCCCCAGGCGGCGCAGGGTCGCCAGGCCCGCCGCCGTCACCAGATCGGGGCGGGTTTCCACGGTGAGCCCGACGCAGCGGCTGGCGGCCCCCGCGTTGCTCGCCAGCGCCTCTTCCACTTCGGCCCAACTGGCTCGCCCGTTGGCCGCAGGGCGGTCGGCGGGGCGCAGCTGCGGCCAGTGGTTGAGGGCGGCCAGGCAGCGGCCTGCGAACCAGCGCCGGTAGGCACCCGGGTAGGCGTGCCAGCTGCCGCCCAGAATGGACAACTCCACCTTGTCCACCCCGTGACCGTTGGCCGCCAGGGCCTGGAGGCGAATCGCCACCTGGAGGTACGGGTCGAACCCCTGCTGCACCGCCCGCTGCGCCCCCGGTTCCTCGGGGAGGTAGCTGCGGGGCATGCCCTCGGGTGCCGGGCAGAAACGGCAGGTGCCGGGGCAGGGGTGCGGCCGCGTCAGCACGGCCACCACGGCCACCCCGCTGGCGGTGCGGACCGGGCGCCGGCGCACCAGGCGGGCCATTTCCTCGACGGGGCGCCGCCAGTTCCGGGAAGGCGCGAGAAGTCGATATGCGGCAATGAGTTGGCTGGAAGAGAAAAAGCCGCCGTCGGCGCGGGGGTGGCGGCGGCGCAGGTGCGCTACCTTCTGCCGAGTTGGCTCCTCCAGGGCGGCGAGGGCTTCCAGCAGCGGCACCAATTGCGCCCCATGCCGCTCGAGGTCCAAGTGGTACGCTTTTCCCCCCACGGGGTAAGGGTACCTCATGGATCGCGCCACCCGCCGCCGCTTGCTGGCTTTGAACCGCCGCTTCTACCACCGCTGCGCGGCGGCGTTCGCCGCCTCCCGCCGAGCGCCGTGGCCGGGGTGGCGTCGCCTCGTCACTCATGCGCCCGTCCCCCCTGAAGGGCACGCCGTGCGCGTCCTGGATGTGGGGTGCGGCCACGGCCGCTTCGCCGCCTTTTGCGCCACGACGTTCCCATTTCCGGTGGACTACACAGGGATCGACGGCAGCTCCGCCCTGCTCGCCCTGGCCCAGGGGCGCACAGCCGGGGTGGCCCGCGCCCGGTGGGGGCGGTGCACCTTGGGAGGGGATGCGGATCCCTCACTCCCCGGCGGACCTTTCGACCTCGTGGTGCTGCTCGGGGTGCTGCACCACCTGCCGGGAGCAGAGGTTCGCCGCCAGGTGCTGCGCGCCGCTGCCGCTCGCCTGGCCCCCGGGGGGGTGCTGGCGTTCACCCTGTGGCGTCTTTTCTCGCTGCCGCGCCTGGCGGAGCGCGTGGTCCCCTGGGAGCAGCTGAATCGGTCCCTGCGCCGCCCCCTGGATCTCACCCAACTGGAGCCGGGCGATGTGCTTCTTTCCTTCGGCGGGTTGGCAGGGGCGGTGCGCTACTGCCACGCCGTGAGCGACGGGGAGCTGGGGGAGTGGCTGAGGGAGCTGCCGCCGGTGATCGACGACTTTCTGGCCGACGGCGCCAGCGGTACCCTCAACCGCTACCTGGTGGTGGGCGGAGTTAGCGAGCCACAGCGGTCATGAGGATTTCCACCCGGGCGTTGCGGGGCAAATCGCTCACCTCGAAGGTAGCCCGGGCGGGCGGGTTGGCGGGGAAGAACTCGGCGTACACCCGATTCATGGCCTCGTAATCATCCATGTCTTCGAGGAACACCTGCACCTGGACGACGTCCTTAAGATCCAACCCCGCCGCCTTGAGGATGCTCTGGCAGTTTTGCAGCGCCTTGCGGGTCTCCCGTTCGATGCCCCCGAAGACCAGCTCCCCGGTGGCCGGGTCGATCCCCAGTTGGCCGGAGAGGTACACGATGCCCCCCGCTTGCACCGCTTGGGAGTAAGGGCCGATGGCCTTGGGCGCGGCGGTGGTGGAAATAACCCGCCGCTGGGAGCCGCCGTTGCACCCCAGCAGCGTCAACGCCAACAGCGCGGCGAACGCACCTCTCATGGGGGCACTCCTTTCTCGGCGATACCTTCCATGATCTCGGCAAAGCGATCAATTTCGTCCAGCGTGGTGTACACCGACGGGGCCACGCGAATCCCTTGCACGTCGGGGTGGGTGATGGCGGCCACGATGATGCGGTGGCGCGACCACAGCTGCTCAGCCAGGGCGGTGGGGTCGACACCCACAATTTCGACGGTGGCCATGGCCCCCGCGCGGCCGGGAAGGAGGGAGGTGTGCAGACGCACCCGGGGGTGGGCGGCGAGGCGCTTCGCCCAACGGTCGCGCAGGTAGCACAGGCGGGCGAGTTTGCGCTCCGCCCCCAATCCGTGGTGAAAGGCCAGCGCTTCGCCGATGGCGAGGGCGTTGGCGGCGGGGTGGGTGCCGATCTCCTCGAACTTGCGGATGTCGCCGTCCAGCTCCTCGGGCGCCGCCATGAGCGGCCAAATTTCGGCGATGCGCGGGCGGCGCACAATTAACAGCCCGGTGCCGTGGGGGGCGCACAGCCACTTGTGCAAACTCGCGGCGTAGACGTCGCACTGCAACTCTGCGATCGAAAAGGGGAGGTGGGCGAAGGCGTGGGCACCGTCCACCAACACCCAGATCCCATGCCGGCGGCCTAGGGCAGCGATCTCTCTCACCGGCAGAACTCGTCCGCTCAGGTACGCCATGTGGGAGACGAGGATCAGCCGGGTGCGCTGGGTGAGGTGAGCGGCAAAGGCATCCACCACCGCTTGGGGGTCGGCCTCCGGCGGAGGGAGGGGGAACTGGCGCAGCACGACTCCGTCCCGCCGACTACGTTGGCGGAAGGTGGTGATCATGCGCGGGTACTCCTGATCGCACGCCAGCACCTCGTCGCCGGGCGCCAAATCGATGCCCAGCTGGCAGGCCTCGAGACCCTCGGAGGTGTTGCGGGTGATGGCCACCTCTTCGGGGTCACAGCCGGCGGTGCGGGCCAGTTCGCGGCGCACGGTTTCCCGCTGCGGCTGCAGGACTCGCCACATGGTGTGCACCGGCGCGAGGTTGGAAAACTCCAGGTAGCGGCGCATAGCGTCTTGCACGACGAAAGGCGAGGGGCTGACGCCGCCGTTGTTGAGGTTGACGAGGGAACGATCCACGGCGAAGGCGCGCTGCACACTGGCCCACAGACTCTCCTCGCAGGCCAGCTCCGACGGCTCGCCGCGCGCGTCGGCCAACTCCCGCAGGCAGGCCAAAGCCTGCCCCGGGCGTAAGGTCGCCGTGGCAGCCGCCAGCGCCGCGGTGGGGGCGGCAAGGGTCAGCATCTGGCGTCGGGTGTACATGGTGAGCTCCCCGCGTGTGCCGTCCCAGTGTACTCCGTCTCGCTCCCTGGTTTCCCCCCGCCACCTGGGGTAGCATCGCCCGTGGGGAGGTGTGGCACGGTGCGGGTGGCGCTGTCCCACGTGGGGTGCAAGCTCAACCAGGCGGAGCTGGAGGCGCTGGCCAGGGAGTTTCAGGCGGCCGGCCACAGCGTCGTGGAGGCGCCCGAGGACGCCGA
>Ga0209101_1002295_pt1 | contig 12740 bp, 13 predicted proteins | sample ConPoolayeCmetaG_FD_185481 | JGI IMG/M metagenome (GOLD analysis project Ga0209101, IMG submission 185481) | Hot spring microbial mat communities from California, USA to study Microbial Dark Matter (Phase II) - Cone Pool mat layer C metaG... ... | reverse complement strand
GTTTGTATCCATAATCATACAACCTTTTGAAGCCAATTACTCCTTTATACAGAAAGATTTGTTTCATTTGAACCCTTTTCCTTTTCTAAAGAGTCCAAAATGTATGTGAACTTATTCAGCAGAAAATGCATACCAAATCTTCTTAGCAACCATGATCACCTCCCGCGCTCGCATCCACCTCAACCAAATTTCCGTCTTCGATTCCCCTAGCGGCAATCTTAACACAAAGAACACAAGGATCGCCTAATTTCACGAATAATGGCCGCATGGCAAATAATGATGCTCTGTCTTAAATTTTCTCTGGATTATTCACAAAAAATTCCATTTTAGAGAAATTTATCATGAAAAACCAAATATCTGCTAGAATAGAGCTATGGACGCTTATATTAATTTAGCAAAACAGGCTATTGCCCATTTTCTCGAAAATGGCAAGATTATGTCTCTGCCGCAAGATTTGCCGCAAGAATTTTACCAAAAAAGAGCAGGGGTTTTTGTCTCGCTTCACGCCAAAGACGGTGAACTCCGAGGCTGTATTGGCACCATGACGCCTACCCAACCAAATCTTGGAACAGAAATTATTGCCAACGCCATTGCCGCTTGCTCTCGCGATCCACGATTTTTCCCTCTTACCAAAGAAGAATTAGCCGACCTTGAAATATTCGTGGATATCCTCTCTGCTCCCGAACAAATTCCGGACTTAACTAATCACGACCCCAAAAAATACGGCTTGATTGCAAAAGCAGACTCGCGCACCGGCCTGCTTCTTCCAGATCTTGAAGGAATTGATACCGCAAAGCAACAACTCAAAATTGTTTTGCAAAAAGGCGGAATCCGCGAGGATGAAGAATACACAATGTTTCGGTTTAGCGTCGAGCGTCACCATTAAACATTCTAAGAAATCCTGAATAGAGTCAAAGGATTGCATTAATGTACTTCTCAACCCTACTCGAAGAATAAATTTTGACATTTTGTCATTATTCATTGATTAGACATTATTGTATTTATGTTTGCCGACATCATTCCCAACGCAAAAATCAAAGCTGGCTTTTACACATATCGCATCCCCAAAGAGCTTGAAAAAAGCATCAAAATTGGCCAGCTCGTAAAAATCCCGCTTGGGCCGCGGGAGGTTCTTGGAATTGTCTTGAACCTCAATAAAACCAGCAAAAAAATCGACAGTAAAAAAATCAAGCCAATAAAAGAAATTATCGTCCCCGAACCAGTGATTGACCAAACTCGTTTTAAGCTTGCAAATTTTATCGCTGAATATTATTTCACGCCCCTCCCCTTGGTAATTTTCTCAATGCTACCGCCCCTACTTCGTCGGGACAAAATCACTAAAAGAAAAAGCAGGACAAAAAACATTCTTGAGTCTTACAAGAAAGAAAAAGAAAAAGAAATTAAGCTCACTAAAAATCAACAAAAAGTCTGGGAGGAAATCAGAAAATCTTTCTCTGGCTCTAGCAAATATTTCTTGCTTCATGGCATTACTGGCTCTGGGAAAACAGAAATTTATTTAAAAGCAATCACCGAGGTATTAAAAAAAGGAATGTCAGCAATTTATATCGTGCCGGAAATCTCTCTTACTCCTCAAACAATCCAACGCTGCCTCAACCGTTTTGGCAAAGAAAATCTTGCCATTAGCCATTCTCATCTTAATCCTTCGCAACGCTTGGCAGAATGGAATAGAATCAAAGAAAAAACTAGCGCGGGGAAAGGCATTGTCGTCATTGGCTCGCGCTCGGCAATTTTTTCCCCCATCGCAAACCTCAGCCTAATTATTATTGATGAAGAGCATGACCTAATCTCTTTTAAATCAGATCAATCGCCGCGCTATGAGCTTCACCCTGTGGCGGAAAAACTTGCCCAGCTTGCCAATTCGATCCTAATCTTGGGATCGGCCACTCCGCTGGTTGAGTCTTTTTGGAAAGCAAAAAAAAATTATTATCACCTTCTGGTTCTTTCAGAAAGAATCGACCGGAGCACTGCCCAGCCCCGACCATTGCCTAAAATCAAAATTGTTGATCTGGCCAAAGAAATGAGCAAGAATTATTCGCCCTTTTCTTATTATCTAGACCAATCACTTAATGCCATTGTCAAAAATAAAAGAAAAGCGCTGGTTTTTATTAATCGCCGCGGCGCAGCCACACTAATCCGTTGTCAAAACTGCGGCTGGGTGGACACTTGCCCGAATTGCCAAATTCCTTTTGTTTATCATTTAGAAAGCAATAAATCAATGTGCCATTATTGCGGCAAAACTTCTCCACCGGCCGCAATCTGCCCAAATTGCCGGGGATTAGCAGTAAAGTATCTGGGCGCTGGCACTCAAAAAGTTGAATCAGAAATCAAAAAACTTTTTCCAAACACCAAGGTTTTGCGACTTGACCAAGATGTCGTGACTAAAAAAGAATCTCACAAAAAAATTTTTGATGAATTTAAAAAACCAGAAGCGGCGATTTTGGTAGGCACTCAAATGATCGCTCACGGCTGGGATATCCCCGAAGTCGATCTGGTAGGAATTCTGGGGATAGATTTAATGCTTAATTTTCCTGATTTTCGCGGCGGCGAAAAAACTTTTTCTCTCATCACCCAGCTTGCGGGACGCGCCGGCCGGGCCGATATCCCCGGCCTCGTAGTAGTCCAAACGTTTAATCCAGAAAATTTGATTATCCAGCAAGCGGCGAGTTACGATTTTGAGGGGTTTATTGACTCGGAAATAGAAATCAGGCAAAAATACGGCTATCCGCCCTTTTCAAGAATTATTAAGCTTTCTTTTTCGCATAAAGAAGAAAAAAGAGCTCGAGAGGAAGCGAAAAAACTATTTGAGAAATTAAAAGATTTAGCGAGCAAACAACACAACAACAAAACGATAGAAATCCTCGGTCCAATGCCTCCTCTGGTTCCGCACCTCCGCGGCCGGTATTGGCAACAAATCATAATTAAGGTTTTAGAATTAGAATTCTGCGCCGCGCCTCCCGAAAATGAAACTGGACTTCGTGCGGCGCCTGCGGCGGAGGTTTGGTTTCAAAAATTCAAACTCCTTCTTCCGCCAATCCCCAAGGGCTGGATAATTGATATTGACCCCTTGAGTCTGCTATAATTTCTGCTTGTGAATCCTAAAAACAGGAAGCTTTATAATTTTATAATAATGAAAGGAGTCCAAAAACACCAAGCATGAGGCCCGAGGGGGCTTTTTTCTTTTGCTTGTTTATGATAAAATCAGGTTATGTTTAGAATAAAATTAATAAAAAGCAAGAATCCTAAAAGGATACCAAAAATTTTAAGGCGAAGAGCCCGGCCAATCAAAAAAATCACCCCGGCAATAAAAAAACTGGCTTTTAAAATGGGCGAGATTATGACTAAAGAAAACGGACTTGGCCTTGCCGCCCCCCAAGTCGGAAAATCGATTCAGCTTTTTGTGATAAAAAATGGAGATGAAAATATTGCCGTGATTAATCCCCGCTTGGTCGCAACCTCTCTGGAAACCGAAATTTTGGAAGAGGGTTGTCTTTCTTTTCCGAATTGGTGGGCCAAAATTGAGCGACCGAAAAAAATTAAAATTTCCGGTCTTAATCTTGAAGGCAAAAAGATTGAGCTTGAAGGCGAGGGTTATGCTGGTCGGGCTCTGCTCCATGAAATTGATCATCTTAATGGGATTTTATTTTTCGATCACATCAAACCGCCTTACAAATTAGAGCAAAAAAACAGAAAAACAGCTCTAGTTTTTCACAGATAGATCATGAGGAAATCTTAAAATATCCGCCAAAACCATTCTCTTTTCACTTTACTACTCGATAGTAGTATAGTGAAAAAAGGAGCAACAACTATGAGTAAAAAGTTTTATTTAGACTATGATTGGGACATATCACAAGCCAAAATCCTTATCAATACCCTCTCTTCTCTAAAAAATAAAAAAATGATTGAGTTATTCCTCGGGGATCTTTTGACTGTAAAAGAGCTAAAAGAAATTACCAGAAGACTTCTGATTGCAAGGTCGCTCTTTCGAGAAAAAACCTATCAGGAAATCCAAAAAGAATTACACGTAAACCCAATCACAATTAACCGAGTTAATCTCAAAATCAAGCATGGTCGCGGTGGCTATAAACTCCTCAAAAAATTTCTTTTGCAATAAAAATTTTTTGCTTTACTACTCGATAGTACTAAAGCAAAAGATAAAAAAAATAAAAATCTACTATATTAAAAAAGATTGGGGCGGCTATTAATCTTGCGCCATTATTTTCTAAAAAGATAGGGGAAAAATTAATTCTAATAAAATCTGATTATGCGAGATAAAACTAATAAAAAAATTAAAACAATATTTATGGGCACACCGAAATTTGCGGTGCCGATCCTGGAAGCGTTGATAAAAAATAGTGAAGCTTGCGGCATCGAAATTATCGGCGTTGTCACCGAACCAGACAAACCAGTGGGCAGAAAACAAACGCTCACTTCTTCGCCAGTAAAAATTTTTGCCCAGGAGCATAATTTACCGGTTTTCCAGCCAAAAAAAATTAAAAATTGGAAATTAGAAATTGGAAATTTAAAGCCAGATCTTGGGATAGTGGCTGCTTACGGTCAGATTATCCCTAAAGAAATTCTTGATGTTCCAAGATATGGCTTTTTAAATGTTCACGGTTCGCTCTTGCCTGAGCTCCGTGGCCCTTCGCCAATTCAATACGCAATATTGGAAGGCAAAAAAGAAACTGGAATTACGATTATGCTGATAGATGAAAAAATGGATGAGGGTCCGATTCTCACAATGTCAAAAGTCAAATGTCAAATGTTAAATGTAACTTATGAAGAATTATATGAAAAGATGGCTCGTCTCGGCGCAGAATTATTGATCAAAACCTTGCCAAAATATCTGTCAGGCGGGATAAAGCCTTTTCCCCAGGACCACTCAAAAGCAACCTACTCCAAAATGATCAAAAAAGAAGATGGACATATTAATTGGAATAAACCCGCCGATTATATCGAACGCCAAACTAGGGCCTTTAATCCTTGGCCAGGAACGTATGCTTATTGGAAATTCCAAATCTCGAGCACCAAATCCCAAATAAATTCCAAATCTCGAGTTTTAAAAACCAAACAAATTAAAATTCTTAAAGCTCGACCAATCACCAAATTACCTAATTACTCAATTGCCAATACCCCCGGCACTATTTTCTTAACTTCAGAAAAAGAAATGGCAGTCGTCTGCGGCCAAAACACAACTTTAATTATTGACACTCTTCAGCTCGAAGGGAAAAAGCCGATGGCGGCTCGTGAGTTCTTAAATGGTTATCCTGAAATTATCGGTTCTCTTCTCCAATAATTATTGACAGAAAATCCTTTCTTTGCTAACATTTACTTTGTATTCTAAATAAAACCATGCTAAAGATTAGACTTGTAAGATTCGGAAAGAAAAAGCAACCGTTTTACAGAATCACTGTTGCTGAATCGAAAACACCTCTACGAGGCAGATTCGTTGAGGTTATTGGTAATTACAACCCTAAAACAAAAGACCTAAAGGTTGACAAAGAAAAGGCTGAAAAATGGCTGGGTCTTGGAGCCCAACCCTCAGAAAAAATTAAAACTCTTTTGAAAAAATCAGGAGTAATTATCAAGGAAAGCTAGTCTTGGTCGATGCTAGCTGTATAAGAAAATTAAAGGAGATTTTCAGAATGACTGCCGATGTTGATAAAGAATTTGTAGAGTACATTGTAAAAAATCTCGTTGACAACCCGGAAGATGTTAAAGCCGAGAGAAAAGTTGATGAGATGGGAGTTTTAATCGAACTCACAGTCAATCCTTCCGATATGGGAAAGGTTATTGGCAAGGAAGGCAAGACTGCCAAAGCGATTCGTTCCTTACTTCGGGTACTTGGCGCCAAAATTAATGCTCGCATAAATCTCAAAATTATGGAGCCAAGCGGCCGTGAAGTAAAAATCGAAGAAGACTAAAAAATAATAAAACAAATTTTGCCAAAAAACTCCGAGCAATCGGAGTTTTTTGGCTTCTATTTTATCACAATTGTTCCGAGATTGGAAACAATTGTGATAAAATAAATTCATGAAAATCGATATTTTGACACTTTTTCCAAAAATCTTTGATAATTTTTTTACCACCTCTATTCTTGGCCGGGCCCAGACAAAAAAAATTGCCAAAATCAAAACCTATAATTTGCGGCAATGGGGTCTTGGCAGATATCGCCAAGTAGATGATCGACCTTATGGTGGCGGTCCGGGGATGATTATGCGATTTGATGTCGTTTATAACGCCATCAAATCGCTAAAACGCAAAATGAAAAAAAAATGCAAAATTAAGATAATTTTGCCCACTCCACGGGGAAAAATTTTTGACCAAAAAATGGCCCAGAAATTGGCGCGGGAAAAACATTTAATTTTTATCTGTCCGCATTATGAAGGTTATGATGAACGAATTGCTTCACTTGCTGATTACAAAATTTCGATTGGTAATTATATTTTGACTGGCGGAGAAATCCCGGCGCTGGCAATAATCGATTCTGTAGTTCGCCTTCTCCCCAGCGCAATAAAACCAGAATCATTACTTGAAGAGAGCTTCTCGATGATAAGCATGAAATCTGAAACGCAAAATCCGGAACAAACTCTAAGCCTAAAATTGCAAAAATCTAATAAGTTAAAAAACTACGAACCAATTCCTATTCTGGAGTATCCTCAATACACCCGACCTGAAATTTTTGAATATAAAATCAAAGGAAAAATCATAAAAAAAAGAGTACCGAAGGTACTCCTCTCGGGTCATCATGCCGAGATTGAAAAATGGCGAAAACAACGAAGAAAAATCACGAAACTCTAAAACTCTGTTTAGGCCCGGCCCTCGGTATGCTCCAAATCTTCTTTGGTAAAAAGCGCAATAATTATTATGGCGCCGAATACGTAAGCAAGAAAAATAATCGCTTGAAAAGACCGGGATATTTTTCCCCAAACTTGCTTCAAGAATCTCATGTTATCCTCCCTAATCAATTTCTCTGACACTAACAATCCGCAGTCCAACCAGAAAACAAAAAAACAATTATTAGGAAAGGAAAAGGGTTCAAAGAGGCCAAAGCAAACTTTCCAAGAACTGCCGGTTTTTTTATCTTCTGTCATCTCTATTTTTAAACAGCATCAAAGCAATAATACCAGATTTTTTTCTTTCCTTAAATATCAAATGTCTCGTTCTGACGGAGAACATCGGTGACACTTCTGTGCTGTTAACAATATACTCTATTGGCGTTAAATAGTTAAGGGTTTCATGGGGCCTTTCGAAATTGTAGGTGATTAGCCATTTAGTTAATTCTCTATTGAATCTCTTATAGCTAGGATCAAATTGGTTATTTAGCCGCTCAGACTCGAAAGGGTTTGATTAAATCTTTCTATTTCAAGGCTGTCTTTTGGTATTTTGACTCTCAAAAAATATTTTTCAATTCTGAGTTTCTGGGCTACTTTTTCAAACAATCCCGCAAACTCTGAACTATTATCTGTCTGGAGATTGATGATAGGCCTAAGCCGAAAAAACAGCTACTGATTTAGATGATTTGTTGTTGCACAAATTCCTCTCCCTTTGCGGGAGAAGGTGGAGCAAGGAGACTAAAACTGAAAGTTTTTTATAAAATTCAAATTACATTCCCCTACAACCCCACCGGGCGACTCCGCGGAATTTCTTCCCGTAAAACAAATTTCATTCTGTTATTATAGGAGTGTCATCAACAAGACAAGCCAACCCAAACTAATCTTTTAATTATGAAAAAAAATATTTTCAAACTTCACTCGCCTTATATACCCACCGGTGATCAGCCGGAGGCGATAAAGAAATTGACCGATGGCCTGGAAAAAGGCTACAAACATCAAACTCTTTTGGGCGTCACTGGATCAGGCAAAACTTTCACTATTGCTAATGTCATTGCTAACTATCAAAAGCCAACGCTGATTATCGCCCACAATAAAACCCTGGCTGCGCAGTTGGCGAGCGAGTTTCGGGAATTCTTTCCTAGCAATGCAGTCCATTATTTTGTGTCTTATTATGACTATTACCAACCCGAGGCTTATCTTCCCGCGACTGACACTTATATTGAAAAAGAAACCTCAATCAATGACGAGATTGATCGACTCCGTCACGCCGCCACCAGATCGCTGCTTACCAGACCTGATGTTATTATTGTCGCCTCGGTTTCCTGCATTTATGGCATTGGCGAGCCAGCTGATTATTTGGGAACGATTATTCCTATCAAAAAGGGGCAAAAGATTGGCTTTACAAATTTTTTGAGAAACCTAGCCAGCCTGCAGTATGAAAGAAACGATTTTGAGCTCGCGAGGGGGAAATTCCGAGTTCGCGGCGACACCATTGAAATTCTTCCGCCTTATGAGGAAAATAGCCTTCGGATAGAATTTTTTGGCTCGGAAATCGAAAATATTTTTATGATTGATTGGATTACTGGCGAAGTTTTAAAGGACCTTGAGGAAATTGAAATCTTCCCAGCTAAGCATTTTATAACGCCGGCCGAAAAACTCAAAAAAGCTCTGCGTTCGATTAAAAACGAGCTTAAAGAAAGACTTCGTGAGCTTAAAGCCCAGGGCAAGGAATTTGAAGCAAAAAGGCTCGAGCAAAAAACTAATTATGATCTTGAACTGCTCAAGGAAATAGGTTATGTTTCGGGAATTGAAAATTATTCACGACACCTTTCTGGCCGCGCTCCGGGCGAACCACCAGCGACACTACTGGACTATTTCCCTTTTGACCATATTCAAAATAAGCCGGATTTTCTGCTCGTGATTGATGAATCCCACCTCACCATTCCTCAGATCAAAGGAATGTACGAAGGCGATCGTTCAAGGAAAAATATTCTGGTCGAACATGGTTTTCGCCTCCCCTCGGCCCTTGATAACCGACCCTTAAGTTTTGAAGAATTTAATCAAAAAATCAATCAGGTAATTTATACTTCGGCCACTCCTAAAGATTATGAGCTTAAAAAATCTAGTCAAGTTGTCGAGCAATTGATCAGGCCAACGGGATTACTCGACCCCGAAATTGAGGTTCGGCCAACTGAAGGACAGATTGAAAACCTGATGGCAGAAATTAAAAAAAGAGTTAAAAAAAACCAAAGAGTGCTGGTGACTACGCTGACTAAAAGATTAGCCGAAGATCTGTCGGAATATCTTATTCAAAGCAAAATTAAAGCTGCTTATCTTCATTCAGAAATCCAAACGCTTGAGCGTTTGGATATTTTGCGGGACTTAAGACTCGGAAACTATGATGTTCTTGTAGGTATTAATTTGCTTCGCGAAGGATTGGATCTGCCCGAAGTCTCGCTAGTTGCGATTTTGGATGCGGACAAAGAAGGCTTTTTGAGGTCTTTTCAGTCACTGATTCAGGTAATTGGCAGAGCCGCGAGGCATATCGAAGGAAAGGCGATAATGTATGCGGACAGCGTCACTAGATCGATGCGACAAGCAATTGAGGAGACTAAGCGAAGAAGGAAAATTCAGCAAGACTATAACAAAAAGCATAAGATAAAACCAAAGTCTATTAAAAAATTGATTGTAACGGATGATTGGCGCGAAAGAAAAATTGAGATTGAAGACAAAACTGAACTTGAAAAAATTAAGTTTGAAAATATTCCCCTTGATGAAATTTCAAGGATTGTTAAGGAACTGGAAAAACAAATGGATCTGGCCGCCAGAAACTTGGAATTTGAAAAAGCGGCACAGCTCCGAGATGAGATAAAAGAGTTGAGAAGGTTGATAAAAAAGTAGCCACCCTCCCCTCGCCCCTCCCCTCAAGGAAGGGGAAAAATATAAAACTCCTCCCCCTTCATGGGGGAAGTTAGGGTGAAGGAAGGCAAAAAATCCTCTCCCCTTGCGGGAGAGGCCGGGTGAGGGGACATTTATAAAGACAACGATGAAAACAAAGCAACAAATTAATCGCGCAAAATTGCTTCGGAAAAACTCCACTGACGCTGAGAGGCTGCTCTGGGGTAAATTGCGGAATAACCAACTTGGGGTCAAGTTTAGAAGACAAGAACCAATTGGAAAATATATCGTGGATTTTGTGTGTTTTGAGAAAAAAATTATTATTGAGGTTGATGGCGGACAGCATAATGAAAATGTTCGGGACAAAAACAGAGATGATTGGCTTTATAAAAACGGTTTTAGGATATTAAGATTTTGGAATTCAGATGTTCTAAAAGATACCGAGGGTGTTTTGGCACAAATTTTAAAAGAGATAAAAGGTTGATCACCCTCCCCTCGCCCCTCCCCTCAAGGGAGGGGAAAAATATAAAACTCCTCCCTCCTTGTGGAAAAGATCGGGTAAGAAAAAATCCTCTTCCTTTGTAGAAGAGGATGGGTGAAGGACAAAATAAATCAGACCCCGACAATCGGGGCCTGGAAAAATATTCAGTTGTCACCGTCCGACGGCAACGGGACGCCTTCCATCATACCGGAACTTGGTTTTCTTGCCGGTATATCCGTTCCGTCGGCGCGCTGCATTGAGCCGCCCCTCGTCAGTGGTTTGGCGACCGAAAACCGCTGGTTGAGGGGCTATGCCCAGAACTGAGTCTGTACGCTGCCCGCCCTTTTTGGCAGCCAGCTCGCGGTCGATCCGCTCGTCAACATTTTCCCAACCAGTCTTGAATGGATCGAATGTAGGAGCGCCGTAACAAGTGGCGAATGGTGTGCCGAATTCGGCTACGAGCGCCCGAGCCGTTTCCTCGGGATCTCCGTACCCGTGCTCCTGCTTGAGATCTTCCGGCAACATGCCGGTTAGATCCATGGCATGCGTCTGATTTCCGTTGTTCATTTTTCTTCCTCCTTAAATTTTTACGCTGTCGCTTGGGACAGCCTTTCTCGTCCTTCTCGCCTCTGCCTGCGCTATGAGGATATCACGCGGGCAGAAGTCCACACCCATTTTTGGGGTATGAAGAGTCGCTGTTTCCGCCTCTAGCGAAAACGTGCAACTCGCCCTTTCATTGCAGTTGCTGCACGCCATCTTTCTCACCTCTCTTTTCATTTTTTTAAAAAACCTCAGCTGCCGGTATTGGGCCGGCCCTCCCGAGCAATCGTGAGGAGACTCTTTATCCAGCTGATTCATCTCTGAAGCGCTGGCAGTGGCAGAAAAATTTCTGGGTGACCCTCGGCTGTTCTTGCGCAAAAATCGAAAATGCGCATTAACGCCGCCATCTGCCGCTCTTCCATTGCTTCGGGCGTGAACCCTATCTCCAGACAGGGTAAAACATCCAAATTGCCCCTCCTGAAGATGTGGCACTTACCATTCACAAAGGTGCCCCGGAGCCTCTCTCGGTTTACATAGCAGTTACTGCAGTCAGGACAGCCCGGCATGGCCTTTCACCTCTTTTCATTTGAGTTTTTCCCTGTATGACAGGGAAGATTCTGACCCTAAAGGCGCGATTACAATGATTCAAAAATCGCCTTTTATTAGTCCCTTCCTTTAGGGGCCAGAACTCTCCCTGTCATCAAGGTTTAGGCTGTTTATTAAGGAACAAAGCTTTTGCTTTTAATAATATTTAAAAATATCACAAAAAAGAAATTCTGTCAAGTAGATTGTGGCTTAATTTAGCCAAAATTGGCTAAATTTGATTGCCAAAATAAAAAAACAGGTTAGAAATAATTTAGTTTGCAAACCCGAACCCAGCTCCTCCTTCTCGAAAAGAACAGGGAAACAAGTTGTAAAACATTCCCCTAACACTTCTCAACCCAACCCTTGGCACGCTAAAAAAAAGACAATTTTTATTCAGATAGACACTCCAACAATAATCGAGCTCTATCTAATAAAAAATTATCTTTTTTAAAACGATCTCCCTCCTCCCAGAAAAGAAGGAATAAGAGGGCTTTACAAACATTATTTTTTATCTTAAAATCTAGTTGTTATGAGCAAAAAGAAAAAAGATCTGCTTAAGAAAAAACTAATCGCTCAAGCCTTGGCCCAAGCCCAAGCAGAATTTAGCAAAACCAGTCCTTCTCCTTTGGCGCCAAAAGCAGCTTTTGGCTCCAAGAAAACTGGGACCAGCGCCATAGCCGCAGCTGCTGGCTCTGAATATGTTTTTGTCGGTCGCGATATCAAAAGAATTGCTTATTTTTGCTTAATGATTTCGGCAATTTTTGCCGCAACTTTTGTCCTTGACAGCAAATATGAGCTTTTGAAAAAAGTCGCGACGAAGATCTTTGCTTTAATGAAATAGCTTCAAAAAAGAAATCCAAAAAAAACCGCCCCAATTATGATCGGGGCATATTTGTTTGGGTCAAAGCTAGTAATTTTTCTAAAGGCAGGAGACTTATACCAAAAGCCTAAAACCAAAATGTCAAATGGCACATGAAATCCGAGGTCCAAAATCTAAAAAACTTTGACATTTAATCATTTGAGCATTCTTTAATATTGGGATTTTGACACTAAAATTTATTTCCAGAATCTTAGTGCGGGAAGCAACCAGAGTTCTTGATCACTAAATTGCCGTTTGCCATTTACTATTTTTCTTTTGGCCGGTATTGCAAAGCTTCGGCCAAGTGGTGTTTTAAAATTTCCGGCTCCCCTTCTAGATCGGCAATTGTCCGAGCGATTTTTAAAATTTTATGATAGGAGCGGGCCGAAAGTGAAAGTTGGGTAGTGGCCGTCTTTAAAAGCTCACTTGTTGCCTCATCGATCCGGCAATAAACTTTGATTTCCGCCGGACCCATTTCAGCATTGGTGCAAAGATTCTGCCCTAAAAATCTCCCTTCTTGAAG
>Ga0209101_1002293_pt1 | contig 12746 bp, 5 predicted proteins | sample ConPoolayeCmetaG_FD_185481 | JGI IMG/M metagenome (GOLD analysis project Ga0209101, IMG submission 185481) | Hot spring microbial mat communities from California, USA to study Microbial Dark Matter (Phase II) - Cone Pool mat layer C metaG... ... | reverse complement strand
GGCCTCATGCTGCCGGACCCGCATCCCGAACTGGGCGCGGCCGCCGGCGCCGATGCCTTCCCGCGGAGAATCGACCCAGGCCGTGCACACGCCGGGCCGCTTCTCCACCCCGACGTTGACCAGGTAAGTTGACTTGGACTTCCAGCCCGGCGGGACATAAAACATGTCAGCCTGAAAATGCGGAAATTCAACGTGAACAACCGGCGAGGAATACTGGTTGACGACCTCCCATTGATAACTGCCGTCCTCCTTCAGTCCTCCTTTGATCGTCACCTGAGGAGTCTGGGCCAGGGCCGTAGCCGCCGTGCAGGCTGAAGCAAGGGCGGCGATGACCCCAACGAGCCGGCGGCCCGCTCCGGACTTCGCAAAAGAGATGCTGCTGGTCATGGTTGGCTCCCTAGCGGCGGACCCGAAACACCGCCGCCTGCTCATCAGCATATACCCGCTCCAACCCCTCGTCATCGGCGAAGGCGGACGGATCGCTGCCCCGCCACCGCTCGACCGAGCCGATCAACACGTAGTCCACACCCGCCGCGGCCAGGGTGGCCGCAGCGCGGCCTCCCCGCGGCTCGCGCAAGGCCTGATCCACGGCTCCGCAGGCAGCCCGCAGACGTTCCACATCCAGCGGATAGAAAACGCGGACGTGGGAGTTCTCCAGGTCCGCCACGCCCAGGCAGCGGTCGGTCATTTGCAGCAGCGACACCCGATCATAGGGCGAGCCTTGGAGAACCGCGTCGGGCGGGGTGCAGTGACGAAGAAAATGGATGGCCCCGGCGTCCTGCTGCTCGGGCGAGGCCCGAAAGGCGGTACGAACCGCCATCATCGGGGCTTCGTAGAGGCCCACGGGAAGCCCCAGCGCCACCCCGATTCCCCAGACGACGCCGAGCGCTCGGCGGGAGTTTAGCCGGGCCCCGTCGGGCATCCACAAAGCCGCCGCCGCCAGGGCCGCGAAGACCTGAGCGGGCATGACGGAGATCCTGAAGCCGTAGTCGACCAAGGCGTGACTGCTGCGGAGCGTGTAGGCCATCGCCAACCCGGCTGCCCCGCTCAAGAGCAGCAGCCGCAGGCCGTAATCCTTCCAGACCGCGGCCCAGAACGATGACCGGACGCAGACGATTGCCAGACCCAACGTGCCAAACTCCAGCATCCAGACCCAGGATGCGTCCAGCCAATTGGCCGCCGGGCCTGGGGCGAGTAGCCGGCCCAAGACCGCGTAGTCGAAACGCGGCCAGGCCAGCGTCAGCCCGCCGACACCCCGCCGGCTCATCTCCAGGTATCCGAGCACCTGTGGCAGGGTGAGGAGCGAGGTCAGCAGACCGAGGGCCACGCCGGCCGCCGGCCACCATCCCCACCGCCCGCTTGCTCGACGGCTTTCGATCGCTCGGCTGGCCCAGTATACGACCGCGGCGGCAAACACGGTCATGGCCAGGTAGACGCTCGTGCCGAGCAACGCAACGGCCAGCAGAGGGCCCAAGGCCAGCCACCGCCCGCCCTGTGGATACTGCCGCAGCCACATCGCGGCCAGCAGGACGATCAGCGCACCGGCGACATGTTGGGGACACCACATGAACTGGGTCATGAGGTTGTGGATTCTCCAGGGGCTGGGAATCCAGGAATCGAGCACGATGACCGGGGCGGCACCGAGGCAGGTGCGAATGGCCACGGGAATGACGTCCCACCCTCCGACAACGGTCACGCAGGCAGCGGCCCACCACGCTCCCCACCGGGATCGGCCGCGGAGCCACTCCTGAGCCAGATAATAAACCATGGCCGTGAAGACCATTGCCAGCAGCCCGCTGGTCAGGGCGAAGGTCAGCCCGATCGTCACGCGATCGCCGGCGAGTTTGCGAATGGCGGCGGGCACGAGGTAATGAAAGTGATAATAGTAGTATCCTACGTCCCGTTCTGCCGCATAAAAGTAGTTGTGGAGTGGAAGCGGGGACCGTTCCAGAGACAGCAGGACCGCATGATGCTTGACGTAGTCGTGCGCGGGACGCGGGGCCGTCCGGCCGCCGGCCTCGGGGAAATACAGAGAGGCCCACACGCATCCCCCGGTGAACAAAAGGAGTGGAGCCAGGGCAATTCGCGGGGCCAGGGGCCGGGGGGAGGCCAAGGCCTCAGACCGTGACGGAGTGGCTAAGGTTTCTTCAACCGGTGCGGGAGCTTGGATCCTTTCGCCGCCCCCAGACCCCCGCCGGGCGGTACGCCACCGCCAGGCCAGAAGAAGGGCATTGATCAGCCCGATGGCCGCGGCGACTATTCCACGACCATTCGAAAAGGACCACACCGCTGTCAGCGGCAGAGGCAGCAGCACGAAAGAGACAGCCGGGGCGAGGCATATCTCGCCTGCCGGTCCGCTCTTCATCGGCAAGGCCCGCAGAAGCGACCACCCTGGCAGCCAGAGAACCAGTATCACCGCGGCGGGGACAGCGACCCAAGGCGACGGAACGCAACAACCCGCCAGCGCCAGAACCAGCAGGCCCCCATCCGCAAGATCACGCCGCGTCTGCCGAGTATTCACCCACACCGCATCTGGGTCCGTGGCGGGTGTGGCTTTCTCCCCGGCGAGGGTGGGCCGGAAAATCGCCGCGGGAGTAAGCCGGACCGCCCGTGGCAGTTCAACCGAGGCCCGCCGGCCAGTCAAGCAGGATGCAGAGTGCAGATTCCCGGCCGGTCAGGCTCCGCGGACGCGGAATCGAACGGCGACAGTCTGCCCGCCCTCGGCCACACAGCGAAGCTCATAAGCGCCAGGCCGCAGCTGGAGACGAGCCGCCTCGGCTGACGGCAGGAAACGGCCGTTCAAGAACCACGTGACCCCGTCGCCGATCGTCGCCTTGGGCAGGATCGTTGCGGTGCCGGCTACGGCAATGAACGTCGCCCCATCGCGCGGCTCAGTCAACTCCAACGCCGGGCCGGGGGGTTCGGCGTGCGTGCCGTCCGCCCAGAGTCGGTATTCCGGGGGCGGCGGGAGCGGCCGCTGGGCAACGAGAATGGGCGGCGGCGGAGGGTCATCCTCCTGGCGCAATTCCGGCATGAGGAACAGCCGGGCAAGCAACGGTTCTGCCACCTCGGTTCCGACAAAGCGTGCGTTTCCCAAACCATTGAACCGCCCCACCCACACGCCCACTGCCACCCGGTGGTTATGCCCCACCGCCCAGGCATCGCGCCGACCGGAACTCGTTCCGGTCTTCCACATGAACCAGGGCAATCCGCGGGGATCCAGTGGTTCCACCCCCTGCGGACGGCGGTGCCGGGTACTGAGAATGTCATTCACGGCCGCGCAAGCGGGCTCGCTGAGGGCCGGAGTGGCGGCGGATGGCTCATCAAGAAAGATTCGCGGCGGGCGGTAGACACCGGCATGTCCCAGCGCCGCATAGGCTGCGGTCAACTCCAGCAGGCTCACCTCCGCCGTTCCCACGACGACGCTCAGGCCGGCCCGGCGGCTGGCATGGGGGGGCAGTCGCAGCCCTGCCGCCTCCATGACCCCCAGGCACCGCCGCAAGCCGACGCCTTCCAGGACCAGGATCGCCGGAACATTGAGCGATCTTCGCAGAGCCTCCGCCGCAGTCAGCAAGCCGCGATAGTGGCGGTCGAAGTTGTCGGGAACCCAGCCGGTTCGTTGAATCGGAACGTCATAAACCAGCGCGTCCGGCGACAAGCGGCCCGCCTCAAAAGCAGCGGCATAGACGAAGGGCTTCAGCGTGGATCCCGGGCTGCGGCGGGCGATAACGGCGTTGACCTGCCCTTGGCGAGGATCATCGTGAGCCAACGAGCCTACCAGGGCCAGGATGTCCCCGGAAGAGATATCCAACACCACGACGGCGACTTGCGATCCGACGGGCAACGCCGTGGCGTGAGCGATGGCTGCCTCTTCGACCCGTACCTGCAACGCCCGATCGATGGTCGTGCGGCCGCCGCTGCCCCGCCGCTGCAAGGCCATCCACGCGGCGTGGAGACCGACTTCGTTCGCGGGAGCGGAGGTCAGTCGCACCGGAGCGGCGACGGCGATCGCCAGTTGGTTTGCATCGATCATCCCCAGGCTGTGCATTCGGCGCAAGACGTGGTTTCTTCTGGCCCGCGCGGCCTCCACATGGCGATCGGGACGATACCGCGAGGGCGCCTGGGCCAGGCCGACGATCAACGCCGCTTCTTCCAGAGAGAGATCCCGAGACCGCTTCCCAAAGTACATTCGGCTGGCGGATTCGACGCCGCGGAGATTCCCGCCACAGGGAATCAGGTTGAGATAGATCTCGAGAATCTCCGCCTTGTCCGCTCGCTGCTCCAACTGCAACGCTTGAAAGGACTCCACCAGCTTGGCGGACCAGGTTCGTGGACGGTCCTCCATCATTCGGCAGATCTGCATGGTCAGCGTGCTGGCGCCGGAGATGACCTCCCCGGCGCGGAGGTTTTGCCAGGCTGCTCGGAGCACCGCCAGCGGGTCGACTCCGGGGTGAAGCCAGAACCGCTCATCCTCTGCGGCGACGGCCGCCTGCGGCAGCCAGGAGGACATCTCCTTCAGCGGCACCGGCACGCGCCATTCCTCCTGGCGGCTGACCACCCGGAGCAGCAACTCGCCGTTTCGGTCGGTTACGATCGGGCTGGCCGGCCACCGTGCCAGGCGATCAAAGGGAAAGGGAAACGCCCAATCCAGCAGCAGGCCTCCCGCCGTGAAGATCGCGCCGGCCACGATCGCGGAAACGCCCGCGATCAACCACCGCCGCCGCCGCCGACGACGAGCGGGCGCAGTTGCCGCGGCCTTCCGCAGCCCGCCGGGCTTCGGAGGCAAGTCGTTGCGGGACGTTTCGATCACGGTTCCACCTGGATCCGGCCCCCACCTCCATGGAGCGACATCAGTGCGGGATCATACATGCACATGGCCTGGACCGGAGGTACCGCGAAGTCTCCCGCAGTCGTGGCCCGCATCGCATAGCAGTAGGTCGCCTGATCGCGGCCCGCCTCGGCAAAGAGGAGCACCCGATCATCCAGAAACTCGACCCGATCCGGCTGGGCCGTGGCCATCTTGGTTCCGAACGGCAGTTGGGCGGACGTGGCCAGCCGAGTATTCTCCACCTCGAACGCGGCGGGCAGGGCGTCGATGATGACGATGTTGCGGATCTTTTCACCCATGGCCAGGTTGGGCGCCCGGATAGTCAGTTCGACCAGCACCAGGTCCCCTACCCGAAACGAAGCCTTGGCGGGATCGATCTCAGCGCCGGCCGCGGTTCGCCATTTCCGCCGGACTTCCAGACCGGCTTCGCGATCTGTTTCACCGCTTTCGAGCCTGAGCCCACGATGGGTCGCGGTGATGAAGATCTGACCGGAGCCGGCCGAGGACAACTTCACGGGCTTCGACCAATCCTTGGTTCGGCAGGTGGCGGTTCGCTCGTGATCGAAGGTCAGCAGCACGTTTTCGGCTTGCCGCAAAGCACCCTCATAGGAGGGCGGGGCGGTATCGGCATTGGCCCGCTCTGCTTGATACCGTGCCAACGCACTCAACAGGGAGGCGTTGTCCAGGGTGCTGGCCTGTGCGGGATCACGGGTCACGGCGGTCAGGCGACGCACCAGTTCCGGTATCCATGCATGGTCGGGCGCAACATCCAGCAGGGCTTCAAGAAGCACCGCTTCCTGACGAACCTGTGAAGTCAGGCGGCCGCCCGTCGTTCGATGAACCGTCAGGGCCAGAGTGTCGTCCGGCAGCACGGCGAGGGCGCGGTCGTTTCGGCCGACCGCCTGCCAGGCCCGGGCAAGATAGGCTCGCCCTTCCATGTCGAGTTGATCCACACGCTCCGCGAGGCGGGCCATCCATCCTTCCGCCGGTTGATCCCACGCGGCCAGCACGAAGCACAGTTGGGCGCGCTCGGCGAAGGTGCATTCGTCGGCGTTCAAGGCCCCCTTGAGATAAGCCAGGAGCGGCTCAGCAAACCGCTGTTCCAGCTCGCGCCCTTGTCGCCGCATCTCGGCCAGCGTGGTCCCTGCGTAGATCGACGCCCAGCGGTTGGGGTATCGATCCCCCGGCCAGAACCCGATTCCCCCGCTCCGCGTCTGCATGGACCACAGGCGAGTCAAGCCGGCCTCGATCATCTCTTGCGCCTGCTGGATGCGAAAGTCGCCCGGCAGTTCCGCCGCGAGCAGATCGGGCGCTCGCAGAAGGACCAGGAGCCGGCTCGCGGTCTGCTCCGCGCAACCATAGGGGTAATCCACCACGGACAACAGGGCCGGCAGCAGATTCACGGTCGGATGCGGCCCGACCGTGATCAGCGTCTTGCCCGTTCCCGGCAGGCAATCCGGGGGGAAGGCCAGCTCAACCTCCTGGCCGGCCGACAAGGTCAGGAAGCGGTTCTCCTCGAACCAGGCCGTGATGGGCCGCACGGTCAGGGTGGTTTCGGCCTGTGCATGGAGCGTTTCGGGCTGGTCGCCCGCGTCCTCCGCGGTTGAACGCTCGCTGGGCGAAGCCGGCGATTCCGCGATGATTTTCGCACCGCAGACCCCCGGGGTGGTGCCGGCCAGCGTGAGCCACAGGGTTGTTGTTGCCGCGGGAGGCAGCGGGATGTCCGTCAGGTCCACGTTGGTTTCGCGGCGCTCAATGGGGCCGTCTACTTCGTAGGCCAAGTTGACCGAGAGGGATTGGTCCGTCCCATTGAACAACTTGACCGGAACGCGGAAGGTGTCGCCCGGAGCGGCGAAACGCGGCCAGCCGGCTTCCACGAGCAGCGGGGCGGATACGATGAGCGGTTGCTCCGCGGCTGCGTACCGGTCATGGTCCACCGCCACGGCCATCAGCCGCAGCCGCCCGGTCATCTGTGGCAGAGTGATGCTCGTGTCGAACCGCCCTGTCGAATCGACGGGTTCCGCCGTCCGCCACACGATCGCCGGGGCACGGCTTTGCAGGGCCACACTGCCACGGCGGATGTCGCGCGCCGTGCCCTCAGCGTCGCCGCCAATGCGGTCCATGCCGGCGGGGCGTCGATGATCCGGCAGCAGTAGAGAGAAGATGTCGGCGGTCTCCACCCAGGCCCCGCGGGATGCGAAGAAGTGTTGCATCGGATCTGGAGTCTGGTAGTCAGTGGTCAGCAGGACGCCCTCATCGACCGCCCAGAAGTGAATGATCCCGGGTCGGGACGGGTCGAGGGGTGGGGAACTGACCGCCGCAATGGATACAGCCCGGCCGGGCCGGGCCAGGGCCGGAGCTTCGATCACCAGCGGCAGACGATCCTCCGCATGGTCGATCGGCAGGCGGACTACGCCCATGGCCCGGTGCGGGATCCACCGGTCGCGGGCCGGGTCGATCGCGCGGACGACGCTGGCGGTCAGAAAGGCCCCGCCGCGAAGGTTGTCCGGCACGGTCAGATCAAAGGCGGTGTCGTTGGCCGATAGGGTTCGTGATTCGGTGTAGATGACGTCGTCGGTTTCGATGGTCAGGAGCATCGTACCGGAAAAGGGGCTGCGGACCAGGACGCGGAACGGGTCGCCGCAGTGGTACCGGGCCTGGTCCAGCAAGAGCTGCAATCGCTCCGGGCGGTTCCAGACGAGGAGTTCGGCCTCAGATTCGTCGGCGACGGCGTAGAACTCCTGGACGGTGGGAGCCTCACGGGATGCAGGTTCGCCCTGATCGTGCGCGAACACGAGACGGTACTGGCCGGCGCCGGGACAGCGGACGACCAGGGATCCCCGCGGTTGTTCCCTGGAACCCGGGACCTCCGCGGGCGGGTTGACCGGTGTCAACCGCTCCACTGACTTCCAGACGTAACGGCCTTCAATGAGCTGAAGGTTGGAGTCGCGATCGACGCGATCCAGGCGATATGAGAAGGGTGCGGTCACCAACTCGTCGGTCCCGCTGACGTGGATCCAATCCAGCTCCACATCCGAGCCCGCCGCCACCACTTGGCCCTGTTTGAGCCGCACGCCGATGTGTTGTCCGGAGGTATCCACGACAAATTGATTGCTTTGGGAGACGGAACGGCTGCCGGGTTCGGTCACCGTCACCGTGGTGTGGGCTTCCCAGACACCGGCGATGGGCGGCGACGGCTCGGCAGAGCTGGTGCTTGCCGTTGTTGAGGGGGTCTCGCTCGTCGGCGTCGTCAGACTGGTCGGCCCAGCCTGCATTGTAGGGATTGTGGCCGCGGGCGGCTGTGGCGGTCTGAGTTCGATGCGGAAGCGGCCTTCGGCATCCAGGCGTCCGTTGACCGGCGTAATGGGCAGTTCCCGACGGTCGTGCTGGTTGCCAAAGGCGAAGCCCGGATGCCGCTTCGATTTGTACGGCGTGAGCCGATAGTACCCGTCCAGGTTCACCGGCACGTCGGCGGCGGGTTTGTCGAAGAGGTAGCGGGCGGCGACCTCCACGACGGGGGCCACTCCGGGGGCATAGACCGGCGCCGTAGGTTCGGCCTTCAGTTCCATCCGGACCGGAAGGAAGTGCTCCACCAGGACCGTCGTATCGCCCAACGAGTCCTTCGAACCGGGCAGGTTGACAGTGAAATCGTATGCTCCGAGCTGGCCATCGGCGTTCGTCGGATAGTCAAGATGGAAAACCCCCTGACCGCCGGGAGCAAGGCGGATCAATCGCTCCGCTTCTTCGCGCCGGTCGGGGCGGCGAACCCGCACGGTGAGGGGAAATGCCGGCGGGATGCGACCGAACGCATCTCGAATGATGCCGGTCAGGTGAATCGTGTCACCTGGACGATAGACGCCGCGTTCGGCGTAGAGCATGGCATCGTAGGTCTCGGGCGTATTGCGACCGGATTGGTCGATGTCGTCCAGGACCCAAGCCTGCTCGTCGGGAATCAGGAAGGTTCGATCCTGTTCATCTTCAGCGGTCAGCACCCAGGCCGGACCCTCGGCGTGGTTGGCAGGCGCGGCCAGACGGGCCAGCCCATCCGCGTCGGTGACCGCGGCGGCCAATTCCTGATTGTTGTAGGAGAAAGCCCTCACCCGGCAGCCGCTGACCGGTTCCGCGGTGCTCAGTCGGGTAACCCAGACGACCCAACCTTCCCGCCCCGCCTTGGCGGTCATGGCCAGATCACTGACGCAGACCGTGGCCTCCGTGGACCGCCAGTTCTGGTTTACATCCGCCGCGGAGATCTGGTAGAAGCCTCTGGGCACGCCGAGCAGTTTCCTCAAATCCACCGCCAGCTTACGGATCTCGTTGCGGCGGAGATCCAGCGGGACAGTCTGCCCGGCCAGGATCCGAGCGGTGGCGTCGATTTGGTGTCCTTGTAGGGCATGCACCAGGTTGACCGGCAGAATCTCGCGGGCCTCCAGGGCGACCCCGGCCACGTTGGTGACCTCCAGCTCCAGCAGCAAATTGCCGGAGGGATGGAGAAACCCGCGTTGGAAGCAGAACCGTAGACCGGGCCACCGATCACGAATATCCACCGCGGCCGAGGCGTCGGCCGCGAGTGCTTCGCCCTCTTCGGAAAGCAGCCCCGCCCCCACGGTGATCTGATAGCGACTGCCCGGGCTGAAGGCCGCGGTGATCACCAGTTCATCGCTTCGGAACTCGTGCCGTGCCCCAGCGACCGACGGCGTGATGGACAACGCCGCAAGGGCCTGACCACTTCGAAGTTGGCGGGAGAAGTCCAGCCGCACATCGATTTCTCGGTCGAACGCCGAGTATTCGGCCACGCTGGCCCGTTCCAGACAGAATTGCCTGGTCGGTTGCAAGACCCTGCGGAAATCGGCGCCCAAAGGAAGGTCCGCACCGTGACCTTTGAGATCCTTTTTCACCGTGAGCCGCAGACGCTCGGTATTCGGCCGCCGGACATGAATGATCAGGTCTTCGGCTGCCTCGCAGGTCAGGCAGATCGGCTCCAGGTCCGTAACCCCGTTCTCGTCCCGCACTTTCAGGTGGTGCAGCAGGTCGGTCGGGCTTACCGGCTGGTTGAAGCGGATCAGAACGGCGATCTTCTCCTGATCGGCCGACTTGATGGCCGTCTCCAGAATCCGTAGCGGCCGGGTCTCAAAACGAAACTCACGATCCCCGACTACGCGGCGCCCGGTGATCGCGGTGAAATCCGCCGCCGGCCGAATACTGAACACGCGGCCGGGCGGCAGGGGCCGGGCCAGGCGATACTCCAACCGGTCGGTTGCGGACCAAACCCAGCGTCCGTCGGGTGTCGGCTCGATTCGGAAGAGGGCCCGCTCGGGGGATTGGCCTACCGCCGAGGCCGCGACAAGCGGCTCATCAAAAATCAGCGAGAAACGGTCGGCCTCATCAACATCGCGATCCGGAAGGGCGGACAAGACCCGCACCCCTTCCGGTCCGCGGAAGGTTGCCGCTCTATAGATGACCATCAGCCCGACGAGGTTGATCGTCACCAGAATCCCGGCCAGCCATCCAAACCGCGGGTCAATACGAGACATGGTTCGACTCCCTGAACCCCGGACCATCCCTGCAATGTGTCATTTTCTGTACGCCGCGAGTCCACGTCGGTTCGCAGGCTGATCTGCGGCATTGTGACCGGCAACGGGAAAGCGACGCCGTTCGGGTGCCATCGTATCTGATGTTCTCTGTCGGTAAAAGGGTGATCAGGGAGTTCGTGGCGGCCGCCGCTACCCCCGACCGCCACGACCTCTTCATTGCCGCGTGGGGCCTCCAAACGGGGTCCACGCGGCGGACTGCGACCGGTCTTCCACCCCTTCCGGAAAGCAGCCGACCGGAGGTCTGGATGCCATAGGCGGAGCCACCTGGTTTTAACCGGTCGGCGTTCTGCACCGGTCGCCCAGACGACGATGCCAACCCTTGTTCCACCGGGCGGCGGCCGGCACAACCAGCTTATCCGCCCCCGGCGGCAAGGGATTGAACAACCGGAAAGTGAACCCAGACACGATCGGGTTGTCGAAGCTGCAAGCGGCCGGTATCGCGGTGAATACGCGATCGAAGACGGCCGAGCAGCGAAGAGTCGAACCACTGCGGATTGTGGCGGCGGTGCTGACCAACACGGGGCTACGGGAAACTGGCCGTGAGGCCCGCCATCAGACCAGCCGACACAGCATTGCCGACATCTCTGCCGTTTCAGGGCCGCGAGCGGTTGCGAGGTGTTGACGCCCGGCAGAGAGGCGATCCGTGGCCGTCACGATCAATTCTTTCGCGGAGGACGTAAAAGGCAAGCGGCGGAAGGAGGCTTTTTTTCGGACAGAGGCCGCGGCGGAAGGACGACCGGCAGCTCGGAGGGGTCAGTGGGCCTCGCGATACTCGTCCAGCCAGGCCATCTGGATGGCTTCCAGCTTGGCCTCGTTCGATTGAGCGGGATCGTCACCGAATTCCGGCAGTGCGATCACCCATTCTCGCAGGTCGGTGAAACGGACGGTCAGCGGGTCCAATTCCGGCCGCTGTTCGTGCAGGGCGATGGCGATGTCCTCGGCATCCAGCCAGGTCAGTTTGCGGGGCATGACGGCTACTCCTCGAGGCTGCGGTCAGGGGTCTTCCTCCTGGTCATCGTTCAGCAAGACACCGCGGCACGGCGGCGATTCCGCACCAGTCAGCCATGAGGCGGCGTCGTCATGGAACTCGCACCGTGCGGTTCGCGGGCCAGATTACGGTTCCAGCTTGGAATCCGAATCTTGACGGGGGAACTCCCATTCGGGACGCATTGGCATCCCAAGCGGCTGTAAGGCTTAAGGTTGTAGGCCTCTTCCAGTTGGTCTTCCTCATCCTCCGATGCCGGATTGCAGCTCTGGAGGCCCTCGACGACGTGGATGTGGCAGGTCGCGCAGGCGCAGACTCCGCCGCAGGCGTGGTCCAACTCGATGCGATGCCCCATGCAGATATCCAGGATCGAGCCCGGCAGACCGTGGTCTCCATACGGCAGCCGGGCGGGGTCGATGGTCAGTACATGCTGTCGGCCATCCTCATCGACGATCGTCAGCTCGTAGGGGCGGGAGGGCAACTCAGCCTGATTGTCTTGGAGGTACGGATTGGCTCCACCCATGGGCAACTCCTCATCAGTCGTCAACTACGGTGTCGCTCCTGCCTGACGGGCTTCGTCGCCTTGGCTTTCGCGAAGGGCCTCGGCGATCGCCAGGTTAGCCAAGGTCACGGTCATCTTGCCGAAGCGATCCAGCTCGCGATGCAGCGTATCAGCATCCGTGTCCCCGGCAGCCAACGTCCTCAGTCGGCTGATCGCCTCGACGAGGCGGCTGCGGTCCTCCGGCGGGAGGAGATGCCCGTAGCGGGCCAGCGTCTGCTCCGTCCGACTGGTGTCGAACTCCACTTGATTGCGGAGATCCACCAGTCGATGCGCGGTCAGGTCCTCGCGGGCATGGCGGATGGATTCCGCCTCGATGCGGTCAACCTCCTCCCGCGTCAGGCCGCGGGAAGGGATGACCTGGATGCTTGCCTCGCGGCCGGAGCGAGTCTCGCGGGCGGTGACGTTGAGTATGCCGTTAGCGTCGATCAAGAACTGCACCTCGATCTTGGGCAGCCCGGCGGGCATCGGAGGAATGTTCCGCAGATGAAACGTGGCCAGGCTGCGGCAGTCGCGGGCCAGCTCCCGCTCGCCCTGGAGGACATTGATCTTGACGCTCGTCTGGCCATCAACGAACGTGGTGAATCGCTCCGTCGCCTGGCAGGGCACGCGGGTGTTCCGCATGATCAGCTTGCCCATCGCCCCCCCCATCGTCTCGATGCCGAGCGACAGCGGGGTGACATCCAGCAGCAACGTGTCCGACCGGGCTCCGGAGAGGATCTGGGCCTGCACGGCGGCGCCCAGCGCGACGACCTCGTCCGGGTTCAAGGCTGTATATAGAGG
>Ga0209101_1002292_pt1 | contig 12748 bp, 9 predicted proteins | sample ConPoolayeCmetaG_FD_185481 | JGI IMG/M metagenome (GOLD analysis project Ga0209101, IMG submission 185481) | Hot spring microbial mat communities from California, USA to study Microbial Dark Matter (Phase II) - Cone Pool mat layer C metaG... ... | reverse complement strand
GTGTTCTTTGAAGAGCGCAGGGAAAGTTAAGAACGCCCAGCGAATCAGCTGGAGAGCGGCCGGGATGCGTTTCAGCCATAAAATAGCTTTCTAGAATTTCAGCCTGCAAAATTACTGGCTAACTCTTTTTGAGGGAAAGATCATGACTACGAAATACGTTTATTATTTTGGTCCTGATGGAACCGAAGGTGACGCTGGTATGAAGAACCTTTTGGGAGGTAAAGGTGCCAACCTGGCCGAAATGGCCCGCCTTAGACTCCCAGTCCCGGCTGGATTTACCATCAGCACTGAATTCAGCAACCGTTATTTTGCAGAGGGACGTAAGTTTCCAGACTCGCTTAAGGTTGAAGTGGCGGAAGCCATGAAGAAGGTTGAACAAGCGATGGGGATGAAATACGGCGATGCCGACAACCCGCTCCTTGTTTCCTGCCGTAGTGGTGCGCGGCGTTCCATGCCGGGGATGATGGAGACGGTTTTAAATGTCGGGCTTTGTTCCAAGACCATCGCTGGGCTGGTTAGAAAGACCGGTAATGCGCGCTTTGTCTGGGATGCTTACCGGCGCTTAATCATGATGTATTCAGATGTCGTGATGGAAAAAGCGGAAGACATTGAGCCGGCCGAAGGGCGCGGGATTCGGCTGCAGCTTGACGGCATTATGAATGAGCTTAAAAAAAGCAAGGGTCTGAAAGCAGACACGGAGCTGTCAGCCGATGATCTGGCGTCTTTGTGCGAGGCTTTTAAAAGGCGTGTCAAGGAAGTTCTTGGACGGGATTTTCCCGATGATCCAGAGGAACAATTGTGGGGCGCTATCGGCGCGGTGTTCAAGAGCTGGAACGGCAAGCGCGCGGTGGCTTACCGGCAAATCGAAGGAATTCCACACACCTGGGGTACAGCCTGTAATGTGCAGAGCATGGTATTCGGCAATATGGGCCCCACCTCGGCTACCGGGGTGGCCTTTTCCAGGAATCCAGCCACCGGAGAAAATAAATTTTACGGGGAATGGCTGCCCAATGCCCAAGGCGAGGACGTAGTAGCTGGGATCCGTACCCCTAACCCCCTTAATGAGGAAACTAAAAACGAGCAAAACAAACATTTGCCTTCTTTGGAAAGCGAGATGCCGGAGCTTTACCGCCAGCTGTATGACATCCGCACTAAGTTAGAGAACCATTACCGGGATATGCAGGATATTGAGTTTACCATTCAGGATCAGAAGCTTTATATGCTTCAGTGCCGTAACGGCAAGCGTACCGGCACCGCGGCGGTCAAAATGGCCATGGATATGCTGCATGAAGGATTGATTGATGAAAAGACTGCTGTTTTGCGGGTTGAACCACAGCAGTTGGACGAATTGCTCCACCCAATTGTCGACCCGGCAGCCGAGAAAAACCATAAGGCCATAGTAGCGGGGCTTCCAGCCGGACCGGGCGGTGCTTGCGGAAAGATTGTTTTTACGGCTGCGGATGCCGTGGCGGCCGCCCAGCGTGGTGAGAAGGTGGTGCTGGTGCGCGAGGAAACTAATCCGGAAGACGTAGAAGGCATGCGCGCGGCAGCCGGTATTTTGACTGCACGTGGAGGCATGACAAGCCACGCTGCCTTGGTGGCGCGCGGCTGGGGCAAGTGCTGCATTGTCGGCGCCTCGGGGATGGAGATTAATCTGGAACTTAAGACCATCACCGCCGGCGGCAAGACCCTTAAAGAAGGGGATGTTATTACTTTAAACGGCAGCAAAGGACGCGTTTATGCCGGCGCTCTTAAGATGATGGATGCCACTGAAAACCCGTATTTTAAAGATTTTATGAAACTTGTCGACAAGTACCGCACACTCGGTGTGCGGACTAACGCCGACACCCCGGCGGATGCGCGCGCGGCCCGCGAGTTTGGAGCGGAAGGCATAGGGCTTTTCAGGACCGAGCATATGTTCTATGGCAAGGGATCGGATGAGGCGCTTTTTTTGCTCCGTAAAATGATTCTAAGTAAAAGCGCCGAGGAGCGCCGTAAGGCCTTGGCTGAACTCTTCCCTTACGTGAAGCGCGACATCCAGGGCACCTTAGAGGCCATGGAGGGGCTTCCGGTGACCATTCGTCTCCTTGACCCTCCGCTGCATGAGTTTGTGCCGCAGCAAAAGGCTAAGCAGGAGGAGCTGGCAAGTGCGTTGGGTATTTCACTTGAAGATGTGAAGAGGCGGGCTGAAGACTTGCATGAATCTAATCCCATGATGGGCCACCGTGGCGTACGATTAGGGATTACGTATCCTGAAGTGACGGAAATGCAAGTGCGGGCGATCTTCGAGGCGGCTGCTGAACTTATAAAGTCAGGTAAGCACACCCAGCCTGAAATAATGGTGCCGGTTGCTTGCGCTCTGGGTGAGCTGGAACAGACCAAGAAGATAGTCGAGCGCCTGCATGCTGAAGTTGAAGCGGCGCAGGGCGTTAAGATTGAGTATAAGTATGGCACCATGATTGAGCTTCCGCGCGCCTGTCTACTGGCCGATGAGTTGGCAAGAAGCGCCGAGTTTTTTTCCTTCGGCACCAACGACTTGACGCAAATGACTTTCGGCTTCAGCCGTGACGACATAGGGTCCTTTCTGCCTGACTACCTTAAAAACGGCATTATTAACGCCGACCCGTTTCAAACTATCGATACCATTGGGGTGGGTGGACTGATTAAAATGGCGGTTGAAAAAGGACGCTCCGTACGTCCAGAGCTTAAAATCGGTATTTGTGGTGAACAAGGCGGAGACCCGGCATCGGTCGAGTTTTGCTACTTTAGCTCTTTAAACTATGTGAGCTGCTCGCCTTACCGTGTGCCGATTGCGAGATTGGCTGCGGCCCACGCCGCCTTGAAGGCAGGTTAGAGAGGCAACTTCTACTATTTTTTTGCCGAGGAGTTGTTTGAAATCTTTTGCTTAAATACCGGACTTGCACTTGCTTAAGAAAATCACAGTGATTTTTTGGCTGTTCCTGGCGGCAGAGATGGTAATTTGCCGCCAGGCCATAGCGGCGGAGTCTCAGTTTATGGAAAAAGAACTGATTGAACTTCCCAAGGTTACAGCCGGGCCCGGCATGTCTTTAGAAGAGGCCATATTCAAGCGCCGGTCGTTACGCGAGTTTTCCCGGCAGTCCCTGAACCTCGCCCAAGTCGGCAGATTGGCTTGGGCTGCTCAGGGGAGTTTGGATTCAGGCACTCGCCGCACCATTCCTTCGGCTGGCGCCCTAAATCCCCTGGAGTTATATGTGGTGGCTTCAAATGTAGATGGTTTGGCGAAAGGGGTTTATAAGTACCATTCCGTGCAGCATAAGCTTAGGAAGATTTCCGGAGAGCCGAGGCTCCAAGATCTGGCAAAGGCCGCTTTAGATCAAACATGGATTGCCGATGCGCCGGCGGTTCTTATAATCGCCGCCGACTATGAGCGGACCACCTCCAAGTACGGGCGTCGGGGGCAGCGTTATGTGCATATGGAGGTTGGGCATGCGGCGCAAAATGTGTATTTGGAAGCAACGGCTTTAGGGTTGGGAACTGTTCTAGTAGGAGCTTTTAGTGATCGCGAGGTGAAAAAGCGTATCGGACTGGTTGAGGATGAGGAGCCGCTTGCTATCATGCCTGTTGGTTGGCCGCGTTGAGGCGGTGGGGTTACTTTCCAATCACCTGCACTATAACTTTGCGCGAGCGCGGACGGGTGTCAAAGTCGATATAGATGATTTGCTGCCAGGTTCCAAGACATAAGGAGCCGTTCACAAACGGCACGGTCAAGGACGCCCCCAAGAGAGAAGCTCTTAAATGTGCTGCTCCGTTGTCATCTCCCCAGGTGTTGTCATGGGCATAGGGTCTGTTATAAGGGGCAAGCTTATCGAAAAGCGCCGGCAAATCAGTTTCCACTAAGCCGGGTTCATACTCGACGGTTGTAATGCCGGCCGTTGAACCAATGGCAAAAACAGTAACCGAGCCTTCGTGGAACTTTGAATTGGAGATAACCTTCTGCACACGTTCAGTGAGATCCACTATATCGCTATGGCCCTTGGTGGAAAAAGCAATCTGCTCGCTGAATATGTCCATATACGAAGTTTACTCCGCGAAACACGGGCTGCCGCCTAAGCGCGCTTTGGACCTTTTTCTTGAACGATATTAGCCGTAATTTTACCTGAAAATGCAAGATTTAGGCCTAGCGTCCAGCCTAAAGTAACTGAAAGCTTGTGACGAAATAGTAGAATGTCAGGGCGGCACGGGTTTTTCGTTGCAAAATAAAGCGCTTGTCTTTCAAGGCACATCATGAGGCGCGCTTTTGATAATTGGCTTTTTTGGCTTTCGTTGCTCGGCGTTTTGCTTGCGCTCTTTTCGAGATATGCCTCAGCCCAAGCCCCGCTTGTTGAGTTTATGCGAGATCAGGCAGCCAAGCGGGTTATATCCATCAAGGCCGTTAAGGGCGCGGCTTCGCCTGCCATGAACTTAGCTTCTTCCGCTGATGCCCTGGATTCCGCCGACCGGTTCTTGGCCCGCTATGGATCCGCCATGGGTCTTGTAGATTCATCGCGCGAGCTTACGGCGCGGTCCAGCGTCAGGGATGAACTCGGTATGCTGCACGTGCATTATGATCAGATGTACGAGGGGGTGCCGGTCTTCGGCGGGCAAGTAATGGTGCATCTAGAAAATGACCAAGTGGTTTTTGTTAATGGCGAGGTGGCGCCTAAGATTAGCGTAGATACTGTTCCCCTCATATCTGAAGGCCAGGCCATAGAACGGGCCAAGGGTTATTATGAGAGCCGGTTTACCTCTGTGCCCTCCGCAGTGCGCGAGGTTAAGCTCTATATTATTGATCGCGGCTTTCTTGAAAAAAAGGAGGGGGATGGAGGCCGTTTGGTGTGGCGCGTACAGCTTACCGGCCTGGCAGCCAATGAGTATTATTTTATCGATGCCCGGACGGGCGAGCTTGTGTACCAACTGACCGGTAGATTAAGCGCGGTCAGCCGCTATGTGTACGATTGTTGCCCCTATCCTGAGAGCTTCGGCTGTTATGTTGATAAACCAGATATTTGGTACGGAAGCGGATACATCTTCGGCCGTTCGGAGGGTAAAGAGCTGCGGGGTCCGAACCCATGGTACTGGAGCTCCTGTTACGCTTTCACTGACACAGATGATTTATACGCTATAATCGGTGCGGCCTATGAATACTATTGGAACCGCTTTAGCCGGGATGGCGCCAACGGCTTGGCAGGGATGGGAAACGGCACTGAGTATGCGGTTGCCAAGACGCGGGGAGTAACCTTTATCGAGCAATACGGATTTGACGGCTGTCCGAATGCATTCTTTGATGATTCGACCTCGGACATTAGATTTTGCGGCGGAGTTGTCGCCACCGACATTGTGGGTCACGAGTACAACCACGCCGTCGACTATTATTCCGTGCCGGGCGGTGGTTTGATATATGCCAATCAACCAGGGGCGCTTAATGAAAGTTTTGCCGATATTTTTGGCGAGGCTTTGGAAAGATACAGGCACGGCTCCAACGATTGGGTGGCTGGTGCATCGCTTTCCGGCCGGAGCATGAGTAATCCTCCCGCTACTAGCAGTATCTTTGGCCCCTATCCGGACACTTTCCACAGTCCTTACTATTATTGCGGCAGCGATGATTATGGCGGCGTTCATCACAATAACGGCGTGCCCAACAAAGCAGCCTATCTTATTACCGCTGGGGGTGGTTTTAACGGCTGCACCATAAGCGGCCTCGGTTGGAGCAAAGCCGAGCAAGTGTTTTATCGCGCTTTGACCCGTTATTTTACGGCCAGTACGGGCTTTAACGGGGCTTATGCCGCATTGCTTCAGGCCTGTAGTGATTTAGCCTCCGCCGGGACGGCGGGCATCACGAATTCTGATTGCGAAGAGGTGGATAAAGCCTTGCAAGCCGTGGAAATGGATCAAGCCGGTCGTTGCAGCGGGACGGCGGAGGAAATTCCCGGCTGTGCGCCGGGAGGGGATCGCTGCCCGTCGGATCCAAACAAGACTGCTCCGCGCGTTTGTGGCTGTGGCGTGCCGGACCAGGATCTTAATGGAAACGGGGTGTATGATTGTTTGGATCCGCTGGTTCAAGGAGTCACCCCGCGGCGGCCGATGGTTCAGGGACAGCGCAGAAAAGTATATGTGGAGATGACGCCGTTAAGCGGGGTCAAATATGTAGTGCGAGCCGTGGTGCAGAACTACCGCCAGAAAAAGAAAAAGACCTATTATTTTGAAAGCGCTTCCTCCTACGGAACCATCACCGGCCTTAAAAGTAAAGCCAGTGTGACGGTAAGTTACCGCTATAAACTTGAGGGCGCTACGCCGCTTTATTCGTTATACAGCCCGAAAAAGAAAGTAAAGGTGAAGTAAATCTCCGCCAGGCGTGCTGGCTATTGTTTTCCAAGGGTTCTTACCTGAAAAAACGCTGCCAGACCCGCCGCATAAATCCTGCTTGGGGGATATCCCGGGGGACAACCAGATCCACCCGGCCGATTTCTTTGTCTCCCAACATAAAGGCCATATAGCCGCAAACCGTATTTTGAGCTAGCGGGGCTTTAAGATTCTGGCAAGGGAAGCTCTTGCGTGCTACGTTTTTTTCCTCGCCGGCCTTAAAGGTGCCATAGCCGTCTTCGGCCGTTACAAGCATAACCTGACTTGGGTTCCCGCCTTGAATAGCGGCCTGCACGTCGGCTGCAGCACCCTTGGTTATTAATCTTACGGTCTTATATTTGGCGAATCCCAAAGAGAGTAGCCGCGCCGCCTCGGCTTCCCGTTTTTTTCGCTCTTTACAGCCCATGAGCACGGCGATCATGCGTACCCCTTTTCGTTGAGCGGTGGCAGTCACTCCAAATCCTGCTTCGCTGTAATAGCCGGTCTTAAGCCCGTCGCAGCCGGCATATGTTCTAACAAGATGGTTATGATTGCGCATATTGAACTGGCCGTTTCGGAAGCCAAGCTCCGACAGGCGGGTCAACTCTAAAATATGGGGAAACTCCTTAATCAATGCGCGGCTGAGCTGGGCTAGATCGTAAGCCGACATACGGTCGGCCCTCTGCCCCTTGCCCGGCGGCAGGCCGTGCGGCGAGTGGAGCTCACTTTCCCTAAGGCCCACATCCTCTGCTTCGGCACGCATCATTTCCACAAAGCCTTCTACGCTTCCGCCGATGTGCTCCGCGATGGCCACCGCCGCGTCGTTAGCCGACTGGACCAAAACAGCCTCAAGCAGTTCTTGGAGGGTGAATTGTTCGCCTTGCTTAAGATAGACTTGCGAGCCGCCAATCTTGGAAGCAGCGGCGGAGGCGGTTATGACGTCCGAGAGTTTGAAGCTTCCTTCTTGCACTTTTTTAAAGGTCACATAAGCGACCATCAACTTCACCATTGAGGCGGGCGGCAAGGGCTCATGCTCGTTATAGGCATATAAAATGTCTCCCGAGGATGCTTCCAACAAAAGTTCAGCGCGGCAGGGTGGCTCCGGAGAAGCAGGCTCGGCACTGAGAGCTGTGGCCTGGCCGGCTGAAAGCAGCGTGAAAAGAAGAGTTAGGGTCACAAGCCTAAGATGTCGGCCTTCCCGTTTCATGTGTATTCCTCCCTAAAGGCAGTTATGACAGCAGTCTTTATAGCCTAGAGGGGGATTTATTGTCATTAGGGAGGGGGGATAATGCCCTGAGGGCTTGTGTTTGCAAGCTTTATGTCTTGGAAAACAAACGGCCGGTCCCGCTAAATACCGCCGGCCGGGCTCTTTTTAGGGCCCTAAAATTCCCGGCTGCGAAATTTGTAAATTTGGTTATACTGATGAGGCGCTCGGTTATTTACCCGCTGTGGGTGAGGGTATGTCCTGGAAGGGGAGGGTTATTGCACTTTGCACGGTTGTTCTTGCCGCTATGGATTCGGCGAGAGCCGCCGTGCCGTCATCGTTGGTGGAAGCCCCTTTGGATTCGCTGACGGCGTATTTTGATTCTGAAATCTGGGACCGCCGAGAGGAAGCGCTTGAAGCCATCGATAATAACCTGCGTTATCTTAGCTCGCCACAGGCCGAAGCCGCTTACCGCAACTTGGAGGGAAGCGGAATTACCCGCTTGGCGGTTGAAAGGACCCTGCGGCGCTTCCGTGTTTTGCTGCTTACCGCTTCTTCGCCGGAGGAGTTGAGAGGCTGCCTTGCAAGAGAGTTCGCCCTTTACCGTTCCAAGGGGCGGGACGGGATGGGGACTGTAAGATTTACTGGTTATTTTCAGCCCGTTTACCAAGCTAGTCGCTGGCCGACCGCCGAGTATAAGTATCCTATCTACCGCCTGCCGCCGGACTTTGAAGTTTGGTCTCATCCGCATCCAACCCGGGTAACTTTGGAAGGGTTTGATGGCACAGGATCGCCGGCTAGTCCGGCTTGGGGCTATGAGTTAGCTTGGCTTCGGACACGCTATGAAGCTTTCATGATTCATGTGCAGGGCTCGGCGATTTTGGAGCTTACCGACGGCTCGCGTATGGCGGTGGGATTTGCCGGGGCCACCAACTACCGTTTTGGAGGTATATCTAAGACCTGTTTGGCGCAAGCCGGGCTGGAAGGAGTTTCATGGAAGAAATTATATTTTAATTATACGCGGGAGTTTCATCGCTGCTTGTCGCGCAATAACCGTTTCATCTTTTTTAAGGTCAATCCAAGGCCTGACCCGATTGGGAATCTAGGTGTGCCGGTAGTGGCTGAGCGGTCGATAGCCACCGATAAATTAAAGCTTCCCCCGGGCGCTTTAGGCTTTATCCGTACCCGCATGCCGTATCAACGTCAGGATGGGGCGATGGCGCTTAAAGCCGGGGGTCGCTTTGTGCTGGATCAAGATGCGGGAAGCGCCATAAAGGGCCCGGGGCGGGTGGATATTTTTATGGGCACCGGCCGTGAAGCCGAGCGCAAAGCCAACTGGGTGTATTCCGACGGTGAGCTTTATTATCTCGTTCTTAAAGACGGTCTGCCCCCGCCCTCCGGACGGCCGTCCTAGTCGGCTCCGGTGGAAGAACTCCCGCAGGAAAAGGAGGCGTTACTGTTTTTCTTCCTTGAAGACCAGTGCTTCATAAGTTTGGATCTCGGTTGCGGGGTCTTTCCAGCAAGTGCCGGACATGCCGCCTTTAAGGCATAGGTGTGTCAAAAAGTCTTCTTTTTTTGGGAGTTGTTCCCAGACCTGCGGTAAAAAAGTAGCTGAGGCCAAGCCTCTTTGCAGGATGACTCCGTGTTTAAGCGGCACGAGAGCGGCCAAAAGCTTATCCGGCCCTTCATTCTTTAAGGGTTTGGGGGTGGTAAGAACTGAAATTTCTATTTCAATATCTTTAAGCTCAGGGGCTGTGACCGGGGGAAACCGCCCGTCATGCACGGCGGCATTAATGGTGTTTTCGCTGACGCACTGGTAAAGAGGTTCTTTGGCGGTCAGGTGCCCGATGCAGCCGCGAAGCTCGTCAGATTTTTTTAAGGTCACAAAACAGCCTGACTTTTTTAAAAGCATGGTTGAAAGTGCGCTTTCGACCTCCGGCTTGCTTCCTGTTTTGATGTAGCTTTCAAGCACTTGTCTTGCAAGCTTAAGAAGGGTGTCCTTGTCGCCGGCGCTTAAATGTTCCTCCGCTTCCGTCTGGTGCGGTGTTACAGGCGGTTTGTTTGCCGCTCCTTGGTAGAAAGCAATTGCGGCATAGCCGACCACCTGGGCTTTGTTTCCCGCCGTATCGCCGGAGTTTTTGTATTCAATGATTTTGCCCCGCCAGCCCTGTTCTTTTGCGATTTTGAGAAGAATAAGTGCCGCCGGCAAGCCGCAGGCTTCGCATTCGGCGGCCTGCTCAAGGTCAATCTGGGCCAAAGCTTTGATGCAGGCGGTATCAAGTTCAACCGCCCGCTTATAGGGGTGATAGTGTGACAAATCGGAGCTTACAATGAGCGCCGTCTTTTCATCCAAATATGGAGCTATAAGTTTCGCAGCTTCCTCGATGTCTTGGCTTCCAACCCAGCCGGTGACTATCGGCATAATTTCAAATTCGGCATATTTTTTTTGCAGAAACGGGAGTTCCACCTCGATGATGTGTGAGTCTTGCGCCTCCGGAGTTAAAGAAAAAAGGTTGTTTTTCAGCAGTTCCTGCCTGATGGACGACACCTTGACCTTGCCGAGAGGCGTTTGAAAAAAATCAACCTCGCCAAGCGAGAATTTGAAGTAGGGTGCGGCGGCGCTGTGATTAGAGGCCAAAATGATGAATCTACTTAATTTTGGACTTAGCAACTTAAAACCTGCCGCCGCCACCTGGCCGGAGTAAATATAACCGGCGTGCGGGACAATAAGGGCCCGGACTCGGCCATCGATCTGAGCGTTAGCGGGTTTTGCCAAAAATTCGTCGATGACCCCTGACAGCTCTTTAGGGGAGGCCGGATAAAACTGCCCGGCTACCACCGGCCGGCGGACTTTTTCCGCGGCGCTGCCATGCTGACAAAACAAAAACTGCACTGTAATTACAATCGTTACTGTATTTAGCGTAGAAAGCCATTTGAGGCGGCGCATGTAACTCTTTTTACCTCCCTAGGTATTCGTCTTTGTTCTCAATCTATTTAACCGCGTTTTGTTCTGTGGCTGGTTTTTTGAGGAGCCCCGTAGCCAGCGCAATCATTGATCCAATGTCAGTCAAGTTGGCGGGCAGCACAAAGGTGTTGCCCTCTTTGGCCAGATTGCCGAATTGATTGATAAACTGCTCGGCGATCCTAAGTTGCATGGCTTCAAATCCTCCGGCGGCCTTAATAGCTTCGCCCACTTTTTTTAGGCCTTCTGAAGTGGCCTGCGCGACAGCCAATATGGCCGCCGCCTGGCCTTGAGCTTCGTTAATCTGCCGCTGTTTAGCCGCTTCCGACTCTTTAATCACGCGTTGTTTTTCGCCCTCGGCTGTGTTTATGGCGGCATCGCGTATGCCTTCAGAAGCCAAGATCTGCGCGCGTTTCTCGCGCTCGGCGCGCATTTGTTTTTCCATGGCCGCCAGCACGTCCTTGGGCGGCGCTATGTTCTTTATCTCGTAGCGCAGAACCTTAACGCCCCAGGCCGCGGAGGCTTTATCGACCTCGCGTACAATGGCTTGGTTTATGGCGCTACGCTCTTCGAAGGTGCGATCCAGGTCAATCTTCCCGATTTCGCTTCGTAAGGTGGTTTGGGCGAGCTGTTCTATAGCGAAGTGATAATCAGCGATGCCATAGGAAGCTTTTTCCGGATCTAGCACCTGCAGATAGACAATCCCGTCCACCGCCACCTGCACGTTGTCTTTGGTGATGCAGACCTGTTCCGGTATGTCTTTGGCCTGCTCCTTTAAAGAATGGCGGTAAGCAATGCGGTCTAAAAAGGGAAAAAGGATATGAAAACCGGCGTAGAGGGTAGCATGGTACTTGCCTAAGCGCTCAACTACATAACCGCTTTGCTGCGGCACTACTACGGCCGTCCTTAAGAGGGTTATGAAGACAAAAATAAGAATTAAGACCGCCAGAATGACAATTCCGCTGCCCATGTTTAATCCTCCACTTGTTAAGGTCTTAACCGTCGTTTAACCGCGAACCTTTAAGGTGAGCCCTTCGATGCTCTCGACTGTGTATCTTTGCCCCGCCTGAAGAGAAGACTGTCCTATGTTACGCACCGACCAGCTTGAGCCGCGCAGCTCCCCTTGGCCGATGCCGCCCGGCTTGATTTCTTCTTTAACCACTACTTCTTGGCCGGTAATTTGCTCGTCGGGGAGCGGTTTGGAAGGCGCAGTCAAGCGCCCCATCAGCCGGCGCCGCAAGCCTATCATTAAGGTGACTGTCAAAACCGCGCAAATCAACCACGGCAGCCATGCCGGTCCGCCTAATCCGCCTAGGACAAGAAGGCCGGTCAAAACGGCGCTCGCGCCGATGAAAAAAAGAAAAAAGCCGCTTGGGGCAAAAAGTTCCAGAGCTAATAGCGCAAGGCCCGCAACGATCCATAGCCACCAAGACATGGCTCAAAAATAGGTAATCAACCAGGGCCTGTCAACAAAAACATCCTGGCATCCGGATTCCTTAAAAGGCATTGCTTCTGGCCAGTATTGTCGCTTGTGCTACAATTTGGCTATGTCCCGTTTGCTCATCTTGAATGCACTCTTACTGGGCGTTTCCTCGCTTATCAGCCAAATAATCGTCTTACGTGAAAGCCTAGCGGTTTTTTCGGGGAATGAGCTTGTAATCGGGGTAATCTTGGCTAATTGGCTGCTGCTTACCGGCTGGGGGGCGTTCATGGGGCGAAAGACAGGCTCTTCATCCGGCACGTTGTTTTGGCTGGGTGTTTGCCAGTTGTTGATAGGCGTATTGCCTACTTTTCAGGTTCTTACTCTTCGTTTCTATCGCTCAGTTGTAATGCCCGGCTTGATGCTGGGATTGGGAGAAACTTTCGGCGTCTCATTTGTTGTGCTTTTGCCCTATTGTCTGGTTTCAGGATTTTTATTGGCTTTTCTTTCCAAATCGTATCGGGAAATAGGCGGCTTGTCTGTTTCGGAGGCAGGAGGGCTTTCAGGGGACTCTTTACAAGCCGCGTGCCCGCCCGGGCAAGCCGGCTCAAAGCCGATTGCCGTTATCTATGCGGCAGACTCGTTGGGCGGCATTATAGGCGGCATCACGTTTAGTTATGTATTGGTGTTCGTGTGTTCTCCCCTGCAAAGCACCTTAGCTTTGCTGCTCATTAATTGCCTTGGCGTTGTAGGGCTTTACTACGCGCGTAGCGGGGCCGGAGCAAGAAGCGCGGCGATATCG
>Ga0209101_1002291_pt1 | contig 12750 bp, 12 predicted proteins | sample ConPoolayeCmetaG_FD_185481 | JGI IMG/M metagenome (GOLD analysis project Ga0209101, IMG submission 185481) | Hot spring microbial mat communities from California, USA to study Microbial Dark Matter (Phase II) - Cone Pool mat layer C metaG... ... | reverse complement strand
ATATATAGGGAGTGTGTTTTGTTTTTCAACACCCTCATGAATCGCTTCTTGACATGCGCTTTGAACCGTGATAATCTTATGAACGAGGGAGATACATTGGCTTTGCTGGTTTTGTCGGGCGGATTTTTTTCATGTAGATGACCGGCGGTCAGTCAATCTCCGATTTTTTGTTTAAATGATGGAGAAAGGATTATGTCAGAGCGTTATACAGGGACCGTAAAGTGGTTCAATGCCACCAAAGGCTACGGCTTCATCGGTCGTGGCGATGGAACAGAGGATGTTTTTGTGCATTTCTCTGCAATTCAGATGGAGGGGTATAAAAAGCTTCTAGAGGGACAAAAGGTGGAATTCACCATTGAACAAGGACCTAAAGGGCTTCAGGCAGCCAATGTTACCGTCATTGAGTAGGAACCGGTCTTAAACCCACCAGGGGCTGTTCAGAAAGGACAGCCCCTTCTTCATCGTTTAAACCCAAACCAGTAAGCAAACAACTTAATATATTCCTCTATTGTAACCTCGCGACCACGCGCGCTAGCCCACCATGTACTGGAGCGATACCAGTGTCCGCTGACCGGACGGACGATGATCTTCCTGTCACTACCCTTAAACACATCTCGGAAGATCAGACGGGTGCGCATGGTGTGAAAGGGGTCGGTGATGACAATACATGAGTTGATAAACTCGCGCTCCATTAGCTGCCGCAGTGCAACTGCCTCATCATAGGTCGAGTCGGCGTGCTGGTCGGTCACCCGGATCGCAGTTGGGGGAATACCTAAATTTAATGCTTCTAATTTGAGATGCTCGATATAGTCAATGTTGTAGCCTGCCAGCGCCTCGCCAGTTTCTGTGAGGATATAAATTTGAGCGTAGCCTTCATGGTATAACCGCGCTGCTTCCTCCATGCGGGGCATGCCGCCGCCGCTCAACACGGCAACTGCCTGTGCCTTTTCCAGCGGGTCAGCAATGATCAAAAAACCCCCGATTGCCAGTAACACTGTTTCCAGAACGAACGCCGATACAACCAAAAACAGCAAGAGCAAAGTCAGGCTGCCAATGGAGGTCAGGCAGCATGAGCGGCGCGGCGGGTTGGGAAGCGGGGAAGGCGGTGCAGCCATGCCGACGTCCTATCGCGAACGCAGGGCGCGTTTCATTCGCTCCAGTGCTTCTGCCAAAATTGCACGCGGGCAGCCGAAGTTCAGGCGCACAAAACCCTCGCCGCCTTTTCCAAAGCGTCTGCCATCTTCTAAAGCAACCCGCGCCTTATTCAGGAAGAAGTGGAACGGCGGCTCTGGCAAATTGGCTTGCCGGCAGTCCAGCCATGCGAGATAAGTGCCTTCCGGGGTGTTCATTTTAATTTCCGGTAATTCATTACGCAGAAAATCGGCTAAATAATTGCGGTTTGCTTCCAAATAGATGAGCAGTTCTTCCAGCCAGGGTTCTCCGTATCGGTAAGCAGCCAGCGCGGCTATTTGTCCCAGAACATTGACGCCAGGCACCAATCCGCGTGTTGAGCTTTCTATTTTTTTGCGCAATCGCGGATTTTGCGCAATGGCATAAGAACACCCAAGACCGGCAATGTTATATGTCTTGCTGGGCGCCATCAAAGTAACAGTGTTCTGGGCAACTTCTTTTGAAAGCGTTGCCATCGGAATGTGCTGGTGACCGGAAAAGATCAGATCACAGTGTATTTCGTCAGAGCAGATAACCATCCGGTGATGAAGGCAGATTTCAGCCATACGTTCCAGCTCATCCTGGCGAAAAACACGTCCAACTGGATTGTGCGGGTTGCAAAGCAAAAAGAGGCGCGTTTTTTCTGTGACAGCAGCTTCAAAGTCTTCAAAGTTGATTTGGTAGCCTTGCGGTGTATGGGTTAGTTCCATTTCTTGCTGAATAAAGCCGCCATTGGCTGCTACATGTAAGAAAGGCGGATATACAGGGGTTTGAATGAAGATACCCTCGCCTGGGGAGACGAGCGCTTGACAAACCAAATTGAAGCCGGTGACCACACCGGGCAGAAGCATGACGTCCTCAGGTTGAATGTGCCACTGATAGCGCGCTGCCATGCGCTCAACGATAGCTTCAATCAGTTCCGGCATTTCTACTGGGTAACCAAAGATGCCGTGGTCCACGCGGCCATGCAGCGCTTGTAAGACTGCCGGAGGGGAAACGAAATCCATATCCGCCACCCAGAGCGGCAGTACATCCGCATCATACCTGCGCCATTTATCACTTTCTGTTTTGTGACGATCAATGATTTGGTCAAAGTCGAAGTTCACGGTTGCACCTCATTGTCAATGGCTGAAGGGATTATACTGCAAAGTGATGGAATGGCTGTTGCAGCGTCAAGGGTAACAAAATCGGACAAATTTCTTTGGTATACTTTCTATCGTTAAGGATGACAGAATACCACAAACCCCCAGATTTATTGATTTTGACTTCGCCGGGCTGGCAAGACTATGAACTGCTGGATAGCGGCGGCGGGTATAAACTGGAGCGCTTTGGGGAGTACCGGCTCGTCCGCCCCGAAGCTGAAGCTGTCTGGCAGCGCGCTCTCCCAGAGGCAGAGTGGCAGCAGGCTCATGCTATTTTTCATCCCGGCGCAGAGGAAAGCGGCGGGCATTGGGAAAGGAAGCAGCGCCTGCCCGAGTCCTGGACTTTGAGATATGGCATTTTACGCTTTGAGGTGATGCTGACGGCTTCTCGCCATATTGGCGTTTTCCCGGAGCAGGCTTGTTCATGGGACTGGTTGGCAGGTCTGATCCGCGCTGCGCCTCGTCCTGTGCAGGTTCTTAATTTGTTCGGCTACACGGGTCTGGCAAGCCTGGCTGCAAGCGCGGCTGGGGCAAGGATTACCCATGTGGATGCTTCGCGAAAAGCCATTGAGTGGGCAAAAAGAAATCAAGCATTATGCGGATTAACAGAACGACCTATGCGCTGGATCGTGGACGATGCGCTGAAGTTCACGAAACGGGAAGCCCGGCGTGGGGTTCAATATGATGGGCTAATCCTCGATCCGCCCAAGTTCGGGCGTGGACCCAAAGGCGAGGTATGGGAGTTCTACAAGCTGCTTTCTGAACTGCTGAAAGCCTGCCGCGAGGTGTTGAGTACACAGCCGCTCTTTGTCGTGTTGACCGCTTACGCCGTCAAGGCTTCGGCATTGACATTGCATTATGCAGTCCAGGAAATGATGGCTGGGTACTCTGGGATTACAGAAGCCGGCGAGGTCGCACTCGTGGAAAGCAGCGCCGGACGGTATTTATCCACATCCATTTTTGCCCGCTGGTCGGCACAAAAAGCCAGTCATTTACAAGAAACAGAAAGGTTGTAAGATGAATGCTTGTGACGAGCTCAAAATAACGGTTGTTGGTCCCGGTGTGATGGGGGAAGCGATGATTGCCGGCATGTTGCGGAAAAATGTGACCACACCACAGTGTATTCTCGCCAGTGGTCCTGAGTTGGATCGCAATGAGGAATTGCGCGAACGGTATGGCATATCGGTAACTTCGGATAACGCTGCTGCTGTGCAACAGGCGGATGTAGTGATTCTTTCGATTAAACCGCAGTTATTGCAGCGTGTGCTTAAGGGATTGAGGAATAAAATTCCCGCTCATGCGCTGGTGCTTTCTATTGTGGCGGGCGCCTCTATCCAGACGATCAGCGAAGGGTTGAACCACCCCCACATTGTGCGTTCCATGCCCAATACGCCTGGACAGATTGGCGAGGGGATAACAGTTTGGACGCATTCATCTTCCGTCACCCCCCAGCAGGCTGAGCAGGCGCGCCGCATCCTGGGGGCATTGGGTTTGGAAGTATTTGTGGAAGAAGAAAATTACCTTGACATGGCAACCGCGCTCTCTGGAACCGGACCGGCGTATGTGTACTTGTTCATGGAAGCGATGATTGACGCCGGTGTCCATTTGGGCTTCTCGCGTAAGATTTCTGAGCAACTGGTGATTCAGACGATTCTCGGGTCGGTTGCTTATTACAAATCCAAAGGCGTACATGTTGCCAAATTGCGCAACGAGGTTACCTCGCCGGGTGGAACAACGGCTGAGGCGTTGTACTACCTTGAAAAGGCAGGCTTTCGCACGGCAATGTCCCGCGCCATTTGGGCGGCTTATGAACGCTCGAAAGAACTGGGTCAGGGACTCAATGGGCATATGCCGGAAGCAAAAACGGGCGGGTGAACCGCTGGCTTTGATAAACGTTTAAGTCGGCGGTTGTCCGTTGGTGTAGGGCTGGGGTTTTGGCGAATGAGAGACAGCCGTTTGATGTTGGCGCTTTGGGCGTTTTTGCCGCTGGTTGTGGCGGCTGCCTTAAGCCTGTCACCGCGAGCGTATGCACTGGATGAATTTTGGACGCAGGCGCGGCAGGCACGCCGCTGGCAGCAGCTTTCACAGCAAATCAAGGCGCTGCGGGGGATCACCACGTTTGAACCCTGGCGGTCTGATCTTTGGGAACAAATTGGCAGCCTTGAAATGGCTTCTGAAGAGTGGCAGAACGCCATTGAGGCGTATCAGGCTGCCAGAGCTTGGGGGGAACTTTCGCCAGAAGGAAAGCTTGCGTTGGCGAATGCTTTTTGGAGTCTTGGAAAACGTGAGCAGGCGGCAGCTCTTTGGTCACCGTTGATGGCAAGTGGAGAATTGCCGCTTAGTGCTTATGCAACGATTGCCGGGCTGTACCGCAAGGCGGGCGACTTTGCTGACGCTGAGAAGGTCTTAAGGGAGTGGCTGCGGCAGGAAGAAGACCACCCTCAAGCCAATTACCAGCTCGGTTTGCTTTTATTGCTCAGTCATCCGCAGGAAGCCCAGCACTATTTGCAAAAGGCAGCAGGAGATGCGGGATTGGTTTCAAAAGCCCGCGCCCTGGAAGAGATTATCGTTGCGGTATCCCATGAACAGGATGCCGCTTATCGTTTTCTCCAGATTGGGCGCACGCTGGGCAGTCTGGAAGAATGGGATATTGCCAGGCTGGCTTTTGAGGCTGCCATTCGTGCCAATCCTGGCTATGCCGAAGCATGGGCGCTGCTGGGCGAGGCGCAGCAACACTTGGGACAGGATGGGCTGCCACAATTGCAGCACGCGCTTGAGTTGAAACCCGATTCAACCCTTGTCCAAGCTTTGCTGGCGCTTTACTGGCGACGGCATGGGAAACCCCAAACTGCGCTGGGTTACTTGCTGGATGCTGCTGAGAAAGAGCCGAAACAGGCTGTCTGGTTGGTTGAACTGGGAAATACCGCTGCTGAAAGCGGAGAGGACAAAACTGCACTGGGTTATTTTCGCCAGGCGACAGAAATCGAGCCGCAGAGTCCGCTCGTCTGGCGCAGTCTGGCGCAGTTCTGCGTGTCGCATGGATTGCTGGTGCGCCAAGAGGGATTGCCGGCAGCCCGTCAGTTGCTTGCTCTGACGCCTGATGACCCAGCCGCGCTGGATTTGATGGGGGCGATCCTGTTAAGTCTGGAAGATTTAGAAAGTTCGGAACGTTTCTTGCAACTTGCTCTTCAGCGTGACCAGGCTTTTCCTGATGCCCATTTGCACCTCGGACAGGTGTACCTGATGATGGAACAGTTGGACGCGGCGCATTATCACCTGAAACGGGCTTTGGAGCTTTCCGAAGAAGGTGATCCAGTATGGCGGATGGCGAAGCGGCTGCTTGAACGAAACTTTGCGGGCAGATGAGGACTGGCTGGGGTCACATCACTGTGCAGCAGGAGACGCATGATGAGAGCTTTGTTTCGTCTGGTTTGCCTGACAACCCTGTTCGTTTTTGTTGGTCTGGCTTGTGATGCTTCCTTTGGCTTGACATCCGAGAGCGGTCAAAGTTCCAACAGCAAAATCCTTTTTTCGGATGATTTTTCCAATCCCAACAGCGGTTGGGACACCTGGAGTGGGCCGGCTTCGCTGGCGGTTTATCAGGATGGCATGCTGCGAATCCGCGTTGACCAGCCTCAATTCGACTACTGGTCGCGTCCGGGAAAGTATTATGATAATGTGATTTTGTCTGTTGATGCGCTAAAGGTGGACGGTCCAGACGATAACGATTTTGGATTGCTTTGCCGTTATAAGGACCGCAATCATTTCTACGCTTTTTTGATCAGTTCGGATGGTTACGCCGGCATCGCGAAAATGAATGAGGGGCAGCATCAAGTTCTTGGCACAGGCGCGCTGCAATTTCATGAGGCAGTGAAGCGTGGTACGGGTGCGGTCAATCAACTGCGCGCTGGATGTGTCGGGTCAACTCTGGCGTTTGCTGTTAATGGGCAGGAGATTCTACGTGTGGAAGATGCTGACTTCCTGGCAGGTGAGGTGGGAGTGATTGCAGGAACGTTTGAAACCCCAGGGGTGGAAATTTACTTTGATAATTTTGTTGTTGAAAAGCCTTGAGTATGGATTGCGAATGAGGTGCAGGAACAACGATTGACGATAACTGCTGATTTCGTGATAGAATTTTTCGTGTGAATGTTTATGTTGATTCGGTTGGCTGCCGTTTGAACCAGAGCGAGATTGAGAAAATCGCCCGGCAACTGCGAGCTGCGGGGAACACGCTGGTGGACAATCCTGCGCAGGCTGATGTGGTGATTGTCAACACCTGTGCTGTGACGGCTGAGGCGGCTTCGGATTCGCGGCAGAAAATTCGTCAAGCTGTCCGAGCCGGCGTCGGTCAGGTGGTGGTCACTGGCTGTTGGGCGACGCTTGAACCGCTGGCAGCCGCTGCCCTGCCGGGGGTCACTCATGTATTTGAAAATCCTCGAAAAGATCAGCTTGTTGCGGATTTATTGGGTTTTCCGCAGCAAGATTTTGACCTTGAACCCATAGCGCGGCAGCCTCTGCCCGGGGCGCATCAACGCACGCGAGCATTTATTAAAGTGCAGGATGGTTGTGACAATTTCTGCACTTTTTGTGTTACGCGCATTGCTCGCGGCAAAGCCAGAAGCCTGCCGCTCAGCCGGGTTTTAGCGGATATTCAGTCCGCCTTGGCGGGGGGGACAAGAGAAGTGGTCTTGAGCGGCGTTAACCTTGGTTCCTGGGGGCGCGATTTGGATCCGCCGTCCAGCCTATATCACCTGGTCAAACATATCCTGCAACAGACTGAGGTGCCGAGACTGCGTCTGTCGTCCTTGGAACCATGGGATTTGGATGAAGATTTCTTTTCGCTTTGGGAGGATCAGCGCTTGTGCCGGCATTTGCATTTGCCTTTGCAATCCGGCTCTGCAGGGGTATTGCGCCGCATGGCGCGTAGGATAACGCCCGGTGATTATGCCAGCCTGGTCAGCAAGGCGCGGCAGAGGGTGCCGGAAGTGGCAATTACAACGGATATTATGGTGGGATTTCCGGGTGAGAGTGAGGCGGAATTTGAAGAAAGTTTCCAATTTGTCCGTCAAATGGCGTTTGCAGGCGGGCATGTGTTTGTTTTCTCACCGCGCCCCGGCACAGCCGCAGAACGTATGGCTGGGCGTGTGCCGTCTCAAGTATGCAAGGAGCGCAGTGCCAGGATGCGTACCTTACTGGCAGAACTGGCAGAGCGCTACCGAGGGCGTTTCATTGGGGCAAAGTTGAGTGTGCTTTGGGAATCTGCAGCCGTACAGCCAAGCGGCTTGTGGCTTTTGGAAGGCTTGACGGATAATTATCTGAGGGTGAAGGCTTTGGCAAAAGAGCGTTTGTGGAATTCATTCAGCCGGGTGCAGTTGAACACGCAGAACGGGGATACATTGAGCGGTGTCATTATTGAGTGAAAGATTTGCTGGCTTAAGTTTTTTGATAGTGGCAGCTTTCTTTTCTTGCTCGTATGGATATGTGCCTGACAGGACTTTTTCAACCGCCTCAGTCTTGACGTGTTGAACTGGGTAATGATATAGTAGTACATATACCTCTGCAATCAGGAGGTATTACGGACTGAAGGAGAAGATGAAGCTAAACTCAAATTCTTAAAAAAAGGAGAAGGATGATGAAGAGAATTGTTCTACAAAGTCTGGGGCTTGGTCTGGTGGTGGTGTTGCTCTTGGCTGCCTGTGCCCCGGCAGCGACTCCCGCGGCTGAACCCACCAAAGCGCCCGAAGAAGCTCAACCTGCGCCCACTCAACCGCCAGCAGAGACGGTTACGCTGGTGGTTTGGGATCAATATGCGCGCGATGTCGAAAGTGAGGTCATGAGTCAGATCAATAAAGAGTTCGAGGAAGCTCATCCGGGTGTCAAGATCGAGCGCGTGGTCAAGTCGTTTGACGATCTGAAAACCACGATTAAGCTTGCGCTGGGGCAGCCGGATGGACCGGATGTCGCTCAGGTCAATCAAGGGCAGGATATGGTTGCTATTGTTGCCGGCGACTTGCTCTTACCGCTGGATGATTATGCGGCGAAGTATAAATGGCGCGAAATTTTCCCGGAATCGCTCAACAGCCGCAACAGTGCCACTGCAACCGGCTTTGGTCAGGGTAATCTTTACGGCATGAGCGTTACTGCAGAGTTTGTTGGCGTGTATTACAACAAAGGCATGTTTGAAAAATATGGCTGGAAGCTGCCGGCTACTTTTGATGAGTTCACCAAACTGTTGGCTGATATCAAAGCTGCTGGTGAGACTCCGATCACCTTTGGCGATCTGGATGGCTGGCCGGGCATTCACATGTTTAGCTCGGTTCAGCATGTGCTGGTGGATGTGGATTACATCAATAACTTTACTTACGGTCTTAACAATGTCAGCTTTGACATTCCGGAGAATCGCGAAGCCGCCAAGATTGTACAGGGCTGGGCAAAAGATGGTTACTTCACGGATGGCTTTATGGGCATTGGCTATGATGACTCGTTGAAGATTTACAAATCCGGTCAGGGCGCCCTGATGATCACGGGTACCTGGGCGGCTGGTGAGTTTGTCACGGATACTGACCAAAAATTCGGCAATTTCTTGATGCCGCAAAAGACGCCGGATACACCGCAACTGGCGATTGGCGGTGTTGGGCTGCCTTTCTGCATCCGCAAAGGCTCAAAGAACGCCGATTTGGCGGCGGAATACGTCAACTTCCTGGTCAGCCCGCGCGCGGCGCAGCTCTGGGCTGAAAAAGGAATGCTGCCCGCTGCTCCGCTTCCGGCGGATTACAAAGTCGAAGAGGGTACATTGCTGGCGGATCAGGTGGCTGCCTGGAACACCCTGCTCAAGTCCAACGGCGTCGGACACTATATTGACTGGGCAACGTTGACCATGTACGATACCCTCAATGCCGAATTGCAGAAGTTGTTTGCTGGGGAAACTACCCCCGAGCAGTTTACCGCAGCCGTTCAGGCAGATTACGCAAAACGATAAACGATGGATGGGTTTACCCTCTTCTCCCCTCTCCTATGGGGGAGAAGAGGGTTTTTTATAACGATTCGCTGAAGGGATGATGAACAAGAAATATCACTGGCCTGGCGAGTCTCGCTTTCTGGGCTATCTGTACATTTTGCCGGGGGTGGTGATTTACCTTTTGTTTGTACTGTACCCTGTTTTGGAAACGGTGCGCACCAGCTTTTATCGGTGGGATGGCTTCACAGCTAACCGCACATTTATCGGACTGCAGAACTATCGTCAGTTGTTGGTAGATCATCAGTTTTTACAGGCACTTTCTCATAATCTGATTTTCATTATTTTCTACAGCATTATTCCAATTGTTCTGGGCATTATTCTTGCCAGCTTGTTAGGACGCCGCAGATTGCCGGGAATGACCTTTTTCCGCGCTGGTTTGTTCCTGCCGCAGGTGATCAGCATGGTCGTGGTGGGCGTCATGTGGCGCTGGATTTTCAACCCTGTTTTTGGACCGCTGAATGCCTTTCTTAAGCTGGTTGGCTTGAATTCGCTTGCCCGTCCATGGCTGGGTGACTTCACTCTTGCCTTGCCTTCCGTTGGCATCATCGGTACATGGGTGATGTATGGGTTTTGCATGGTGTTGTTTCTGGCGGGGATGCAGCGCATTCCGGAAGATTATTATGAAGCTGCCGAGCTGGATGGCGCTAACGAGATTCAGCAATTGCGCTATATTACCCTCCCTAGTCTGCGTCCTGAATTTGGGGTTGCCTTAATCACCACGATTATCGCAGCGCTGCGCGTTTTTGATCTGGTGTATGTGCTGACGCGCGGCGGACCCGGCGACCGTACGCTTGTGGTGGCTTTTCTGGTCTATCGGGCAGCATTTCAACAAAACCGCATTGGCTACGCTGCGGCGGTTGCCACAGTTTTGACCCTGATTATCTTGTTGATTTCGTTTCTGATTCTTCGCTTTCAATCCCGTTCTGAGGAATGATCATGCGTTCTTGGGCTCGGCTTCTCCCGAATTATTTTCTGCTCACGTTATTTTTGTTAGTTGTCATCCTGCCCATTTTGGGTATAGTTTTGAGCGCATTCAAGACCAATCAGGAAATTGCGAAGGGACCTTTTTCGCTTCCCGCCAGACTCAGTTTTGATAATTTTGTTGGGGCTTGGACAGCAGGGCATTTCAACAATTACTTTCGCAGCAGTGTGATTGTCTCTACAGTAACGGTTGCGGTGAGCGTTTTCTTGAGTATCCTGTTGGGTTACGCGTTTGGAATACTCTCGTTTCCCGGTCAAAACCTGATTTACGGTGTGTTGTTGATTGGTTTCATGGTTCCTTTTGAGGCGGTAGTGATTCCTCTGTACCATTTCCTGAATCGTTTGGGTCTAGTCAATACCTACTGGGCTTTGATCTTACCGCAAATCGGACAAAGTATCAGTTTTGGCACGTTGTGGATGACCAGCTTTTTCCGCACTGCACCGCAGGAGCTGGTAGATGCTTCAGCAATGGATGGATGTAATCGCTGGCAAACGTTGTGGCATGTTCTCTGGCCGCTGGCAAGACCGGCTGTGCTGACACTGGTCGTGTTGTTTTTCATGTGGACCTGGAATGAGTTTTTGCTGGCTCTGATCATGGTACAGGATGATCGCCTGCGCACCCTGCCTGTTGGATTGGCGTTCTTTCAGGGGCGTTATGTGGCGGATATTCCACGCATGGCAGCCGGTTCCATCATTGTTGCAGGTCCGATTGTTTTGGTGTATATCCTCTTCCAGCGGTATTTCATTCGCGGATTGCTCGGCGGGGCAATCAAAGGTTAGAAAGGATTTTCTATGAAACTGACCATTTTGGGTGCGGCAGGGGTTCGCACGCCGCTGATGATCCAGTCTATTCTGCGGCGTCAGGAACGCATTGGTATTGATGAACTGGTCTTGATGGATATAGATGGTGAACGCCTGGAGTTAATCGGCGCGATTACCCAGCCGTTGGAGCTATCAAATGAAATGCGGTTTCGCATTCAACGCACGACCGATGCGGCTGAGGCGCTGAAGGATGCGGATTTTGTGATTGCCACGTTTCGCGTAGGGGGGATCGAGTCGCGCAGGATTGATGAACGCGTGCCGTTGAATTATGGTGTATTGGGACAGGAGACGACCGGACCGGGCGGTTTTGCGATGGGCATGCGGACAATTCCGGTGTTGTTGAAGTACATTGAACAAATGCGTCAACTTTGTCCTGATGCCTGGATGATTGATTTTGCCAATCCGGCGGGGATGTGTACTGAGGCGCTGACGCGGGTGGGCGGCTGGCAACGCTCGGTGGGTATCTGTGATGGTCCGGTGGAGATTTTGCGCTTGGCGGCGGCTGTCTTGAAAGCGCCGATGGATGAGATTTCCCTGGGGTATTTTGGGCTGAATCATCTGGGATGGATCCGTTCGGTGCGCTATCAGGGGCGGGAGTACCTTGGGGAAATCATTGCGCTGTTGCGGCAGACTGGCGGCGTGGGCGGGTTAAATATTGCGGCGGATTTGATCGCCTCGCTGGGGATGATACCGAATGAGTACCTTTATTATTATTACTATCGGCGTCAATCGGTGGAAAATATCCTGCGCGCAGAGCGCAGTCGTGGTGAACAGATTGCCGCTTTGAACCTGGAGTTGTTTGAGCAATTACAGCGATGCAGAGCGCGCGGCGATTTTGAAGGTATGCGTCAGGCTTATTTTCGTTATCTGGATCAACGCAGCAGCAGTTATATGCAGGTGGAAACTGGACGCGCTCCAGTACATGGTGATCTTGAACGTCTGGCTGCCGAAATCGCAGAGGGTGAGGGCTATGCCGGCGTGGCGCTGGATTTGATTGAGGCGCTAGTGGGATACAAACCGCGCCAGATGTTGCTCAATGTTCCTAACCGCGGCGCAATTCACGGCATGAGTGATGAGGATGTAGTGGAAATTCCCGCTTTTGTCCACCGCAATGCTGTGGAGCCGCTGGCAGTTGGGGTTGTGCCGGATCATTGTCTGGGTTTGATGAAGCAGGTCAAGGCGTATGAACGGTTGACGGTTGAGGCAGCAGTGGAAGGTTCATACCAGAAAGCGTTGACCGCGCTGGCAATTCATCCATTGGTTGCAGATTATGAGCTGGCAAAACGCATTCTGGCGGATTATCAACGCGAACACGGCGCATGGTTTCCAACTTTACGGTAAAAAGGATGAAATCATACGATGGCGCTGCAATATGATGTCATAGTGGTTGGCAATTACAGCATTGATTTGATCTTCACTGGTTTGCCCGCTTTTCCACAGCTTGGCAAGGATACCATTGGCACAGGGTTTGATATGCTGCCCGGCGAAGCTTACACGCCGGCGGTTGCCATGCACCGATTGGGGTTGAAGGTGGGCTGGGCAGGAGATTTTGGTAATGACCTTTTGAGCCGTATCGCCCTGGAATTTATTCGTAAAGAAGGGCTGGACGAATCGCTG
>Ga0209101_1002289_pt1 | contig 12757 bp, 13 predicted proteins | sample ConPoolayeCmetaG_FD_185481 | JGI IMG/M metagenome (GOLD analysis project Ga0209101, IMG submission 185481) | Hot spring microbial mat communities from California, USA to study Microbial Dark Matter (Phase II) - Cone Pool mat layer C metaG... ... | reverse complement strand
AAGTACTGCAGGCAAGCCGTCTCTCCTGGCGGTGGGGGTTTGGACTGGCTTTGCTGGCGTTGGTCGTCTCTTTTTTCCCTTTTGGAGGTTAGGCTATGAGCATTTTGGACATCCTCGCCGAAAATCTTCGCCAGGGGGTGGTAACCCTGCGCTATCCACAGCGGTTTCCCCCGCCTGCGCAGTACCGTGGCCTGGTTCAAATTGACCCCGAGAACTGTGTGGGGTGCGCTGCTTGCGCCTATGTGTGCGTTTCAGCGGCAATCCAGGTCAGCGAAGACGCGGACACTTATTGCTGGTCTTACGACCCCGCCAAATGCACCTTTTGTGGACGCTGCGTCGATGCCTGTCCAACCTTTGCGTTGCAGATGCAAGCAGACCGACCCCCAATCTATTACCGCCCAGGCGAATTAGCGCTGACCTATACGATGGTGTATCCGCGCTGTGAGGCCTGCGGCAAGCCCTTCAAAGTAGCCACCGACAGCCTCCGCCGGCGGTCTTATACCGAAGTATCCGCTCAGGTGGAGAGTTTGCTTCGCCTCTGCCCGGCTTGCCGCCAGAAAGAAGCTATCAAGTTGATCATCGAAGCGCGGCGCGTCAAGGAGGCTACCCGATGAATATGGAAGACATCCGCCAAACCCTTAGAATCGAAGGAACGCCAATTGAAAAGGCCGACGGCATTTGGTGGCACAGTCCAGGCTTAGAGGTTTGCCGCATGGCTCAGGTTTTCGTGCAGATGGAAGCGCGCCTGATCACCATCACTGCCCTCCCGGCCGGTGAGGCTGAATGCCGCCTGATATACCACTGGGATTGCCAGGGCAACCTCTGGCATCTTTCCACCCTCACCCAAGGCAAAACGATCGATAGCATCGCCGCGATTTGCCCGGCAGCCGATTGGATCGAGCGCGAGATCCACGATCTCTTTGCGGTTGTTTTCAAGGGGCGCGAGACACCGCCGTTGGTCTTGCGGGCAGGCGATCCCGGCGGTTTCTTTCTTGCCAATGGACATGTTGGTCAGGAGGGTAAGAAATGAGCTACACCATCCCAATTGGACCTTATCATCCCGCCCTCGAAGAACCTTACAAACTCGAACTGGTCTGCGAAGGGGAGACGGTGCGCGAGGCTCAGTTGCAGATCGGGTTTAACTTTCGCGCCATCGAGTTGATTGCTCAAAGCCGCAATGTCATTCAAAACATTGCCCTGTTTGAGCGGGTGTGTGGGATTTGCTCGAATGTGCACACGCTGACCTACTGCCTGGCGGTCGAAAACCTGCTGGGCATTGAGCCGCCTTTGCGAGCGCAATATATTCGCGTCATCGTGGCCGAACTGGAACGGTTGCACTCTCACATCCTCTGGGCAGGCGCCGCGGCGCACATCCTTGGCTTTCAAACCCTGTTCATGACCTGTTTTCGCCTGCGTGAGATCGTCATGGATTTGCTGGAGAGGATTTCGGGTAACCGCGTGAACTATGCTATGAATGCCGTTGGAGGTGTCAATCGCGATCTGACCGAACCACAAACGATCCGCGACGGCATACGTCAAATCCAGAAAGCGGTCGAAGGGCTAATCTTGCCCGTCTTCAGCCGCGACCCGACCGTGCGGGCGCGCTGCGCCGGCGTGGGCATCCTGACCAAGTCGGATGCCATTGCCTGGGGAGTAGTGGGACCGACGGCGCGAGCGAGCGGCGTTACCCAGGACATCCGCCAGGCTCAACCCTACCTGGTTTATGACCGGCTTACGTTCAGCGTCCCGCTTCAGGAGAGCGGAGATGTTCTGGCGCGGGTCCTGGTACGGGCAATGGAGATGGTTGAATCGTGCCAGATCATCGAGCAAGCCCTCGATCAACTGCCTGGCGGCGAGTGGAAAGGGCAGTTATTTGTTGAACTACCCCCGGGTGAAGCTGTGGCGCGCATCGAGGCGCCCCGTGGCGAAGTGTTTTACTACCTCGCCTCGGATGGCAGTGAAAAACCGTTGCGGGTAAAGGTGCGCACACCCAGTTTTGTCAATATGCCGGCCGTGCGCCTGATGCTCAAAGGAGCTACCCTGGCCGATGCCCGCTAATCCAGGCTTCGATCGACCCGTGCTACTCCTGCACCGATCGCTAAGCAAACTTTATTGCGCCCGAAAAATCGCAACACCAAGCCTTATCCATGAAATTTCGCCCTGGAGGGTGTGTTGGGGCGGTCGGTGATCTCTCCCGCTTTGGCAGGCGTCTTGCAACGAGAGGGAGAGATTCAATTCGCTAACCCGCTAAATACCTTGTCCGTTCGGCAGGGCTGAGGTATGATGAAGGTATGAAACGGCTCTATTTCAGTTGGAAATACGCCCTGATCATCGCCGCCATCCTGCTCTCCTTGCGCTTTGTGATGGCATTCAATCAACGCATTAACGAAATGCACCGTCTGGCTGCTCAAAGCACTCGCGTGGCAGCGACCCTGAGCCAGTTAACCCAGGAAAGCATCGCCTTAGCGACCCAGATTGCCCAGGCAACCTCACCCGCCGAAGTGGAACAATGGGCCTATGAAAAGGGTCACATGGCACGTCCAGGCGACAAGGTGATCATTCCCCTGGCGCCAGGCGGCGCAACCCCCACCCCAATCCCCATCTCAACCCCTCAACCCATCGTGCTGAGCAACTGGAAGGTCTGGCTGTTATTGTTTGTCGACGAAACCAAAGCCCAGGACTTGCTTGGCAAACCTTAATCCACTTTAGAACAAACGAAATCGCTGCGCTTGACCCTTCTTTTTCCCCTCTCCATCTTGACAGAGGTTTTTCATTCAAAGAAGTTTTCGAATTTCCAAGGAGGCTTTTTATGAAAACCCAGAAAATCACCATGAAGCCGAACAAGAAAATCGCCCTGGTCGCCCACGACAACAAAAAACGCGACCTGTTGGAGTGGGCGCGCTTTAACCGAGATTTGCTCGCTCATCATGAAATCTACGCCACCGGTACCACGGGTTATATCCTGGAGCGGGAATTAAACATCCCCATTCACAAATTGCAAAGCGGCCCTTTGGGAGGCGATCAGCAAATCGGGGCAAAGATCGCCGAAAATGAGATCGACTTTTTGATTTTCTTTTGGGACCCCCTGGAGCCCATGCCCCACGACCCGGATGTGAAAGCGCTGTTGCGCATGGCGGTTGTCTGGAACATCCCAACCGCCTGTAATCGGGCATCGGCCGACTTCATGATCTCTTCGCCGCTCATGGATAGTGAATACGAACGCCTGGTGCCGGATTATCAGAGTTATCGTCAGCGCCGCATCGAATGGGAGGCAAATACCCTGCAAGAGGCATAGTCTGAGGAATTGGTTTTTGTGACCACCTCCAAACCACCTTCCTTCCCGCCGCAATTCTGGTTGTTGTTCAGCGGCATGTTGATCAGCGCCGTTGGGGCAAGTATGATCTGGCCGTTTCTCATGATCTACATCAGCGAACGGTTGGATAGCCCCTTGACCGTGAATGCCGGGTTGATCTCGCTAAATTCCGTCGCCGGTCTGCTCAGTTCGCTGATTGCCGGACCGATTATCGACCGCCTGGGACGCAAACGGGTGATGGTGATCAGCCTGTTAACCAACGCTTTGGGGTTTGTGTTCCTGAGCCGCGCCAGCTCGCTGGGGGCTTTCGCTTTGCTGATGGTGATGCAGGGGGCTTCGAATCCCCTCTATCGCGTTGGCGCAGATGCGATGATCGCCGATCTGATCCCCGAAGGCAAGCGCATCGATGCCTATTCTCGCATGCGCTTGAGCAACAACCTGGGCGTGGCGATTGGTCCGGCTATCGGCGGATTTTTGGCTTCGGTTTCTTACACCCTGGCGTTTTACGGCGCGGCGGCTGGCTTGTTTCTCTACGGTTTGTTTGTCGCCCTTGGGGCAAAGGAAACCCTCCCCGTCCTGACGCAAACAGCCAGACAAGCTCAAACTTCAGAGGGTAAAGCTCTGGGAGGCTATAAAGCCGTCCTCGAAGACCGGCGGTTCATCCGTTTTGCGCTGACCCTGATCCTACCGCAGGTCAGCGCGGCCATTTTGTGGGTTTTGTTAGGGGTTTATACCAAAACCCATTTTGGTATTTCGGAGAAGCTCTATGGCTGGATTCCGGTCACCAATGCCTCGATGGTAGTGCTGTTCCAGTTAGCCGTTACGGCCATCACGCGCCGTTACCCGCCGCTCCTGGCACTCTCGATCGGCTCGTTGCTCTATGGCTGCGGGGTAGGGAGCGTAGCCGTTGGCAGCGGATTCTGGTGGTTCTGGTTGAGCATGGTGATCGTCACTGTAGGGGAAATGGTATTAGTGCCCACCTCTTCAACCTACGTGGCAAACCTGGCTCCTCCTGACATGCGCGGCCGCTACATGAGTCTATACAGCCTGACCTGGATCATTGCCGCCGGCATTGGTCCGCTGGCAGGTGGCTTGCTGAACGACAGCCTGGGACCGCTGGCGATCTGGATTGGAGGTGGAGCAGTCGGGGTTCTGGCGGCAGTGCTGTTCTTGTGGGAATGGCGACAAAGCTTTGCCATCCCTTACTGCCTCCATCGCTAAGGTGGTTCACCCGGTATTCTGCAAGCCGGCCGCAATTCCGTTGATGGTCAGAACGATCACCTCAAAAACTGCCTGAGCCGCCGGGCTGTCTTTGTCCTCCAAGCCGCGCCAGCGCCCCAACATCTCCACCTGCAGGTAATTCAAGGGGTCTATGTAGGGGTTGCGGAAGCGCACGGCGCGTTGCGTAATCGGCTCATCGTCCAACAACTGGCTGTGCCCGCTGGCGCGCAGCACCCACTCGACCGTGCGGTCATATTCGGCGCGGATGATGTCATAATAGCGCTTGCCCTGTTGGGGGTCTTTGACCAGGTCAAGATAGAGGGCGGCTATCTCCATATCGGCGCGCACCAGGGAGCTCTCGGCGTTGCTGATCAGGGTATGGAAGAATTGCCAGCCATGGTACATCTCGCGCAAGCGGGCTTCATCGCCGAGAGCCGCCAATCCACTGCCCAATCCATACCAGCCTGGCAGGTTGTAACGGCTTTGCATCCATGAGAACACCCATGGGATGGCGCGTAGCGTGTCGAGGGTAACCGTTGGCTGGCGGGCAGCCGGGCGGGAACCGATTTGTAAGCGTCTGATCACGTCAATTGGGGTTACCGCTTGCCAGAAATCCAAAAAAGCGGGGTCTTCTTTGACCAGTTGAACATAGGTGAGATAGGCTTGCTTTGCCATGCGCTCTAATGCCTCCCGCCAGGCGGCCTCAATCTGGGTCTTGCCATTTGGAGCCGAGGCAAGCAAAACGGCATGCACCAGTTGTTCGAGGTTGCGATGCGCCAAAGCCGGGTTGGAATAGCGAGCAGCAATCACCTCGCCTTGCTCGGTAAGGCGAAAGCGCCCCTGAATGGTGCCGGCTGGTTGGGCGCGAATCGCCCGATTGGCCGGTCCGCCGCCCCGCGCTACCGTCCCGCCCCGACCATGAAAGATGGTTAACCTGACTCCCGCGCTTTGGGCTACTTTTACTAGCTCCTCCTGGGCGCGATAGAGCGCCCAGTTTGCCATTAGCAAGCCGCCATCTTTGTTGCTATCCGAATAGCCGATCATGACCATCTGCTCGTTCTGGCAGGTTTGCAAGTGCTCTCGATAGAGGGGTAAATCGAAAAGCTCTTGAAGGATCGGTGCAGCCTTCTCCAGATCGGGAATTGATTCGAACAGCGGACAGATTTGCAGGGCATCTGCACACCCCGTCCAGCGGGCTAAAAGCAAGGCGCTTAGGATGTCGGCTGTACAATGGGTCATGGAGATAATCAGCGCTCCGAACAGCTCTTCCCCATAGGTGTGCCTGGCGCGGTTTAGCAGGGCAAACAGCGCCCAGCTCTTTGCCGTTTCGGTGGTCACCCCTGGAGTCTCGGCAAGGGATGGCACAGGGGCAGAAAGCACCCGAACCAAAAGATCGCGGCGTTCGGCGGGCGGCAACTGTTCAAACTCAGCCGCAATCTGCAAGGCGCGCAGCACTTCTCCAACGGCGCGATTGAGCATGCTCGAATGCTCGCGTATATCCAAACGAGCCGCGTGCAAACCGAAGATCCCCAGTTGGCGCAGCAAACGGCTCAGGCTCTTCTTGCGTAAGACGGGCGGCAAAGTCTCTTCCATCCAGCGTAAGGGACGGCGCAGGTGCTCAACCGTGATGCGCGAAGGTTGTGGTTGCAGCGAGAGCAAATTGGCTTTCATATCCGCCTGAGAGGCAACAGCCAGGTCGTTGGCTAAGAGGGAAAGGATCAGGCGATAGGGTTCGTTGGCATAGCGTCTGGCAATGTACTGGCTGTGTTCGGGGAGCGGCTGGCGTTCCTGCAACCATTCTTGCAGGGCGGGCGGTAGCGGAAAGCGCCGCGCGCTGATGCTCAACCGCCGCGCCTGTTCGCTTAACTCGCGGCGATAGTTTTCGATCGCCAGACCGCGGTGCAGACGCAGGGTTTCGATGGTCACTTCGGGAGTTACGTTGGGGTTGCCATCGCGGTCGCCGCCGATCCAGGAAGCCAGACGCAACCAGGGCCGATCGACCCTTATGCCGGGATAGTGTTCGGCAAGGGCGCGATCTAAATCTTGATAAAGATTGGGCAGGGTGCGCCAAAACACGTTTTCGATGTAATACAGGCCGGTGCGCACTTCATCGGTCACCTCGTATTTGCTGACACGGGCCCTTTCGGTCAACCAGAGACTGCTGATCTCGGCTTGAATGGTCTCGATCAAATCTTCTTCCTGTTGTGGGGTACAGGCAAATTGGGTGAGCTCCTCGAGGGCTGCCGCAATGCGTTGCAATTTGGACAGGATGGTGCGTCGCCTTGCCTCGGTGGGGTGAGCGGTCAGGACGATCTCAATTGAAAGAGTTTCGAGCAAATCTGCCATTTGCTCGGCGGTGACGCCGCGTTCTTTGAGCTGAGCAATCGCTTCACCGATGGAGTCGTGTTCAGGACGGGGGTAGATTTCCCGCTGCCGCTGACGGAGAGTGTCCAAACGCGAGCGTTCTTCGGCTAAATTGACCAGATCGAAATAGGCGGCAAAGGCGGCGGTGATGATTTGAGCTTCGGCGGGTTGTAAGCGCTGAAAAATCTGGCGCAGCAACCGATCGGCATCAGAATCGCCTGCCCGTCGCGCCTTGGCCGCGGCGCGAATGCGCTCAATCATCTCGAAGGGCGTCACGCCTTCGAATTCCAGGATAACTTTTCCCAGCAAGTCGCCCAAAAGGTGAATCAGTTGTGAAATATCCAACGGCTTGCCGCAGGGGATTTCAAGATTGTTCAGAGTTGCCTGAGTTGCCATGAAGTTGGAATCCTAGACTTTATTGGGGAATTTGGTCGTATTATATCCCAAGCGAGGCGCTGGTTTTGTAGGGCAAATTTCAAACCTGCCCTACCTTAGGCAAATTTCAAATGTGCCCTACCTCAGATTTCAGCAGCTTCCAGTCTTCCCCGTCATCCAGGTCAAAGGCTAATTCAGCTACGTTGACCACCGCACAGCGCCGCCCCAGTTGGGCAGCCAGCTCACAATGGGCTTGAAAGGAATTTTCCCCAAAGCAGAAACGCGGCAGGGTCGGAGGCGCCAGATACAGGGCATTGGTGCCGCGTCCATGCCGATCGGGGGCAATGGCAAGCACCGGTTCTTCCCCCTGGACGGCCTTCAGGAAAGTCTCGATGGCGGATTGGCTGAGTAGGGGTAAATCGGCCGGCAGGATCAGGGTTGCTCTGGCGCGGCTGCGTTGGGCAAACAGGGTTGCCACCTGCACAGCTCGATTGAGCCCGTCGGGTTTGCTTTCCAGCAAGGTGCGCGCTCCCAGCGAGCGCGCCAGCGCCAGGGCTTCATGATCGCGGCTGACCACCATCACCACGCCGACGCGGACAGATTCTTTCAGCATGACTACGGTATGGCACAACAAGCGCCGGTTGAGATCCCAGCGTTGATCGCGATCCAACACCGCCGAAAGGCGCGATTTGCCGCGTCGCAAAGGCTTAACCGGCACGATTGCCCAGAGAGTCACGACAAGAACTCCCTTTGCACAAAGGTCAGAATCTCTTGTGCCAATCTCTGGCGGTCGGGGAGGGTTTGCATCACGGTATCGGTGATCAGCGTTCGCAGCCCCAGAGAGCGAATCTCCGCTTCTTCTTCAGCATCCAGGCGGTCGAAGACAAAGCCTTTTAGCAGCGAGCCATAGTGCAGGGCAACCGCCTGGGCGGAAGGGGGAATGCCGATTTCGGCAAACATCTTGGCCGCCGGACCTTTGAGGGCTTTACCCCCCACGATGGGAGAGACGGCGACCACTTTTGCGCGCAGGAGTGCCTGACGGATGCCCGGCACAGCCAGGATTGGATCGATCGAGACCCACGGATTGGAGGGACAAAAAATGACCACATCGCAGGCAGCAATGGCTTCCAGCACGCCCGGCGCAGGAGCAGCTCGCGTTGCGCCTTCAAAGCGAAAGCCGCGCACGCCGGGTTCAAAGCGATGTTTGACGAAATATTCTTGAAAGGATAAATCCCCTATGTCGGTCTCAACAATGGTTTGCACCGCGTCGTCGCTCATCGGCAGCACGCGCGGGGCAATCCCCCAACGGCCACAGAAGTAGCTGGTGACCTCGCTGAGCGTCTCCCCTTCCCCCAGGCGCCGCGTGCGTTCCAGATGGGTAGCCAGATCTTGATCGCCAAGATGGAACCAGCTCGGCGCGCCTAAGGCTTCCAGGGCGCGCAGGGTGTTCCAGGTTTCTCCCGCCCGGCCCCAGCCCGTTTCGGGGTTTGCCAGACCGGCCAGGGTATAGCAGACGGTATCCAGATCGGGGCAGATTTTCAAACCAAAATGGATGAAATCATCCCCGGTGTTGACAACTATTGTCAATTCTTGCGGGGCGAGGCAGCGCGCCAGACCGTCGGCCAGCTTGGCGCCGCCAACCCCGCCGGCAAATGCAACTACTTTCATCGGTAAATCACCACCTCGGCGAGAGATTTGCGTGGCGGGGGCGCCGGCCGTTCCGAAGCGTAGCCGACCAGAATTAACGCTTGGGCTTGCCAGGAAGGCGGCAGGGCTAGAGCTTGTTGGGCAGCTTCGGGGGCAAAGAGCGGCGCACACAGCCAGACGGTTGCCAGACCCAAAGCATGGGCGGCTAAAAGAAATTGTCCTCCGGCCAAAGCCACGCTTTGAATTGCCATCTCGCGCTCCCCTTTGCGCTGGCGTTCTGTGCCGCCAGCCTGAATGTCCTCCTCGCACAGGCAAAGCAAGACGGCCTGCGGAGCCGTCTGGATGCGGTTTCGGGAACGTTCGAGGCGCTGATGGATTTCTTCGCGGCTCACCCCTTGCGCCAGAAGATCCCGCCGCAAGGTTTCGCCCAACGCCTGAGCCAGGCGCTCCTTTGCTTCTGGGCTGCTCAAGATCACAAAGCGCCAGGGCTGCTCGTTGTGGGCGGAGGGCGCCCAACAAGCCAGCTCGATGATCTGTTCGATCAACGCCTGGTCGACGGGTCGCTCCAGAAAGCGCCGCACCGAGCGTCGTTCGGTGAGCAGGCGCAGGCTCTCAGGTGTGCGCTGGATGGGAACGGCGGTCAGGCCGATCTCGGTGTAGAAATCCGTCACTGCTTCCAGTTCCCGATCGGTCAAGCCCACCACCAGGCTGCGGTTTAACTCCAGATTGTGTTCATCTACCGCCAGCAGGATGGCGCCAACCCGTGAAGAAGCCTGAGAGCCTTTCCAGATATCCATTTCTGCGCCGCTTTCGCTGAGCGGCAGGGCAAGGTAACCGCAATCAAAGGGATAACGAACGTGAGGAAAGCAGGCATGCAGGCTTCCTTGCGGGCGATCAATGATGATTTCGCCTTCCTCCAACAGGCGATCTAGGGATTCCCAGAATGGTTGCCAGTTTTTCTCCATTTTTTTTCTTTCACCGAAACAAATCCTGGTCAGGCGGTCGCAAGAGTTCAGCTAGGCTTGCCTCGCGCAGCGGGTAGGGAAAGCCGCGCACATGTACGACCGGCGTGCCTTCGGCAGCCTGACCCATCACCAGCGAAGCCGCAGCGGCCAGTTCATCGGCAATCCCTACCTGAGTGATGCGTAAGCGATATCCGAAGAGATCGGGTTTGCCGCGCAAATCCAGCAGACCCGGCAGCCCGGCCAAGCCAATCGCCACCCCTACCGTCCCTAACCGCCAGGCGCGCCCATGCGAGTCGATGATCAGCACCCCAATCGAAACGCCAAAGTGAGCCTGGATGCCATCCCGCAAGCGCCTTGCCGAAGCATCGGGGTCTTCGGGCAGCAATAGCACCCATTCCGCCTCGGCCGTGCCCGGGCCGGCAACGTTCGAGTGGTCGATCCCGGCATTGGCGCACACAAACCCCAGGCGATGTTCGACCACAATCGTGCCGGGGCGGGTACGCAGCACGGCGCGGCTCTCTTTCAAGATCAGCTCGACCAGACGCGGGTCTTTCTCAATTTTTTGTGCCAGCTCCAGGGCGCGAGAGGAAGGCGTGACGGTTGCCAGATTCACCCAGCGCCCTTCGGCTTTGGAAACGATCTTTTGGGCAAAGACCAGAATATCCCCATCGAGCAGCGTTAATCCACTCGCCGAGAGGGCTTGAACGGTCAAACCAACCAGGTCATCACCGCCTTTGACGAGCGGGAATCCTTGCAAGGGGGTCAGGATCAGGGGCATCGGAGTAACTTTAACTTCGCCGGTCTCTCGAGGATAGAATAAGATTCGATTTCATTATACCAATTTTGGCGCGTTGAAGCCGTGCTTCAGCAGGTTTGCAAAAAGGTTCTTCGTGTTCATTCGCGTCCATACGCGGTTAAGAATTCTCCAATCTTATCCCCGATATTTTTTCTACATATTCAAGTAAAATTAAGAAAAGATTATGGAGAGTTTGATCGCGGGGCGAAAATGCGAAGTAAAGGCTCACTCATCCCGAACACACCTTACAAATTTGCAAAGTGTGTAATATTCTCATCGTACGTGCGTTTTTAAGGACAGAATGAATGCCAGATTGGCAAAAGTTCAGTGATCAGGACTTAATCGCCCTTGCCCAGAAGGGCGAGCGAGAAGCCTTTGAGGAAATTTACCATCGCTATGGCGAGGCGATTTATCGGTATTTATATGCGCATGTCAGTCATGAGCAGGATGCAGAAGATATGACCGCAGATGTCTTTTTAAGCCTTTGGCGCACACTGGGGCAATATCGCCCAAACGAGCGCGTGCCTTTCTATGTCTTTCTCTATCGGATGGCGCGCAATCGCCTGGTCGATTATTATCGCCGCCAGAGAACCCGCGCCGGAGATACCGACAGCCCCGAAGTGGGAGAACAAAACGCAGCACCACGCGCTGCGCCTCTGGTGATTGCCGGCCTGGAGGTTGGCGATCTTCATCGTTACCTGTTAAAGCTGCCACCCGATTACCGCACCGTTCTGGTCTTGCGCTTTCTAAACGACCTGAGCCATGAGGAGACCGCTCAGGTGATGGGCAAATCCTACGCTGCGGTGCGGGTTTTGCAGCATCGCGCCCTGGCGGCCCTGCGGGCGCTGATGCAACGAGGTGAGGAATGAAAGACCCTATCCAACTCGAAGAGGCCTTGCAAGATTGCCTGGAGGCGATCTTGCAACGGGGACAGACCCTCGACCAGGCTCTGGCTCGCCATCCACACCTGCGCCAGGAGCTTTTGCCTCTGTTGGAAAGCGCCCTGTGGGTTCGCTCGCAACGGGGGGACTTCTCGCCCTCACCGCAACGGCGCGCCGCGCTGCGCGAACGGGTGCTGAACTCCATCGAGACCCAGCCGCTGCCCCAGGCTCAAGCGGCAGCGCGCCCGCAGTGGTCACCTCCCCAAGCGCAGGCTCGTCGGCCGGCCTGGCTGTGGATCGGCGCCGTTCTGGTCTTCATTAGCCTGCTGGTGTTCGCAACCACCGGCATGGCGCTGGCTGCGCAAAACAGCCTGCCGGGGGACAGTCTCTATGCGGTCAAGGAAGCCGTTGAAGAGGCAAGTCTCTTGCTCACCTGGGATGCCGCTCAGCGGGCGCGCCTGCGCCTGGTGTACGCCGAGCGCCGCCTTGCAGAAGTCGCCCGCCTCTCTCAGCAAGGAAGATTTAATGAAACCCCACCGGCATTGCGCAACTATGAAGTGCAACTACACCTTGCTCTGCAAGAGGCTGAGAGCGCGGCGCGCAACAATCCCCTGCAAGCCTCCCAACTGAAGGCAGAGCTTGAAGCCGGCCTTCAAACCCAGACGGCCTCCCTGGTGGCTCTGGAGAGCCTCCTGCCGCCCGCTCAGGCGCCGGCCGTGCGCCAGGCTCAAACGGCTTCCGCTCAAGCTCTGCAGGCTGTGGATGCTCTCCTGACCGAGATTACGGCTACGCAAACGCCGACCGTTACGCTGTCTGCGCCGGCTTCAGCGACCGACGCCGGAGGGCAACTCCCGCTGCCTGCCCTTGTCACACCCACCGCATCGTTCGTGCCACCCGGTTTGTTGCGCCAGACCGAATCCCCAACACCGCAGGCGAGTCTGGCGCCCCGCCCGACCAACACTCACCGTCCCACGCAGGTCGTTCCGCCGACCAAAACACCCAAACCAACTCAGGTCAAACCCCCCATGCCAACGCCCAAACCGACCCAAATCAAGCCGCCCAAACCGACCCCTAAACCCACCAACCCCAACAAGCCTCCTGCTCCACCGCAACCGCCCGGGCAAAGCAAGCCGACCAAGACGCCAAAGAAATAAGACGGCTTGCAATTTTGTTAGGAAATCTTATTGCTTTAATT
>Ga0209101_1002286_pt1 | contig 12768 bp, 11 predicted proteins | sample ConPoolayeCmetaG_FD_185481 | JGI IMG/M metagenome (GOLD analysis project Ga0209101, IMG submission 185481) | Hot spring microbial mat communities from California, USA to study Microbial Dark Matter (Phase II) - Cone Pool mat layer C metaG... ... | reverse complement strand
GCAGGTCCGGGCCGCCGCGTTGAGCGACGACGACCGGCTGAGCAAGTACCTTCACCATCGCCCCGGCTGCCCTTTCACTCGCCGCCCCAAACTACTCGCCAAAACTTGCAAAAGCTGATATGCACCCCCAAAAAGTAGAATGTCCCCTTTTGCTTATGCGACCCAAGCGCAGCCCCGTTGACGGGCCTTCGCCGCCGTAGGCGGTCCTCGGCCCGGCGTTTACGCCGGGTAACGGTTTCGATCACGCGCTGAACCTCAAGCCCCGTTCACGGGGCTTCTCGGTGCGTTCGTGAATTACGGACGGGACGCTCGCGCTCCCGGATTCGCGGACGGCGTTTAGGCCGCTTCCGCTGTGGAGCGCGGGCATCTTGCCCGCATTGGTCATTGCGGGCGGGACGCCCGCGCTCCCAGATTCGCGGACGGCGTTTAGGCCGATTCCTCTTTGGAGCGCGGGCATCTTGCCCGCATTTGTCGTTGCGGGCGGGACGCCCGCGCTCCGTGTTTTGCGGGCAAGACGTTCGCGCTGCGTGATTTGTACCAGCGAGAAGGCCCGTCAACGGGCCTCGGGCCGTGGCGGCGCCCCACGGCTACCCGGCATGAATGCCGGGCCGAAGACCGCCTGCGGCGGCAAACGCCCGTTAACGGGCGTCGTCGCTGTGGCGGCGTAGAGGCCGCTTCCTCTTTGGAGCGCGGGCATCTTGCCCGCTTTTGTTTTTGCGGGCGGGACGCCCGCGCTCCGGGCTTCGCGGGCGGGACGCCCGCGCCCCGTGTTTTGTCTCAGCGAGAAGGCCCGTCAACGGGCGTCTTCGGATAACCTCTTGCCCGCGATCTTTTCCCCGCGATCCTCGGCCCCTTGTGGTTCCCGTGGTCGATCTGCAAACTCTTGTACGGCGTTTTCGTCCCGGGGGACGTTTGACGGCAGCCGATCGATTCATCACTGGGTTGGGGATGCGCACAAAAACAGCTTTAGAGCCTATCCCGAAAGTTCATCTCTTTCCGGGGACGGAACAGCGCAAGGGCAAACGCGCATCAGGATGGGCCTCAAAGACTCGTCACGATTTTAGCCGCCCTCACCCCCGGCCCCTCTCCCGCAAGCGGGAGAGGGGAGGTTGTAGGATAGGCTCTTCGTCCCCGAGGGACGACCGAACGGCGAGCGCCGCGACCCTTTGGTGTGTCCCATGGGGATTTCCGCCCGCCGTGCCCGCATGTTGCCCGCATGTTGCCCGCATGTTGCTCGATGGCGGTTCACTCTCCGGTTGCGGGCGCGGCCCGCGCTAGGGTGTCAAGCGGGAATGCGGCGAGGAATCCGTCGCAAGCCGGTCGATTTCCCAAAGCAGGTCTTCCATCCACAGGGGTTTGGAAAGCACCGACATTGCCCCGGCGGCCAAAGCTTGCTCTCGGTCCTCGATGCGTGGAAAGGCGATCAAGGCCGCGACCGGCGCCGGCCGCAACGCCGTGGCGAAACGGCGAAGGTCGTCGTACCTCCCGCGCTCCTCGCCAGCGTCGAAGATGCCGACCGTGAACTTCGCGTCGGGCGGAGGATCGGCTGGGCGGAACCATTGCGCCGCATAGCCCGCCTTGCGGCATGACGCGCAAAGCCACTCTCCGCAAGCGAACTCCTCCGAACAAACGGCGATCAAACCCGACCGTGGGACAAGAGGATCCCCGGCCAAGGCCAGCACTCGCTCCTCTTCCGTGGCGGTGATCGGAAGGGCCCAGGTGGATCGCGCGCCGCGGGACCATCGAGCCGCTTCCCAACCCAGGCGTTGTTCCCATTGGTGCCAGTAGACTCGGATCACGCCCGCCACGGGCCGCCCGCTTCGGACTTCCCCTTCGCACCAACTTCCCAACAGCGCCACGACGCGGCTAAGCGGGGCGAGGCGGCGAAGACTGTCGATTTGTTCCTCGGAGTATTGGCCGGGATAGGACGTCGCCAAGACAATCCAGTCGAAATCCCGCTCCGCATCCGCCAGCGCCGCACGCGCCGAGGCCACGTCGGGCGCCTCGAACACTTCGCCCCACGCCGAGGCTATCCGTCCCGCCTCACGAAACTCGCGGCGCCGTGTATCGCCGATGAGAAGAATTCGCATGGCATGAATCCATTCGGAACCAGTCGGCATGGAAAAACGGCCCGCGAAGCGTGGACTCCTTGGCCGGCTTCACCTGACCGGCAAGATCGGTTTTCGATCGAAGAACGGTCAGCTCCATTTCCTGACATGCCGAATCACCCGTGCCGCGCCGCTTCTTCCAACGCCGCTTCGGTCTCCCGAATCAAGGTATGGGCGGTTTCCGCATCCGGGGCCTGTCGCAAGGCGACGAGGAAGCCGGGAGCGCTTAAGACCTTGCTCAGTCGGGCCAGGATCCGCAGGTGGCCGCGATCATCGGTCGAGCAGATTAAAAAAAATACGTCGGTCAGCGCTTCCCGATTTCCACCGAATGGGATCCCACTGGGGGTCACCCCCAAGGCTAGCAGCGGCTCCGCGAGAATGTTCGGCATGGGCCGCCGCGGGTGGAGCAAGGCCACGCCGTTTTCCAGCGCGGTCGGATACATTTCCTCCCGAGCGCGAATCGCCGCCTCCATCTTTTCCGCGTCCCAGAGCAAACCCGTCTGAGCCGGCAACGCGACCATGGTGGTGAAGACCGAGTTTCTGGTGCGGGCCGGAAGGGGGATGGCGATGTGTTCCCGCCGCAAAAGTTGGGAAATGCGGATGTCTTGCTCGCTCGGGCCACCGGGCGAGGAAAGCAAGACGCCCTCGACCTCGGGCAAGCCGTCGTCTTCGGCCAGGCCGATCCGCTGCTCCAGCCAGTGATGAATCTCGTCGCGCGAGAACCGCCACTGGCCACTGACCTTTCGACCAGGGATTTTCCCCCGGTCGGCAAGGCGGACCACCTGTTGCGGGGTCAGATGGAGGTACCTCGCAAGGCTCTCTGCACTGAAATCATCGCGTGACATCGACTTCCATGCTTCCTTCCTTTGGTGGGAATTGAGTGATGGCAGGAGGGTAGGCAGCGGACGACATGGTCGAACAACGTCTGCAAGTATCTGATACCTCATGTTCTCCAAAGAAACGGCGGTTGTCCAGATCACCAGATCACGGGTTGAGGAATTCCACCTTGACAGGGTGGCGAAAATCGAGACAATCCCGCATCCACGTCAGGAGCTGGCAACAGTCCTCAAAAAGCAAATCCTTGTCGCTATGTTCACGTGAGGCACGGAGGCCTTGCGCGATGCCGCTTGGCGGTTACCAAAACAAAGTGAGCCAAGTCCGGCGCCTGTTGGCGGAGCAGAGTCGGCGGATCAAGATCGTCGGGTTGGCCGGCTTGGAAGGTGCGACGACCACCTCGTGTCTTATCGCAAGCATCTTGACGGCATCCGGTCACAAAATAGGAATGCTAGGGCCGTTAGGTTGTCTCGATGGTCGTCAAGTGGGCCGTTTCGGGTCCACCGCCTCCCCACCTTCGGTGATCGCGGCGTGGTTAAGACGGACGATCCACCACGGTTGCACCCATGCGATCGTTGAGGTCTCACCGCGGTCCCTCCGCGAAGGGTGGCTTGACGGCGTGGCTTTGGATGTCGCGTGCTTGCTCCCCCAACCCGTCGATTCAGGCCGGGGACGAGGTTCGAGAGAGAAAATACGTTTTGCCGCAAACCGCTTGATCAACCATTTGGCCCCCGAAGGACTCGCAATCGTCAGTGCCGACGACCCGATCGCCCTCGAACAGTCGAACCTCCACGACGGGCCGGTGCTGACCGTGGGCATTCACGCCGACGCCGAGATCAAGGCCGTGATCCTCGATCAATGCCCCAGCGAGCAAACCATGCTTCTTTCGGCAGGCTGCGAGGCCATGCCGGTTCGAACGCGAATGATCGGCACGCGGCACGCCTATCACTGCCTGACGGCCGCGGCGGTTGGCTTGGCGTATGGAATCGACCTCGTGACCGTGGTCCGCGGACTGGAGGCGATCGACTATGTCCCCGGCCATTTGGAGCGTATCGAGTGTGGGCAACCGTTTGGCGTGTTTGTGGATCGCGCCCGAACCCCGCCCGCGATTCAGGCATGTCTGGCCACACTCCGCGAGGTGATCCGCGGCCGGATCTATTGCGTTTTTGGCGCCGAGGGCGGGCGTTTTGAGGGCCAAGATGATCCTTCCAGGCGGCGCTTTCTCGCCGCACGACGGCGGCGGTTGGGCCGCGCGGTCGAAGAGTCGGCCGATCTCGCCGTGATCACCGACGCCAATCCCCGCGACGAAGAACCGCAAGACATCATCGAAGACATCCTCGCCGGATTGAAGCGGCCCGCCGAGCCCGAAGTGATCCCGGACCGGGCCGAAGCCATTGCCTGGGTCTTGTCGCAGGCGAAGCCGGGTGACGCCGTCTTGATTACTGGAACGGGACGACCAACCCGGCCGAGATCTGGCAAACGCAACCTTCCCGACGACCGCCAGGTCGCTCGTCATTGGCTCTACGCGAATCAACATGAGTAGCTTGCAAGATCTTTTTCACGCGCTTGGCGGTCGGCTCACGGTTCCCGCCTGCCTCGGCGAACCAGCCGGAATTCCGCTCGGCCCTCTCGCGGTGGATAGCCGCGACGTGTCGCCAGGCGATGTTTTCTGGGCGTTGCCGGGCAAGCACTGTGATGGGGAAGAATTTCTCGACGAAGCCTTCGCCCGGGGCGCCATGGGGGCCGTCGTTTCACGCGAAATGTCCTGTCCGCCGGACCGGTGGATGATCCGAGTGGACAACCCCATGCGGGCTTTGGGGCGATGGGCCGATTACCGCCGCCGTCAATTCAAGGGTCACCTGATCGCCGTTGCCGGAAGCGTCGGAAAGACCACCACGCGGCAGATGATCCATGCCGTGCTTGGCCGTCGCCTCCGCGGCGCGGCCACGCCGAAGAACGCGCCCCAAGACACCCTCGTGCCCTTAAGCCTGGCAACCATCGACCGAGAAGACGAATACGCCGTTTTGGAACTTCATGCGACCGGGGCGGGCGAGATCGCTCGGATGGCGGAGGCCTGCCGACCGACGATCGGAGTGATTTCCTACGTTGCCGACGCCGTCGCCGATGGGCCTGGCGTCGGCCGAAAGGCGGCGTCTCTCCACGCGGAGCTGCTTTCGGCACTGACGCGGGACGGTTGGGCCGTGTTGGCCGACAATCCCTGGCTGCGTCGCGCGCCATCGCAATGCAAGGCCCCCGTCACCTGGGTTGGGCGAAGCGGGGCCTGCGACCTGGTGGCCACCAACGTACACTGGCATCAAGGTCGCCTCGATTTCCGCGTCGGCGACCGTCAGTTCCGCGTGCCCGTCTGGGGGCGGCACCACCTGACTTCCGCCTTGATCGCGGTGGCGGTGGGACGGCTGCTGGGCTTCACTTTGGACGAAACGGCCGTCGCCTTGGAACACTTCGACGCCCTGCCAACGCACTGCGAAGTGAGCGAGATTCGCGGAGCCACGATCATCCACGAGGGTCACGACGCCGGCGCCCCGGCGATGCGGGCCGCGTTGGAGCTGCTACGTGATTTCGACGCCCTGGGTCGGCGCATCGTGTTCCTGGGCGATATGGCCGTCGAGGAAAACGACGCGCTGGTGCTTCACCGCCAGTTGGGCAACCAAGTGGTGACGCTCTGTGGCGCCGACGTCCTGATAGCCTGGGGAAACCACGCTGGCGACGTGGTGACGGCGGCCCGGGCCGCGGGGATGCCCTCGCGCCAGGCCATCGCCTGCCGCACGCCGGAAGAAGCCCTGCCCTACCTAGGCCAACTCATCCTTCCCGGCGACGTGGTGCTGGTCAAGGGTTCCCGCCTCCTGGCCATGCAGCCCATCGTCGATGCCTTGAGACTTTACCCCCGACGAAGATCCGCTTAGGAGGTTCTCGACCCGATCCACCACAAACCATGCGACCGCTCCACCGTATGTGTCGGACTTTGCGGGAAGCCGGCACTACCCTCCCTCCTGGGGTAGGAGCATTAAACTTGCCGGGTTCAGCGGCTTCTGGGTCGGCCGCTCCGGCAGGCGCTTCTCGGTGGAGTTGGTACTGAGCGCCGGAGCGGCGCACCCGCGCCGCTCCGGTAGCTCAGGGATACGATCGGTCGGCCATCTTTCATGTTTCACGCCGGAAAAAGGCCGCAGCCCCGCTCGCCACGCCCCTGATAGAAATCGCCCTTACGACTAGCCCACCCTTTTCCTGCTTGGGAGAGACCGAAGCCGTCTCCTCTCACATAAAGTATTTTACAGAAATAACTTGCGTCACTCTTGGGGTGCGCCATCACACAGACAGGTGTAGCACAAATCGGCTTTGCTCTCAGCCCCTGGGTCAGAGGTAAGTGGTGGGGGCGTTCGACGGGGGAACGGTCACCTCGGATGCCCAAGTCCAATCGCATGTTGGAAGCTTACCTCGGCTGGTTCAAGAGACCGGTCGCAGTATAATGAGGCCAGGTTGTCATCGCTGCCAATGATTATCACAATGGTGATCTAGAATCCGAAGGAGTTCATGATGATCCGACCGCACGCTTCAGACACCCTCAAGCCCCTCTATGTAGAGGATGCGTCCCAACGGGCCGAGTTGCTCCGGGAGGCTGCGAGTCTACCCAAACTGGTGGTGTGTTCTCAAGCGGCGGCCAATGCCGTAATGCTCGGAAGTGCATATTTTACCCCTTTGAGTGGGTTCATGAACCTTGCGGACGCGCTGGCAGTGTCCGATACGATGCGAGCCACTTGCGGGCTGTTTTGGCCCATCCCGATCCTCAACGTGGTGTCGGACGCCTCCGCCATTCGCAATGCCAAGCGGATTGCGCTTTTGGACCCCAACGTCGAGGGCAACCCCGTGTTGGCGGTCCAGGACGTGCAATCGATCGACGAGGCGACCGACGAACAGATGTATTTCATGGCGGAGAAAATCTTCCGTACCACGGATCTTAAGCATCCCGGCGTGAAGAATTTCCTTTCGGCGGGCAAGTTCTTGGTGGCCGGGCCGATTCAGGTCCTCAACTACTCTTACTTCGCCACCGACTTTCCCGACACCTTCCGCACCGCCGTCGAAATCCGCGAGATGATCCGCCGGAACGGCTGGAAGAAGGTGGTCGCCTTTCAGACCCGAAACCCCATGCACCGTGCCCACGAGGCCCTGGTGAAGATCGCCATGAAGCGCGTAGGGGCCGACGGGGCGGTGATCCACATGCTGTTGGGCAAGCTGAAGGAGGGCGACATTCCGGCCAGCGTCCGCGACGCCTCGATCCGCAAGATGGTCGAACTCTATTTCGAGCCGAACACCTGCGAGATCACCGGCTACGGCTTCGACATGCTCTACGCCGGGCCGCGCGAGGCCGTGCTCCATGCCATTTTCCGGCAGAACATGGGCGCGACCCACCTGATCGTCGGCCGCGACCATGCCGGGGTGGGCAACTACTATGGCCCGTTCGACGCCCAGGAAATCTTCCGCAAGGAAGTCCCGCCGGGCGCCTTGGAAATCGAGATCTTCGAGGCGGATCACACCGCGTTTTCCAAGGTGGTGGGCGACGTGATCATGATGCGCGAGGCCCCGCCCGGCCACAAACCGGAAGATTTCGTGAATCTCTCCGGCACGAAAGTGAGGGAGATGCTTTCCGCAGGCCAGGAATTGCCTCCCGAGTTCGCCCGGCCCGAGGTGGCGCGAATCCTGATGGATTACTATCGCTCGCTGGCGAAAGCCTGAGGAAACTTCGCTACGGCGTGACCGTGACGCCTTCGGACGGCCCGCGAACCACTTTGGCCCCAGCGGACTCGAAGGCGACTTCGATCAACTCGGCCGGCGCCGTTGCCCGAACGGTTGCCGTGCCGGCCGTCAGCGACTGGCCGAGGCAGAGGGCGATTCGTCGCGGCTTTCCGGCCGGGTCGAAGCGCACCAAGGCGAGTTGGCCGTCGAGGCGAATGCCGGTTTCCTTTTGGACCACCGCTTGCCCGGCGACAACGGCCGGGGCGAGGCCCAGCGGGTTCTCCGCGTCGGTTGCCACGATCACGTCGCGACGGCCATCGGCCAGCCGGACCTCCAGGGCGACGTTGGCCTCCGGATAAGGCTTGCCGTCGGCCGTTTCCAGCCCGAGCCGCCGCACGGAAACCACGTTCGGCTGCTTCTCGTAAGGGTCGAACACGCCCACGAACGTCGAGGCCAGCGGGGCCTGAGGGCCGCGGCAGACCAAGACGCGCGGGATCCACGCCTCCGACGTGCTGTCATATAGCCCGGCCGACACCCAGGCCTCGGCGAGAACCGCCTCCGCGGCGGCGGTCAGGTCCGTATAGCGGAGGCGGATCTGCTTGTCCGGCGGCAGGTACTTGAAGCGGTCTTCGATCGCCCAGTCCACGCTCCAAACCGGCGGCGGGTTGGCGTCCTTACGGAAGTTCCGCATTTGCGCGCCCTCTCCGAAGGGTTCGGCCGGCTTGAGCGAAAGCCCGTCGGGCGTGATGGATCCGAAAGCGCTGTGTACGAATTTGACATGCTCCTTGCCACCCACCACGCGGAAGAGGTCCACGACGTAGAAGTCGGTCGCAGAAACATCGACGAGCATCGCCGTCCGTTCGAACTGTTTGCCGCCGATGAGTTGCGGGGCGGAGGCGCGGATCGCGTGGACCTGGTCGCCGTCGGCCCAAAGCGTGGTCTTGCCCGAGCCGCCCTGCTGGTTCAAGCCGTCGACCACCACGGTATTGTGGGCGATGGAGCGCGTGTACCATCGGGCCCGCGGCGAACCCCAGCCGCCGTACTGGACCGGCGGATAACCGAAGTCGGGCAACAGGTCCAGGCCCTTGGCGAACAGGCCCAGGTTCATGCCGTCGGCATGGCCGTGTCCAAAGCCCGAGTCGTAGTCGAGCCACAACGCCCGCTCGTCGGCCCCTTGGCCCGAGCGGAGGATGCCCAAGCACCACTGCGTCTTGTTGACGCTCTTGAGGCGGATTTCCGGGCCGGCCTCGGCGATCACGGATTGCAGTCTTTGCTGAAGCGCCTCGGGCTTGTCGGCGAAGAGGTCGTAGGGAATGCCCTCGACCCGGTTGCCGTTGGCCGCATACATCAGGCGGGCGAAATCCTTGTCGCCGGTGGCCTCGTACAGATCCCACATCAACGTGTAGGCCGACGGTCCGATGCCCGGGTTCCTGCTGAAGACGACGCCCGCGTAATGGTCGTTTCTCGCGGCGAACGAGCCGGTGTCGCCAACTCTTGGATAGTAGTGGCCAAGGCACCAGGTATCGAGGTGGAACCGGTACATGGCATGGAGCCGCGGATTGCGTTGCAACGCCTCGCGGACAAAGTTGGCGTCGGCGCGGGAGAACTGGCCGAGCAGGTCGGCGATGCAGCGGGGACCGATTGTCGAGTAGCCGTCGAGTCCCTTTTCGCCGGTCACGCCATCGACCGCCGCGCCCCTTTGGATCATCGCATCGACCATGCCCGTCACCTGCTCGCGGTTGCCTGGCCAGCCGAGCACCGCGTGGATGATCGTGATTGTCAGATCGGTGGAGGGGTAGTTCGACTCGATCTTTCGGCGATTGGCCACCGTGTCGCGGAAGATCCGGTCCTCGATGTTCCGCTGGACGTCGGCAAAGGTCGCCTTGGGGTTGGCCAGCTTGTGCTGGCGGGCCTTGGCCGAGAGGAACGCCACGAGCGACGCATCGCGGGCGAGGGCCTCGAACACCTGGTCGTAGGCCATGGCCAATTCGCGGACTTCGACCGCCGCGTCATGCCAGGTGGAGACATATCCGTGGGACGGCGGGCCTTCGTACATGACGCCTTCGCGGCCGAAATCGAAGGTCGGATACAGGTCGGCCACGCGGTCCAGGATCACGCCCGCCTTGTGGGCATAGGCCGGATCGCCGGTCACGACGTAGGCTGCTGCCAGATGGCTCGCCCCGGCAACGATCGCCTGCTTCCACTGCCCATAGATCAAATACGCCCCGATGAACCGCCACCGGTTCGCGCCCTCGACGTAGCCCTCGCCGTCGTCAACGCCGAACCGATGGAGGGGATCGTTCGGGTCGGGGTGCTCGACGTTGAACAAGAGCGACCGGTCGGCCCGGGCCGGTTCAAAGATCCCCTGCTCATTCAGCCCGGAACGATAAAACTTCGCGAAGTCGTTTTTCGGGAAAAGCTCCTTGCAGTGGGGGCATTGCATCTTCCACGGGCGGTTCAACGCGTCGGCCCGCCACTCGTACATGGGCACCGGCTTCTTGCAAGCCGGGCAGTGGCCATTCGACCAGACCATCCACGACCGCTTGATGCTGTTGGAGAACATCAACTGCCAAAGCTCGTCGTCGCTGAGCTTCATCCAGGGCCGCGCCGCGGCCACCACGTTGTCGCGGATCGCGGCCGCCCAGGGATGCTTCGCCGCATTCTCCTTGGCCCGGGCGACGGCCGCCGCCGGGTAGAAGACGCTGGCCTGCTTCGTCGGTGCTTGGTCCGCGCCGACCGCTTGTGGAAGCCCGGCGACCCCTCCCAACACCAAAGCCAACGCTCCAACCAAGGAACCAACACGCCGTGTAACGCTCATCACAGGCCTCCTCGCGATACGACCATCCGATCAAGTCAGCGCAAACGCCGCGATTATAAAGTCCCGGCTGCTTTTTCCATAGCGTTCGAGCGCGGTGCTCCGGCCGCGACGTTGGACTCGTGCTCTTGCTTGCTTGGACGCGCGGGACTGGATAAAAATCGCGCGTGACACGATGTCGATGATCGGGGAGCCGACGTGCGGCGTTTCCACGCGGCGTGGCTGAGAGGAGTCCTTTGCGGCTTGCTCGTCGTGGTTGGTTCGGCTCACGCTCCCGGCGGGGAGGCCAGCCAGGTCGCAATCCTCTCGCGGCCGCACGACCCTTACGGCAGTCCCTGGCCCGCGCGTCGGGCGTCATCGGCGGTACGGCCGCCTTTGGCACGTCTAACCGGTCCGCCTTTATACTCCGCGCGGCCGAATATGAATCCTTCTAATTCGAGAAACGTCTCATTTCAACGCCTGCGGAGCATAAAGGCCCGTTGACGGGCCTTCGCCGCCCTAGGTGGTGTTAGGCCCGGCGTTTGACGCCGATTAACGGTTTCGATCTCGTGGCGAACCTCAAGCTCCGTTCACGGGGCTTCTCGCTGCCTTCGTGATTTGCGGGCGAGACGCCCGCGCTCCGGGATTCGTGGGCGGCCTTGAGGCCGATTCCTCTTTGGAGCGCGGGCATCTTGCCCGCATTGGTCGTTGCGGGCGGGACGCCCGCGCTCCCAGATTCGCGGACGGCGTTCAGGCCGATTCCTCTTTGGAGCGCGGGCATCTTGCCCGCATTGGTCGTTGCGGGCGAGACGCCCGCGCTCCCAGATTCGCGGACGGCGTTCAGGCCGATTCCTCTTTGGAGCGCGGGCATCTTGCCCGCGTTGGTCGTTGCGGGCGGGACGCCCGCGCTCCCAGATTTCCGGGCGGGACGCCCGCGCTCCGTAATCGCCATTGGCTAAGTGACTTTATCATGACCCATGAACTTTATCACGCCCCCTGACACTAAGAGCCTATCCTACAACCTCCCCTCTCCCGCTTGCGGGAGAGGGGCCGGGGGTGAGGGCGGCTGAAGTCGCAACGAGTCTTTCAGGCCGATCCTGATGCGCGTTTGCCCTTGCCCTGTTCCGTCCCCGGAGGGGGAAGGAACTTTCGGGATAGGTTCTAAGACATCGGCCCCGTCTTCAAGTCCTTCCTTTGGCAGAAGTCGCTGGCCGTGGTCGGGTCAGCAACCCGACGTGCCCCAGGGCATCGAGATAGGCTTCGTCATTACGGCGAGGTTCCAAATGCCCCTGGCGGTCTCGTTTGCCAAGTGAGTGGAGGCGATGTTCATAACAGGATCCGCCCGCATAACGGCAGGTGCGGCGGTGCGGCGAAGCGGGCACAACACAAATCCATGGGAAAGGTACCAGCGGTTATGGAAAGCGAAGATTAGGCAGACTCCTATCAGAACTGTGTCCCGAGAAGGGCCCAGAAGAAGCCTAGACGAGGTTTCCCCGCCTCAAGTATCATGTTCTCAGGTAATAAAAAGGGCCCGTCTTCGGCAGAAGGAGCGCTGCACCTTGGCCGAAGGGAAGTGGGGTAGCGGCCAGTGAGTCGCGGATCGGCTTTCGGGCAATGGTGGGCGAGTGAAAAGAGAGGTAGACCTCGCGCTGCCCTGCCCGGGTAAGCGATGGCCGAAAAACGGGGTTCTTGCCCGGCCCTAAGTTTTTTCTAATGGGGAACCGCTCGTCATGCCGCTTTTCGAGATCGAAACGGAATCTCATATCATCATCACCTGGGCGGATCAAGAGTCCACAGCTCGCGAGGTGGTTAAGGCCAACTACCCGAGGGAAAATGCGATCCGCGTCACCCGTCGCCCCCGCGATACGTGGGTAATATCCAAGGCCGCCTTGGGTATCACCAATGGGCTGGATCCCTGCCACATAGCCCGGGACTGCCTAGCTAAGGCCGCTGGCGACAAAATCCACGCCATTCGCCTCTACATGCAAGAGACGGGAACCGATTTAGAACGCGCCCGAAAAGTCATTGAATCCAACATGGTGATGGGTTGGTAGCCGCTCACTGGCGGCATTTCGCTTAGATTTGCAGGCCATCGACCTGGTCGACCAGTTTGTCGAGCGAGGATTTCGCGGTTTCGTGGTCAATACGATCGGTGTCGCCGTCTCCCAATAAGGGGGGGTGGCTAGCCAGTGCTTTTTTCCGTTCCTGAGCGGCGAGGGTCACCGGATCGATTCCGGCGAAGATCTGAGAAAGATCCAATTTAAGACCTTCAAGGGATAACAG
>Ga0209101_1002284_pt1 | contig 12778 bp, 12 predicted proteins | sample ConPoolayeCmetaG_FD_185481 | JGI IMG/M metagenome (GOLD analysis project Ga0209101, IMG submission 185481) | Hot spring microbial mat communities from California, USA to study Microbial Dark Matter (Phase II) - Cone Pool mat layer C metaG... ... | reverse complement strand
CCCCTCCCCCAACTCTGGGGGAGGGGATTGGGGAGAGGAGAGGGCGTAATGTGGGACTGCCGCCCTCTCAGGTTGACACAGATGGCAGGCGGTTACGCAGTCGAGGGAGAGAACATGATCGTGGTAGCCAGCCAGAACGGGAGCGTGGGGATCGAGGAAGCCATGCGCGTACTGCGGGCCGGCGGACCGGCCTGCGCCGTGCGCGCGGTGGAGGCAGGTATCCGCCTGGTGGAAGCCAACCCTGAAGATCACACAGTGGGCTATGGCGGTTACCCCAATCTGCTGGGCGAGGTGGAATTGGACGCCGGCCTGATGGACGGCCACAACCGGACGACCGGCGCGGTGGGGGCCTTGCGGGGCTACAGGCATCCGATCTCGGTGGCTCGCCTGGTCATGGAACGCCTGCCCCATGTCCTCCTGGTCGGTGAGGGGGCCAGCCGGTTCGCAGCCGAGATGGGCTGTGAACGGGGTGATCTCCTGACCGAGGAGGCCCGCCGGGTCTGGGAGCGGCGACTACAGCAAGAGCCAGCACTCGCCGGTCTGACCAGGGATGAGTTAGCCGGCCGGGCGGACCTGTGGCGCTGGCTGACCTGGGCCTTGGACCCGGAACTCCCCTTCCCCTCGTTCCCACGCTCCGCGTGGGAAGGCCAGCGGGACGCTCCGCGTCGTGGGGACAGTGCCGGGCCCAGGCAGAGCGTGGGCGCGAGCACGGAGGAGTTGGTAGAGACCCCCGGCCAGGGCACGGTCAATTTCATCGCCCAGGATGCCGGGGGACATCTCTGCGCCGGGACCAGCACCAGCGGCTGGGCCTGGAAATACCCTGGCCGCCTGGGCGATTCCCCAATGGCCGGGGCCGGCTTTTACGCCGATGACCGCTACGGTGCTGCCACCTGCACCGGCATGGGCGAGATGGCGATAAGAGTTTGCGCCGCCCGCAGTGTGGTGTTCTATCTCCAGATGGGACTGCCGTTGGCGGAGGCCGGCCAGCGGGTCATGCAGGACCTGGCCGATCTGGGCGGAAACTATCTGGATCGCCTGAGCATCATCGCCGTGGACCGGGCCGGCCGTCATGCCGGCTTTAGCAATATGGAGAAGCGAACCTATATCTACCTGACGGACGATATGACAGCGCCAGCCGAGGCGTCATGCACCTGCGTGCCCACTCCACGGCGTTGGGGCACACCCCGGCACTCACCAGAGACCTGAATATGGTTGAGGGTTTCCCCTCGTTCCCACGCTCCGCGTGGGAACGCCAGGCCGGTGCTCCGCGTCATGCGAGTAGGGCCGCGCCCACGCAGAGCGTGGGCGCGAGCACGGAGGGTTTCCCCTCGTTCCCACGCTCCGCGTGGGAACGCCAGGCCGGTGCTCCGCGTCATGCGAGTGGGGCCGCGCCCACGCAGAGCGTGGGCGCGAGCACGGAGGGTTTCCCCTCGTTCCCACGCTCCGCGTGGGAACGCCAGCGGGACGCTCTGCGTCGTGGGCGCGAGCACGGAGGAGTGGGGGCAGTGCCACGCCCACGCAGAGCGTGGGCGCGAGCACGGAGGGTTTCCCCTCGTTCCCACGCTCCGCGTGGGAACGCCAGGCCGGTGCTCCGCGTCATGCGAGTAGGGCCGCGCCCACGCAGAGCGTGGGCGCAAGCACGGAGGAGTGGGGGCGGGGCCGCGCCCACGCAGAGCGTGGGCGCGAGCACGGAGGGTTTCCCCTCGTTCCCACGCTCCGCGTGGGAACGCCAGGCCGGTGCTCCGCGTCATGCGAGTAGGGCCGCGCCCACGCAGAGCGTGGGCGCAAGCACGGAGGAGTGGGGGCGGGGCCGCGCCCACGCAGAGCGTGGGCGCGAGCACGGAGGGTTTCCCCTCGTTCCCACGCTCCGCGTGGGAACGCCAGGCCGGTGCTCCGCGTCATGCGAGTAGGGCCGCGCCCACGCAGAGCGTGGGCGCGAGCACGGAGGAGTGGGGGTCCCCCTCGTTCCCACGCTCCGCGTGGGAACGCCAGCGGGACGCTCTGCGTCGTGGGCGCGAGCACGGAGGAGTGGGGGCAGTGCCACGCCCACGCAGAGCGTGGGCGCGAGAAAATCTAGGTATTTACGAGAGAGCAGTCTCTTGCGCTGCCTGCCCCTTGAACTGGCTCATGTACAGGTGGTGGTAAAATCCCCGCTGCGCCAATAGCTCCTCGTGAGTGCCCCGCTCGATGATCCGCCCTTCGTGGATGACCAGCACCACGTCGGCGTGGCGGATGGTGGAGAGCCGGTGGGCGATGACAAAGCTGGTGCGCCCCTCCATCAGCCGCAATAATGCCTCCTGGATACGGGCCTCGGTGCGGGTGTCCACGCTGGAGGTGGCCTCATCCAGGATCAGGATGCCCGGGTCGGCCAGCACCGCGCGGGCGATGGCGAGCAACTGGCGCTGGCCCTGGCTCAGGTTGCTGGCCCGCTCCGACAGCGGGGTCTGGTAGCCCTGGGGCAGGCGGCGGATGAACTGGTCCGCGTTCGCCAGGCGAGCTGCGGCCATCACCTCCTCGTCGGTGGCGTCGAGTCGCCCATAGCGGATGTTCTCCAGCACGGTCTCGGAAAAGAGGAACGTGTCTTGCAGCACGGCACCCAGTTGGCGGCGCAGGCTGTCCCGCTGAATGTGGCGGATGTCCCGGCCATCAATGCGGATCGCGCCGCCCTGGATGTCGTAAAAGCGGGATAGCACGTTGACCATGGTGGTCTTGCCGGCGCCGGTGGGACCCACCAGGGCCACGGTCTGGCCGGGCCGGGCCACCAGGCCCACGTCCTTGAGCACCGGCACGCCCGGCACGTAGCCAAAGTCCACGTGGTCAAAGACCACCTCGCCGACGATGTCGTCGAGGGGGACCGCATCCGGCGCGTCGGCAGGTTCCGGCGGCTGGTCCATGATCTCAAAGATGCGCTCCGCGCCGGCCAGAGCCGCCTGGATCGAGTTATAGAGGTCGGCCAACTGGCGCAGCGGGTCGGCAAAACGCCGGGCATAGGAGATGAAGGTGGCGATGACGCCCACGCTGACCAGGCCCTGGAGCGCCAGCCAGCCCCCCAGGCCGGCCACCACCGCGATGCTGGCATTGCTCAGGATACCCATGAGCGGCGGCATGAGCATGGGGTAGAACTGCGCCCGCACGCCGGCATCGCGCACGGTCCGGTTGGCCTGGTCAAAGGCCGCCAGGACCGCCTTCTCCTGCCCAAAAGCCTGCACCACCCGCTCCCCACTGATGGTCTCCTCCATCAGGCCATTCAACCGACCCAACTGCATCTGCAAGCCCCGAAACCCCTGGCGAGTGCGTTGCCCCACGGCCAGCGTCGCGACGATCATCAGCGGCAAGACCAGCAGGCTGCCCAGGGCCAGCCCCAGGTTGAGGACGAACATCGCCACCAGGATGCCGCCCAGGGTTAGCAGGCCGGAGACGAGCTGCGTCACGTTCTGGGATAGGGCCTGGTTGATGGCGTCCATGTCGTTGGTGAGGCGGCTCATCAGCTCGCCCACGGGTCGCTGGTCGAAAAAGCTCAGGGGCAACGTTTGCAGGTGCGCGAACAGGTCCTGCCGCAGGGCACGCAGGGCTTTTTGGGCCACCGTGACCATGAGCCGGCTCTGGGCGGTCTGGGTCAGCCAGACGAACAGGTAGACCAGGAGCATCGCCAGGGTGATGAGCAAGAGGCCCACCAGGTCGCCGGCCCCCATGTAGTGGTCAATGGCGACACCCATGAGATATGGCCCGATCAGGCCCGCCACCGTGCTCAAAACGACCAGGACCAGGATCGCCGCCAGGGACAGCTTGTAGGGACGCAGATAGGCGATCAACCGGCTGAGGGCGCCACGGGGGTTGCGGGCCTTTTCGATGCGCTGGTGACCGATGGCCGCCGGCCCCCGCGGCCCCCCAACCATGGCCTGTTGAGATGGTTGCGTTGCGGCCGGGCTAGACATGCGCCCCTCCTCCGTCTCCCAATTGCGACTGGTAGATTTCCCGATAGATGGGGCTGGCGGCCAACAACTCGGCGTGGGTGCCCTCGGCCGCCACCTGGCCCCGGTCCAGCACCACGATCTTGTCGGCGTTAAGCACCGTGCTGACGCGCTGGGCGATGATGAAACTCGTGCGACCGGCCATGAGCCGATCCAGCGCGTCCTGAATCTTGGATTCGGTCTCCACATCCACGGCGCTGGTGCTGTCATCCAGGATGAGGAGGCGCGGTTGCACCAGCAGCGCCCGGGCGATGGCGATGCGCTGCTTCTGCCCGCCAGAGAGGTTCACGCCCCGTTGTCCCACCAGGGTATCGTAGCCCTGGGGGAACGCCATGATGAAATCGTGGGCCTGGGCTGCCCGCGCCGCTGCGATCACCTCCTCGTCCGAGGCGTCTGGCCGCCCGTAGCGAATGTTGTCCCGGATCGTGCCGCTGAACAGCACCGCCTCCTGGAGGGCCACCCCGATCTGGGCGCGCAGGGATCGCAGCGTCAGCTCGCGCACGTCCACGCCGTCCAGGGTCACCCGACCCTCCGTCACGTCGTAAAAGCGGGGGATCAGTTGGACCAGGGTAGACTTGCCGGACCCGGTGGCCCCCAGGATCGCCACCGTCTGGCCCGGTTCGGCCACCAGGTTGACCCCCTTGAGCACCGGCTCATTGCAATCGTGGTTATAGCTAAAGCAGACGTTCTCAAAGGCGACGCGGCCAGCGACCTGGGGCAAGGTGCGGGCCTGGGGCCGGTTCTGCACCTCCGGCACGCTGTCCAGCACCTCCACGATCCGGCCGGCCGAGGCCTGCGCCGCCGAAAATGGCCCGGCCATCGTCCCCAGCATGAGCAGCGGGAACATGGTGGAGAGCAGATAGTTGACAAAGGCCACCACCGCGCCCACGGTGAGCGCGCCGGTGCTGACCCGGAACCCACCCAACCCGATGACGGCGGCTGTCCCCGCATTCATGAGCAGCGTCATGGTGGGGAACAGCAGAGACATGAACCGCATCACCCGGATCGTCTGGTCCGTCAGGTCCAGGTTGGCCTGATCAAAGCGAGCGTTCTCGTGCCCGGCCCGCACAAAAGCCTTGACCACCCGCACGCCGGCCAGGTTCTCCTGCAAGACGGTGTTCAGCTTGTCCAGCCGACGCTGCACCTGTAAGAAGAGCGGTTGCATCCGGGCGATGAAAAACCACACCACGCCCCCGGTGAGGGGCAACAGCACCAGCATCAGCAACGCCAGTTCCCAACTGGTCAGGACGAGCAGGATCACGCTGCCGATCATCATCAGCGGCGCGCGGGTCAGGATGCGCAGGGACATGGCAACGATCACCTGCACCTGGTTGATGTCGCTGGTCAGGCGGATCAGGAGCTGGCCGGTCTGGAGCCGGTCCAGGTTGCCGAAGGAGAGGGCCTGCACCTGACGAAACAACGCGCTGCGCAGGTCGGCGGCGAAATACTGGGCCACGCGCACCGCCAACAGCGTGTTCGCCACCATGAACAGGGCGCTGAGAACCGACGCGCCCAGCATGAGCAGGGCCGTGGTCCACACCGTCGTCAGGTCGTGGCGGGCGATGCCCTCGTCAATGATGCGCTGGGTCAGGCGTGGGATGGTCAGGTCCATGGCCACCACGCTGATCAGCAAGAGCAAGGCCAGGGCGCTGGCTTTCCAGTAGGGTTTGACAAAATGGCTCATCCGACGCAGCGATTGCATGGTTGACATCCTTCCTTCTGCAAGTTGGCGATGATGCGGCGGAGATAGCCCTGGAGCGCCAGGCACTCCTCCGGGCTAAAGCCGGCAAAGGTCTGGGCCTCCATGTCGCGCCACATCTGTTCCACCGCGTCGCGGACGGCGCGGCCGGCGTCGGTGAGGTAGACGCGCGACACGCGCTGATCCATCGGGTCTGGCCGACGCACCACAAAACCGGCCCGTTCCATGCGCTTGAGGGCGTTGGATATAGTGGCTGGCTGGACGTGCAGGGCCTCGGCCAGCTCCGAGTGGGTGATCCCTTCGCGTTCCCACAGGACCATGAGAATGAACTGCTGGCCCCGATACAGCCCCAGCGCTTCCAGCCGGGCATGAGCCTGGGCGCGGTGGCGTTTGCAGACCTGCGCCAGCAGATAGCCGGTGGTTTCCGGTATGGCTTCGGGGATCATGAGTGGGTCCGCCTTTCGTTAGTTAGCTAATATTTAGCTGGCTAAATTATAGCCCACCACCAGCGCGCTGTCAAGAACCGCCTGACATCTGTGCATAACTCCTGTCAGTAAGGGAACAAGAAAGCCTTATGAGGCAGTCTTTCCCCTCCCCGCCGGGACGCGAAGCGGGGCGGGGGCCTCGTGCGTTTAATTTTATGCACGGCTGTCAAGAACCGCTCCTTGCCTTCCTGCCATCGGTGTGGTATAATCGGGGCAGAAAGCACGAACGTTTCTTGCAGCCGGGCCGCGTGAGCGCGCCCGGTTCACACTTGCAGAGGAGACGCCAGTATGGACATCCAGTTCGGGACCGACGGCTGGCGAGCCGTCATCAGCGAGGAGTTCACGTTTGCGAACGTGCGCCGGGTGGCTCAGGCGATTGCCGATTGCCTGTTGGACGCGCCTGGCCCGGCCACGACCCAGGGCATGGTGGTCGGCTATGACACCCGGTTCCTCTCGGACCGCTACGCGGCCGCGGTGGCCGCCGTCCTGGCCGGCAACGGCATCCCGGTCTATCTATCCCATTCCGATTGCCCGACCCCAGCCCTGTCCTTTGCCGTGCGTCACCAGGCCGCCGTCGGGGGCGTGATGATCACCGCCAGCCATAACCCGCCGCGCTATAACGGGATCAAGCTCAAGGCCGACCACGGTGGCGCAGCACCCCGGGACCTCACGCGGCAGGTGGAGGAACACCTGCGGATCAACGAGCAAACCGGCCACCAGCCCCGGGCGGTGGACTTTGACGTGGACCACGCCTCGCCCCAGGCCCGCCGCCTGATCCAGCGTTTCGATCCCTTGCCGCCGTACCTGGATCATGTGCGGTCCCTGGTGGACCTGGATGTCATCGGCCGCGCCGGGTTGCGCGTGGTGGTGGACCCCATGTACGGGGCCGGCCGGGGTTACCTGCGCCGGTTCCTGACCGAGGCCGGCTGCCTGGTCCAGGAGATCCACAGTGAGCTGAACCCCGGCTTCGGGGGCCTGCACCCGGAACCCATCGAGCGCCACCTGGGCGCGTTGCGCCAGGCGATCCTGGACGCCGGTTTTGACCTGGGATTGTCCACCGACGGCGACGCCGACCGCATCGGGGCGATGGACCACCAGGGCCGCTTCGTGGACCCCCATGCCATCCTCACCATCCTGCTCCGTCATCTGGTGGACGACAAGGGCCAGCGTGGAGCCGTGGTCAAGACCATCAGCACCACAGCCCGGCTCAACGTGCTGGCCGGACGCTACGGCCTGCCCTTGTATGAGACGCCAGTGGGCTTTGATCACATCTGCCAGTTGATGCTCACGGAGGACGTGCTCATCGGTGGGGAGGAAAGCGGAGGGTTGAGCGTGCGGGGACACATCCCAGAGGGCGATGGCCTCCTGGGCGGCCTGTTGCTCCTGGAGGCCCTGGCAACGAGCGGCCTGTCCCTTTCCGATCTGCTGGCCCAGATCGCGAGCGAGGTGGGGGCTTTCTACTATCGCCGCGACGATGCTCCCAGCAATGGGATGCCCAAGGCAGAGCTGGTGGCATACCTGTTGCGCCAACCCCCGGCGACCCTGGCCGGTCAACCGGTGGTTCAGATCAACAGCCGCGACGGGGTCAAGTATATCCTGGCGGATGATAGCTGGCTGCTGATCCGGCCCTCCGGCACCGAACCGATCCTGCGCCTGTACGCGGAAGCCCGGTCGCCAGAGGCAGTGGAGGCATTGTTGGCAGAGAGCCGGCGGCTGGTCGGCGTCTAAACCATCCCGCAGGGTAACTGCCTACCCTCCCGCAGGTTCGGGCGCAATCTCCGCACTGAAGTGCGCCGCAATGAGCTGCTCGCTCTCTTGCCAGCCGCTTTCTAACCTGCGGGAGGGTGGCGGGTAGGTATTTACCCCGCAGGTTAGAAGCCCCAACTGGCGGGCGGGTGGGCCGTTACCTGCCCGGAGTAGAGGCTTCAGCCGGTCCGCCTGAAGGCTCGACTCCCGAATTATCCCAGGTCCAGCCAGTCTGGCTAAAGTTGTTCGCTCCGTCGGGGTCTGGGACCCCGACGGGGCGTTTTGGGGACTATGGCGTCTCCAGACCGTGGGCCAGCAGCAACTCCTCGTCGGTCATCAGGGCCGCTGTAGGCCCGTCCGCCACAATCTGGCCCCTATCCAGGATCACCATGCGCGGGAACAGTTCCTGCACCAGTCGCAGGTCGTGCGTGCTGGCGATCATGGTCTGGGGCATGGTCTGGAGCAGCCGGATGAGCTGGCGGCGCGCACGGGGGTCCAGCCCGGCCGTCGGCTCGTCCAGGGCCAGCAGGGCCGGGTCCATCGCCAGCACCGTGGCGATGGCCACGCGCTTTTTCTCGCCAGCACTCAGATGATGCGAGGGGCGTTCGGCATAGTCGCTCATCCCCACCCGGGCCAGGGCCTCCGCCACGCGCTGGCGCACCTCGTGGGCCGGCAGACCCATGTACAGCGGCCCAAAGGCCACGTCGTCCAGGACCCGGGGCGAGAAGAGCTGATCGTCCGGGTCCTGGAACACCAGGCCCACCAGCGCCCGGAGCCGCTTCAGGTGCGGCTCGCGCACCTCCAGCCCCTGCACCCGCACCGTGCCCACGCCGGTCAGCAACCCGTTCAGGTGCAACATCAAGGTGGACTTGCCGGCGCCATTGGGGCCGACCAGGGCCACGCGCTCACCGACGGCGATGCGCAGGCTTACATCCCGCAAGGCCACGTGACCGTCCGGGTACTGAAAGCTCAGGTGGCTGATCTCCACCGCCGGAGCTTCATCCTTCACGCGAAGCGTTCCGCCCTTCATTCTCCGAAAATAACCCCCTCACTCGCGGCAGCGACCGGTAGGGAGTGCCGCCCGCCGTGCGAAGCACGCGGGGTCGCAGACCCCGCGTGAGCACACGGGCGTATTTTCGTGCCACGGGGTGCGCCCCGCGCGCCAAGCCCAGGCTCCCGGCCCAGGCCGGACTGGGTGACTGGGTGGGAAGCTCCTTACAAATAGCCGAGCACCACCAGTCCGACCAGGAGCGTCAGGCCCAGCCCCAGCATCACCCACTGCGCCAGGGACAACGGTGGCCGGGGCAATGAGCGCGCTTCCCCGTCATAGCCCCGGGCCAGCATCGCCGCGTAGATACGCTCGCCCCGCTCATAACCCCGCACGAACAGGTTGCCCACCATATAGCCGGTCACCTGGCCCCGCCAGACCACGCTGCGCCCGCCGCGCCCTGTCAGACTGCCGCTGCGGGCGGCCCTGGCCCGGACTAACCGGCCGGCCTCGTCGGCCAACACCGCCAGATAGCGCCACATCAGCCCGATGATGGCGACCAGAAGGCGGGGGAGGCGCAGGGCGCGCAGGGCCGCCAGCAGGTCCGGGAACGACGTCGTCGCCACCAGCAGGATGCCGGCCTGCACCGAGATCCACGATTTGAGCACGATGCTCAGCAGACGCGTGGCCCCGGTCGTCGTCACCGTCACCGGCCAGGGACCCAGCGACACCTCCAGCAACGGCGGCCCCGGGACCGTGATCAGGAGCGGCAGGGCCGCCAGGGCAAAGGGCACGGCGATCAGCCCCCGCCGCATGGCAAACGCCACCCCCAGGTCCGAGGCCACAGACACCGCCACGACCAGGGCCAGGAACAGCACATAGACCGGCCAGGTCCCCATGGGCGTGGCCGACACGGCCACAATAAAGGCCAGTGTCAACACCAGCTTGACGCGGGGATCGGCCCGATGCAGAGGGCTGTCGCCGCGATGGTAGGGATCAAGGAAGTGAAAGTGCATACGTCATACGTCAGGCGTCATACGTCAGGCGGCGTGCCCGGCGGGTATAGGCCAGGGCCAGAGATACCACAAAGACGATGAGCACGCCCAAGATGCCGGCCACGATGGTCGCCAGGGCCTCGTTGGGGATGCCCGGAAACACATAGTCCGGGATGATCTGGTATGGTGGTTCCGCCGCCAGGTCAATAAAAGCCGGCTGCGTGGTCTCGGCCACCCATTCCAGGCCATCCGGGAACGCGGAAGCCAGCGGGGAGAGGACTGCCAGCAGGGCTGCGATGATCAGGCCACCCACCAGGACTGCCCGGCCACCGGCCGGCCTGGCCCCACCGAGCCTGAGCAGGTCGCGCCGCACCACGTAGACAAAGGCCACCGCGCCCAGGGTGATGAGCGCCTCACCCAGGCCGATGAGCATGTGGATACCCCCCATGGCCGGGATGGAGACGTTGGCCGGCGAGGTTCCACTCAACGATAGCTGGACGGCGCAGGCCAGCGCCGCCACGACAATGCTCAGCCAGGCCGCCACCGCCGCGCCGACAAAGACGCCCCAGCTCTGCCCCCGCGCCAGACGCATGACGACGCGGTAAACAGCATAACTCACCGCCACCCCCACGAGGCCCATATTAAAGATGTTCGCGCCCAGGGCCAGCAGACCGCCATCCTGGAAGATCAGGGCCTGCGTCGCCACCACAGCAGTCATCACGACGATGGCCGACCACGGTCCCAGAAAGATAGTCGCCAGGGCCGCGCCCATCAGGTGACCGGAAGTGCCACCGGCGACCTGAAAGTTCAACATCTGCCCGGCAAAGATCACGGCTGCCAGTACGCCCATCAACGGGACCTGCAACGGTCCCAACTCCTTCTCCGCCTGCCACAGGGCGATCCCCACCAGGATGATAGATACGATCCAGAGGGTCACGGATACCGCCAGCGACAGGAATCCATCGGGAATGTGCATATACGGTGGGGCGAACAAAGCGTTTGCCAACATGATTTGTTCTCCTTTCTGGTTAGTGAATATGGTTGTGATGATGATGCAGATGGGCGTGGTCCAGCTCACCGCCCAGGTGCTCAATGGCACCTTTCAGGCCGTTCATAGCGGCCTCCATCTGTTGTGCTGCTGCCTCGATGTGCTCCGCCAGATGCTCGTCACCAGCCAGCCTGGCCCTGGCCGCCCAGGCCCAGAACTCGCTGGCGTGTTCGGCATTGTGCTCCAACCAATGGGGCAAGAGCACCCGCAATTTGTCCAGATCCGTGTTCATTTTCCCTCCAGCTTTTCGTCCGCGATCAGCGTGACAGTGTGTTTCAAGAAATCAATGTGCGACACCCGGGCCGGGATCACCCGAGGCTCCTCAAAAAACGTGGCGATGCGCACGCCGCCCTCGACGACTTCCAGGCGGGTCACGTCTTCCATGATCCGTTCGTTAGCCTGCCCCTGGCGGGCCAGGTAGACAGTGGCCTGACACATGATTTCGCCCTCCTTCTTCGAAAAATACCTGCCCCTACGTGCGCCACGCCGGGCCGGTGGGGGCGACCCTGGCGGTTGCCCAGGGCCGGTAGGGGCAACCCTGGCGGTTGCCCCTGGTGGGCAGGGGCAAGCCCTGCCCCTACGTGCGCCACGCCGGGCCGGTGGGGGCAACCCTGGCGGTTGCCCCTGGTGGGCAGGGGCCAGCCCTGCCCCTACGTGCGCCACGCCGGGCCGGTGGGGGCGACCCTGGCGGTTGCCCCTGGTGGGCAGGGGCAAGCCCTGCCCCTACTTTTGGCATGTTGGGCACGTCCCATAGATCGCGAAATGGTCCAGGCGCGGCTCATAGCCATAATCGTCGTGGATGCGCTGGCGAACCGGGTCCAGCACATCATCCGGCAATTCCATGATGCAACGACACCGCAAGCAGATGAGATGATGATGTGGCTTTTGCCCGAAACAAACCTCGTAACGCTCCGCCCCATCCCCCAGGTCCGTCTGCGTCACCAGGCCCAGGTCACGCAATAGCTCCAGGTTGCGGTAAACCGTGGAGATGTCCACGCAGGGATTCTGCTCTCGCACGCGAGCATAGATCTCCTCGGCGGTTACGTGCCCCTCGCATTCGTGGACCGCCAGCAGGATCATCTCGCGTTGCGGCGTGAGGCGGATGCCCTGGGCGCGCAGTTCAGCGATCAACTCGAAATGATGGCTCATTTTGCCTTCTTATGTAATTGCAATATTTTGCAGATACGATTATACATGAAAAGACCAATCGTGTCAACCCGAAAGCTTGACATCTGGGCGTAACTCCTGTTAGGGAGCGAACAAGGGGGAGAAAGCCTTTCTGGTAGTTTTTGCGGCGGCTTCGCCGCCGCAAAAACCCCCTATGAGGCAGTCTTTCCCCTCCCCGAAGGGACGCGAAGCTGGGCGGGAGGGCAGTGCCCTCGTGCGTTTAATTTACGCACAGATCTCAGGAAAGCAGGAGGGCAGAGCAGGGGTCAGGTCAAAGAAGGCTTGTTCGGGGTTGGTGGGGCTGCATAACCAATGATCAAACAACGCGGCGCCAGTGCAGGGTGAAAGCCGAGCCGAGACAAAGATCGGCGTATTCGACGGGCACTGTGGGCGAGAGCAAGGTCCCCTCGCGGTCGTCAATCAGGGTCACCAAGCATGGCCCCTGGGGATAGAGGCGGACTTCATAGCTGCCATCGGGCTGGACCGGTTCGCTCAGCACCCGTCCATCCGGGTAGCGCACCTGGACCTTGACGTGCTGGAGTTGCTCTGGCGTGGCTTCCTGCACCCGGCCGCGCAGCCAGACCACAGCCGGCGCGCAGTTGGGATACTCGGATACCACCGGGCCGGCCGGCATAAAGGGATAGGGTGGGGGCGACGCGGTGGGCGTCCGGGGTATAGC
>Ga0209101_1002282_pt1 | contig 12788 bp, 8 predicted proteins | sample ConPoolayeCmetaG_FD_185481 | JGI IMG/M metagenome (GOLD analysis project Ga0209101, IMG submission 185481) | Hot spring microbial mat communities from California, USA to study Microbial Dark Matter (Phase II) - Cone Pool mat layer C metaG... ... | reverse complement strand
GATCGGCTCCTAAGGTATGGTGCTTTTTTCGCAACTCAGCGCTGTCGTAATATGTGGCGCGGCCAAGAATGAAGCGCTATGACAGGGAAAACGTTTTATAGTATTATAACGGTGCGTGCGGGGGTATACTCCAGAAACTGGTTTATTGCAGCAGCTCTTTTATGGCGACTTTAAGGAGTGCTTCGCTGCGGGGGGCCACGTGCGAGGCGGTAGGCTCGTAGCCGCCCTCGGCAAAAGCCTTCTCGGTGCAGATGTAACCCGGCCCCAAGTCGCCGTAAGCGGCCACCGCCACGAAATCGCCAGGGCGCAACTGCTGCGCAAACCGTTGGAACTCGAGCATGCACTCGCCTGGCAGAAAGACCATCCACGCATTGCCAAGTCGCAGGGATGCCACCTCCAGGGGCTGGTCGGCGCGCAGGGCAAAGGCGGCCCGGGTAGCCGCCCGCACTCGATCGACCGGAGCCAGTCGCTGGTCTGCCAGCCGCGCTAATGCGTCTTCGAGCGTGTAACCGCGGTCTTCACGCAGCGGCAGCTCAAGCGGAATGCTCCGCCACTGGTACTGGCCGACCGGCTGGTACCTGGTGGCCGAAGCGGCCGCTTCCATCGCCTTGTAGAGTCGCTCGGTCAGTTCGTCGCGGGCTTGCGGTGTGCCGTCGTTGTACTTACCCATCGCCACGTCGCCGGCGCAGCCGGTGAAGTAAATCTGCGGGACATTTTCCTTCTTTTGCAAGCGCTCTCGAGCCAGGCCGGGCACGTCGGCCGAAACGCGAGCATCGCCATAGAAACTCTGCGGATGCGTAGCGTAGAAGTGCAATCGCACCAGCGGCCGATCGCCGGCAGCCAGCGTGATGGTCTTAAGCATCGGGTCGATTTCTCCCTCGGGCAGCGCCCACAACACGGCATTCTTGGCGGAACTCATCCGCACGTGGAGTTTGCCTTGCACCATAATGCGACGGCTGGAGGCCACCTGCTCGACCCGGGCCTGACCGATGCCGACCGCATCGAACGGCTGCAACCGCCCGACAGACTCCCGCACGGTCTGGCTCAGCCGCTGCGCCAGTTGGTCGATGAACTGCTGATCGACATAGCGGGGCGGGTTGCTGGTTTTATCGAGCAGCTTTTGGGCGTCGCCGTCGGTATAAGGGGCGGTGTGCTGGTGTACCGTGTGCAAAGCTACCTGCCAGGGCTGCGCTGCGGCTGCTGCGGCAATCTTGTCGCGCAACAGCCGATGCGTGGAGTTGCACAGCCCGCACCAGTCCATCGCACATAGCACATACCGCTGGCCGTCGTGCTCGATTATTACCCCTTTTGCCAGCAACGGGTCTTCGATGGTTTCTGCGGGGGTAATCCAGATGAGCGGATGCCCGCCCAGCGGCGGCGTTACATCGCAGGTAAACGTCGCCAGGCGTAATTGCGTGGCTCCCTCTGCCGCCGCGAGCTTCGCTGACCCGCACGACGCTGCCGCGCCGACGGCAACCAACAACCCTGTAACCAGCACGCCGACCAGCGCGCCGACCAGTGCATGCCGCCAACCTGCCGCAACGGCCAGTGCCGACTGGCTGTTCATACCAGTTCCCCCAAAAAGTTCGCGTGCATGCTCGAACAAGCGCTAGACAACAACTCTCGGCACGCACTGAAATGAAGCGTTTTGTTTATGAGAGCGGCTCGTTGTTGGCCGCGCGAAGTACGTTACAAATGCCACGGTGCGCGCATGGGCATATCGACAAACCGCTGTGCCTCGTCGTCGCCGATGATTCGTTCGGCCACCGGGTCCCAGCGGAGTTTGCGTCCCAGCCGGATGGCGATGTTTGCCAGGTTCAAAGCTGTCGAGGTGCGATGCGACGACTCGGCATTGCCGCCGGCTTGCTGGCGGGTCTTGACCGCCTCGGCAAATTGCACCAGCGGCGGGGGATCGGGCAGCGCGTCCAGTTTCTTGCGATCCTCGGGGCTGAGGTCCTCTTTGCGCACCGTGCGCGTCCCGGCGATGTCCGGCTTCTTGCCCGGATGCACCACTATCTTCAAGCCGTCGGCGTAGGTCAGCACCACGTAGCGGAACACGCCCACGGCGTCGGGATGTTGCGGCCATTGGGCAAACGGCTCTATCTCCACCGGCCCGGTATCGTCTTTGGCATACTTGTATTGCAACGGATCGTAACTGTGGAAGCCGAAGTTGGTCAGGTCTCCGCCTTCGTAATCCCAGTAGAACCGGTTGTTGTAATGTACCCGAGCCTTGTTGTAAGGCTTGTATGGGGCCGGCCCGAGCCAGAAGTCGTAATTCAGCCCGGGCGGGACAGGTTGTTCGGGCAGCGCAGGATTGCCCACCCGATTGCGTGCTCCGGCGAAATCCACCACGCCGCTGAGGTCTTTCAGCAATCCGCTGGCGCAAATCTTGTGCGTTTCTCGCAAATCTTTGTTGAACCGCCCGAACGTGCCGATCTGGAAAACTACGCCGTAGCGGCGCACCGCGTCGGCTACGGCGCGGCCCTCGGCGATGAACTTGGTCATCGGCTTTTCGCAGAAGATGTCCTTGCCTGCTTGAGCCGCCACGATGCACGGTATGGCGTGCCAATGCGGAGGAGTGGCGATGCACACCACGTCGATGTCCTTCCGCTCGACCATCCGCCGGAAATCGGTGAAACGGGTCTTGTTGTCCGGTTCGCCGCCGATTCGGGCGACGTCCACATCGCAGACGGCTACACGCCGGAACGCCTTGTTGCCGGCCAGGCCTGCATCCTTGCGGGCGCCGTTGCCGATCACCCCGTATGTAATGGTTTCGCTGGGCGGCGGTTGCTCTTGACCGCCGAGAACGTAACGTGGCACAATCGTGGCCGCTGACACCGCGGCTCCGGCGGCGGCAAGAAACCGGCGACGCGACGACCTAATTGTTCTTCTCAGTGCGTTTGGCATGTATGGGGCCCTTTGCTGCTCGCCGTCTCCGGTTAGGATAGTGCGGTCCGCTGTTCCAAACCATTTCGCAGTTCGGTGTGATTTCTGTGGGAAATCGACCTTGCGCTCCAACCTCCCTCAGGTTCCAGGTTGTGGCTCGATGGTCTTCAGCAGATTCTCGGCCGCGTATAGCACGGCTTTTTCCTGGGTGGCTTGTAACAAGCGCTTGAGCACCTTTGCCGTTTCCGCCGGGGCTGATTTGGCTTGGCTGCGCGTCCAGTGCAGGGCGATTCTCCCTGCGGCCACCCGAATGCGCAAATCGCTGGCGGCCAACGCCTGAAGGATGTCCGCCGATCCTTTGGGGCCAAGCACTTGGGCCAGAGTGTCGAGCACTGCGCAGCGTTCGTGCCGTTCCAAGGGCGTTTTCGAGAGATTGCGCAACAGTTGTTCGGCTTGTGCGGTCTTGCCGTCGGCGGCTGCTCGGCGCGCAAGCCGGAGGCAAGCGTCGATTGCCTGATTGCGCATATAGCCCGGCTCGCCGGCAGCGGCCTTTAGCAGCCTGTCGGCCGCTTCCAGGTCCCCGATATTGCCAGCAGCGTACATCGAGACGGCTTGCAGGTCGGCGTCGGGCTGTCCCAGCGACTTGCGGATTTCGGCGGATGCCTGGCTGTCGCCCAGGCGGCCCAGCGCGTTGATGATCGTCACCCGACGCCGTCCCTCAGCCCGCGGCAGCGCCTCGCGCAAAGCAGCCGCCGCCGCAGCAGTACCGATGGCCGCCAGCGCCTGTGTGGCCGGTTCGCACAGACTTTCGTCGGCCAGCAAGGCAGCCAGAGCCGGCACCTGCTCGTCGTCGCCGCAAAGCTGAAGCTGCTGGCAGATGAACGACTTCAAATCGGCCGAGTGGTTCTGTTTCAACTCGGCAGCCAGCGTCTGGGCGACCATTTTTCGTTCAGCTTCGGCCCCAGGACGGCAGGCATAATGCACCAGCCCGTGAACGGCGTATGTCGCCTGAACGCCGTCGGGATCACCAAAACGCTGGCCAACCTGTTTGACCAGACTGGAGATTGCTGCCCGGCCGCCGGCAATCAGCGATTTCATCATCGGCTCGGCTGCGGCAAAATCCTCGGCGGGCAGTAGCTGGGGCTCTGCCATGGCAAACCCTTTCGTCAGGAAGGACAAGGAAAGGCGTGTATATCGGGGGAGCGGGTCGGGGCACCCCTGGGATTATCTGCGGAGGACAGTGCCGGCCTTCAAGCCAATTCTGATTGTGCGCAAACCGGCACGAATGTCAAGTTCTCGGAGGCTTTGGGCATACATCTGCTGGCAAGCAAAAGCAGCACGTCTGGTCATGCCCGCGGCACGCGGCTAGGGCCACTGTTCTGCCAGATGCGACAAGCAGGACTGGACGAGGGCCCAGTTCTCGCGGCGGTGACGCCCGTGAACAATTGGCCACGATACTTCATAAGTGGCGACGCTGCCTTGATGATGATTTTTCGCAATAATCGGATATCATGAAGTCTTGTGCTTTACCGTGTTTGGCACTTTTGGCCGGAATTGGATTGCCACGGCCTTTGTCGCACCCTGATGACTGTCGGGCCGGCTGTGCCTGATGCTGGCGAGATTGAGGTGCCTGTGTGATTGGCGAGGATCATTTGATCTGGCAACTTACCATGCTGGGAGCCGGCATGAGCGTCATAGAATCTGTGACTGTTTTACTACTGGCAGCAGCGATGGCTGATCGATCTCAACCCGGCGAGTCGGCTTTTCAGCCGACCGCACAGGGCAAAGTGCAACCCTCGGAAACCGCCGAACCGCCGCCGATCGATTACATGATCGTGGTCACCGGCAACGAACTGCTCGAAGGCCAGTACGCCGACGGGCATACCGTCTTCATTACGCGCACGCTCTTGCCGCTGGGTTACCATTGTTTGGGTTCAATGATTGTTGACGACCGGCGGGAAGACATCGCCGAGGCACTGCGCTTTGCCAGCCGCAAAGCGAAACTGGTGATCGTCACTGGCGGCCTGGGGCCTACGGAAAACGATGTGACGCGCGAGGCGCTGGCCGAGTTCACCGGCATCGAGCTTAAGGAGCATCCCGATGCGCTGCGCGAAATGGAGCGCCGCTTCAATACCCCGGCGGCTCAGTTGCGACCCAATTTGCGCAAACAAACACAAGTGCCAGTGCGTGGAACATATCTGAAGAATCCCAACGGGACGGCCGTAGGCCTGGTCTTCGACAAAGACGAGCTTCTGGTGGTAGCCCTGCCCGGCCCGCCCCGCGAATTGCAGCCCATGGTCCGCGACGAGCTGTTGCCGTATCTGGAAAAACGCCTAGGCAAGCGGCCCCGAGGATGCATGCTGCAATTGCGTTTCGTCGGCGTAGGGCAGTCGCAAATAGACCACACGCTGAAGCAGCACGGTCCGCTGCCCGAGGGAATGATATGGTTCTCGGCGTTCGAGGCTGGTCGGGTGGACTTCACCTTCGTGCTGCCGCACGACAACCAGGCCAACCGCGCCCGATTGGAATCCCTACGCCAAATCGCCCGGCAACATCTGGCCGAATACCTGTACGCCGAAGACGCCACCACACTGGAAGAGCACGTGCTGCAACTGCTGGAGCGGCGGGGCCAGCGGTTGGCTCTGGCCGAGGTGGGCAGCGGCGGCAGCCTGGCGGCGGCGATCGGCAACGCCTCTAATGCTCGCCGGGCACTGGCCGGTGCGCTGGTAGCGGCAGACGTCGAGTCGCTGCGGCGCATGCTGCAAGTTGCCGACGCCGCCTGGCCTCCAGAAGACGCCCAGGCCGAGCGTCTGCGGCAACTTGCTCAGACGACCGGCAAACTTACCGGCGCAAACTGGGTAGTGGTGATTGGCGAACCCACGAGGCAAGCCGACGGCAACCGCTCCATTGCCGTCGCCGTAAAAGACCCCACGGACAAAGTGGAACAGTTGCAGCAAGCAGCCGGCAGCGGCGAGGCTGGCCGGGCCGTCCTGGTCACGCGGCTGCTGGACCATCTGCGCCGCCGACTGCGGTAGAGCAGCGCGTAAATATCACATTTCAAGACAAAACCGAATATCCGTGTTTTATAACGAAAACGATTCCGCTGGCTGTTACAACTCCGGTCGTACAATCTCGCGGCGGCGCCGGTCAATAATCGCCTTCCAACGCTGTGCTGCCCGGTCGCCACGTGTCGGCCACCCCTTGTATGACTGGGATATGGCACGGATAATCCGACTGTGTATGGCATATTGTGGCGGCGGCCGTTGAGGGTTATGTCCTCTATGTTCTGGCCAGGGCCGCGGAATGATGTGTAACACCACGGTGCACGGGGACTGTTCCAGTACGTCACTGTGGTAGGGTATCGGTAAAAACTTGGATGCGGTGGGGCAGAGAGGTATCTGTCGCAGTGCTCTGATGAAACAGACGCAGTCGTTTCTTATCGAGCGATTTGCGCAGGCTGGCATCCGGCCGCGCACCGAGTTGGGTCAGAACTTTCTAATCGACCAGAACCTGTTGCGGGTGTTGGTCGAGGCCGCCCGACTGGAACCTGACGACGTGGTGCTCGAGGTGGGCACCGGCACCGGTGGGTTGACTGCGCTAGTGGCTCCGAAGGTGGCTGCCGTAGTTACGGTGGAAATAGATCCCCACTTGTTCCATCTCGCCCAAGAGCAACTGGCCCAGTTCACCAACGTCACCATGCTACAGATCGACGCCCTGCAAAGCAAAAACCGGCTCAATCCGGAAATGCTGGCAGCCGTAGAGGAGCAACTGGCCCGCTCGCCCCAGCGACGGCTGAAGCTGGTGTCCAACTTGCCTTACCATGTGGCCACGCCGGTGATGACCAACCTGCTTGCACTGGACGCTCCGCCGCAGCAGATGACCGTCACCATCCAAAAAGAGCTGGCCGATCGCGTTGTCGCCCGGCCCGGCAGCAAAGACTACGGCGCATTGAGCGTGTGGATTCAAAGCCAGTGCCGGGCGGAGATACTGCGGGTACTGCCGCCGGACGTTTTCTGGCCGCGTCCCAAGGTGGACTCGGCTTTCCTGCAAATCACGCTCGATCCCCAGTTGCGCCAGCGGCTGACCGATCGACATTTTTTCCACGAGTTCATTCGCTCGATATTTTGCCACCGCCGCAAGTTTTTGCGGTCGGAGCTGGCCAGCGCCTTCAAGAAGCAATTGAATAAACAGCAGATCGACGGCTTGCTGGCCCAGTTGGACATCGAACCGTCGGTACGCGCGGAAGACTTGCCCGTGGAAACGCTTATCCGCCTGAGTGAGGCGGTCCGTCAAGCTATCGGCGGTTGAGCCTGTTGCGGGTCGGCAAACGACTCCGCCGATCGTAAACGGGTCGTTTCGCCCTTGCCACGAATCGTGTATCTTACTGGCAGACCAAGCAGACAAGCGAATTGGATACCGCTGGGCCAAGTCAGCCAGAGCTAGCTTTTCTCGGCTCCAGGCGAAACAACCCGGTGTGGGATACTCTGACGTGTGATGGAAACTTTTTTCCATTTCGCCTGGGCGACGGCCACGGCAGCGGGTTTGTGCGCGGCTGTAAAGGAATTGTCCGATCATGAAACTCATCATTGCAATCATCCAGCCCAGTCGCTTAGAGGCGGTAAAAGCGGCCCTGGCCGAGGCCGAGGTATTCCGTTTGACGGTCATGGACGTGCAAGGCTTCGGCAGGCAGCGCAGTCAGGAGGAGGGCGTTCGCGGGCACGAAGGCGCCGCCGCCCCGCTGCGGAAAGTGCAGTTGATGATCGCGGTCAACGACAACTTCGTGCGTCCGACGGTCGATGCCATCCTGCGCGGCGGGCGGACCGGTCCGAGCGGCGAAATCGGCGACGGCAAGATATTCATCCTCCCGCTGGAAGACTGCATCCGCATCCGCACCGGCGAACGCGGCGGGGAAGCAATTTGAGCAGCTTTGGTGCGTGCCGCGCCGATTACACTCGGAAGAGCCGGCACATTCCGGCCTTGTCGTGCACCATGCCGCGCGTAGTGTGCCAAGGCTGGCAAGACCAACAGTGACAGCCAGCGCAATAGGATACCGTTTAGGGCATTTATCACTACAGCGCTAAGTTACCAGAAAACCACAATATCTTGGGGTGGACGTGCTAACAGCACCACAACGGGTCGTTGCGAAATGGCAACTTAGCGCTGTCGTATTATCCGCCGCGCAAAAAACGACCGCAAGTGTCGCCGTAGGGCACTTGCGGTCTGATGCGTACCGAGGTCAACCGAGGACAATCGCCCCTTGGACGCAAGCAGCAGGCCGCGGCGCTTGTGTACCGGCTATCCTTACCGTGCCGCGCGCGTACCCACCGCCCTGCCCGCGTTGAGCAAAGCAATTGTTTCCAGCAACGCGAACTTGCCGATCATCGGGCGAATTATGGGGCATCGGGCCAGTTATGAGTCAGTACGGCTTGTACAGCCCCGGCATAGGGATGGGATAGTTGCCGTCTTTGTCGGGCACGACCGGGGCCGGGGCGTCCCAGGCCAGAACCTTGGGGAACTCGGTGGGGCCTTTGGCCACGGCGTCGTCCCATTTTACCACCACGCCGGAATAAGTGGCCATGCGCCCCAACACTGCCGTCATGCTGCTGTTGGCGCCGTGCCAGCCTTCGTTGTACTTCAGTCCCTTGCGGATGGCCTGGATCAGGTCGGCGTGTTCCTGGACCATCGAGTTGACGCCCTTGCCCGAGAACCGCCACTCATTCTTTCCCCTAATCGAGCCGGCGCAGTTCGAGTCGCCGTCGGTGCCGTGGGCGGCCTCGCTGACATTTTCCCAGCACCCTGCCATGTGACGGCATTGGCTATACATGCGGGTACCGTCCTTGTAGATGAACTCGACGAAGTGGATGTCGAAAATCTGGCCCGTTCCCTTGGCTCCCCCAAGGTAGCGGCGCAGACAACCGCCCATGCCATTGGCCTCGACGGGATGGTCGTCCTTCATCACCCAGTTGCAGACGTCGATGTTGTGGATGTGCTGCTCGCAGATGTTATCGCCGCTGAGCCAGCAGAAGTGATACCAGTTGTGGACCTGATACTGCATTTCGGTCATGCCTGGTTCGCGGCGGCGGTTCCAAATGCCCGAACCGTTCCAGTATGCCCGCAGATACATGATCTTGCCGATCGCCCCGTCGTGGATGCGCTTGATGGTCTCGATATAGTTGGGCGAGTGGCGGCGCTGGAAGCCCACCCCCACCTTCAGACCTTTCTCGTCGGCTAGTTTGTTGGCTTCCATGAGGATGCGGTAGCCCGGTGCATCTACACAGCAAGGTTTCTCCATGAACACGTGTTTGCCGGCCTTGATGGCGGCCATGTAGATCATGGGCCGGAAGCCGGGCGGAGTGGCCGTGACCACCAGGTCCACTCCGGCGTCGATGGCCTTTTGGAACGAATCCAGGCCGAAGAATACCCGATCGTCGGGCACATTGGCTCGGTCGGGGAAGCGTTGCCGCAGACTCTTGGCCGCGCCGCGAGCGCGGTTTTCGAAGGCGTCGGCGATGGCCACTAGCCTTGTGCCCGGGTCTGCCTCCAGGCAATCGGCCGCAGCACCCGTACCCCGGCCGCCCGAACCGATCAAAGCTACCCGCAACACATCGCTGCCTGCTGCGTGCGCCATTCGCGCAATGCTTAACTGGCTTGCCAGCGCCAGCCCCCCGACCGTTGCGGCCGAGGTCTTCAAAAAGTCGCGTCGTGAGGTGTGCCTGCTGTGCATGGTTTGTTACTCCAGGAAGGAAAACTATGGGTTTTTACAACCGCCGACAACAGCTTCCGCCGCAAAACGGAACACAGCCTAACATTATGACTGCCCAGCCGGCGCTTGCAATAGCACGACGGAATTGGCGTGCGTTATCTGGCCGGGTTTTACGACTTGACGACGCTCGGCCGTCGTCTGCACGAGCAGGCGCTTCAGGTCGGCTGGGCCGAGGCCGAGCAGCAGATAGCCATTTCCGATGGCGGCAGCGGACTGGAGGAATTCTTCCGCACCCACTTTCCCAAGGCCGAGTGCATCTTGGACTTCTGGCACGCCAAGGAGCACTTGGTGGAGTTGGCCCAGGCGTTGTATCCGCACGACCAGCAGCAACGGCAGCAGTGGACCGAGCAGGCCTGTCACCGGCTAAAGCACGAAGGCGGCCGAGCGGTGCGCGAGTGGTTGGAAGGGCTGGATTTGAGCGAGGCCTCGGCCGAACTGAAAGAACAGCACCGCCAGCAGGTACAATACTTCCGCAACCACGAGCACAAGATGGACTATCCCCGCTACTTGGCCAACGGTTGGCAGATCGGCTCCGGGCCGGTGGAGTCGGCCTGCAAGACCGTGGTCGGCAACCGGCTCAAAGGCGGTGGGATGCGCTGGGGAGAACCCGGCTCCCACGCAATTTGCCACCTCCGCGCACTTTTCCTCAGCGAACCCTCCTGCTGGCGAACCTTCTGGGACCCACCACCCCCAGCCCCCTGCCTACAAAACTGATGCACACATTGACTTCACCAAGCGTGGAATGTGCTTGCAATTTTTGGAAGGTTGATTTACTTTAATTCATGTGGCCGCAAGGCGGTGCCTTTGGCCACATATTCGGGGCGCCTGGGCGCAGCGGGTTGGTTTGCCAACCGGCCAGCTTGATAGCCCTGGCAGTCTATCTCTGTCAGTTATTCGCAGCAGGCAGCGCGCTTCATAGCAAAAGGTCGTCCGCTTGTTCCGGCGCAATAGCGCCGGGTTGAGCGAACGGCCTTTTTTGATTTCTTGTCGGCAGCGGAAACCAGGATAAGTCAGAGTAAATCACTTTTGACCACTGACAGCACGCTTTTCACAAGCGGCAAAATCAGGCCTTCCAAGACTCGGAGAACAGGACAGACAGCGCCAAACGCGATGGTTTGCAGGTTTAGCGACAACGGCGATTCAGTCGTAGCAGGGGGGCTGCCATGGGGACAACAAGCACCAACACGCAATGTAGGAAGCTCGGCGAAGCATTACGGCGGTTAGGATTATTGGCCGGGACGTGCTTTCTGGCAGTAGCAACCGCAGGAGTTGCCAATTCGCAGGATAACTTCATTTGGGCCCGGCCAGCCGCTCAAGGCAACGGCAACTGGAGTGCATCGACCAACTGGAGCGGTCCGGCGGGACGTTTTCCCGACGACCCCGACGAGCGGGCTATATTCAACGACCCGACCAACATGGGCATGCCAATTCAAAACGCCAGCATGCCCAACGGTCTGGGCCAGTTGGTTTTCAACTACACAGGCTGGACCGTTTACGTCGAAGACCCGTTACGGTTCAATTCCCTTTCGTACTTTTCATACAATGCCATTTATTGCTATGCGGCAGGCGGAGCAGGCTTGATAACTCTTTACCCGCAAATCGAGTTTCTCAACGCCAGCCAGAACATCTACACTGCCAGCGGCGCCACGCTGGTCTTGGCGTCGCCCTCCAGTGGATTCATCGGCTCGTACGGGCCGACGATCAGCTCTGTCAATCCAACCAGCGAAGATACCGGCGCGGTACGGCTGGACGTGGCCAGCACTTGTACCGGCCCGTTCTATCTGCGGCAGGGAACGCTGCTGATCCGCCACAACGACGCCTTGGGCCAAAGCACGGCCACGGTCAATATCGGCGGCGATCAGTGGGTAACCAACGGCGCCAATGCCCGGCTGTTGACAGATGCCAGCGGCATCACCGTACCCAAGAACATCCGCGTGCGCAGCTATCCGGACCGAAACGTCAACGCGACGGTCGGCGGCAACCATGCGACGGGCAGCTCTACTTTTTCGGGCAGCGTTACGCTGGATCTCAGCGCTAATCTGACCGCCGCTGGCAGCAGTACTGTGACGTTCAGCAATCAAATTACCGGCGTGGGCGGCATCACCAAGACCGGCCCTGGCACTGTGATCCTTGCGGCTGCCAACAACTATCAAGGTCCCACCAATATTCAAGCCGGTACATTGCGGACTGTGGCCAGCGGCGCATTGCCCTCCACAACCGCCGTCAGCTTGGCGAACGTTTCCGGGGCCTTGCTCGACCTGGCCGGATACTGGCAGACGATCGCCAGCCTGGACGGCGGCGGTTCAAGCGGAGGCAACGTGACGCTGGGCAGCGCACAGCTTACCGTCGGCAGCGGCAGCTTCGCAGGCGCGATCTCCGGAACCGGCGGCTCGCTGCGGAAAGTCGGTTCCGGCACGCTTACTTTGTCGGGCACAAACACCTACACCGGGGCGACGATCGTCGACGGCGGCACGCTCCGCACAGGGGCGGCCGGCGCGCTGCCGGCAGGCACAGCCGTAACTTTGGCCAACGTCAGCGGAGCACTGTTGGATCTGGACGGATATTCCCAAACAATCGCTACCCTGTACGGCGGTGGAGCGTTAGGCGGCAACATATCGCTGGGAAACGCCACACTGACGGTCGGCAGCGGCAGTTTCGCAGGGGCGATCTCCGGCACCGGCGGATCGCTGCGCAAAGTCGGTCCCGGCACGCTTACGCTATCAGGCGCAAACACCTACACCGGCTCGACGATCATCGAAGGCGGCACGCTCCGCACAGGGGCGGCCGGCGCGCTGCCGGCAGGCACAGCCGTAACTTTGGCCAACGTCAGCGGAGCACTGTTGGATCTGGACGGATATTCCCAAACAATCGCTACCCTGTACGGCGGTGGAGCGTTAGGCGGCAACATATCGCTGGGAAACGCCACACTGACGGTCGGCAGCGGCAGCTTCGCAGGCTCGCTGTACGGCGCCGGCGGCTCGCTGTGGAAGGTAGGCTCCGGCACGCTTACTCTGTCGGGCACAAACACCTACACCGGGGCGACGATCGTCGACGGCGGCACGCTCCGCACAGGGGCGGCCGGCGCGCTGCCGGCAGGCACAGCCGTAACTTTGGCCAACGTCAGCGGAGCACTGTTGGA
>Ga0209101_1002280_pt1 | contig 12795 bp, 9 predicted proteins | sample ConPoolayeCmetaG_FD_185481 | JGI IMG/M metagenome (GOLD analysis project Ga0209101, IMG submission 185481) | Hot spring microbial mat communities from California, USA to study Microbial Dark Matter (Phase II) - Cone Pool mat layer C metaG... ... | reverse complement strand
TCGTGAACGGCTCTGACCCCACCTACGCCACGAACGGCTTCACCTACGCAGTTCAGACCGTCGCACGCTACTCCTCGACACTTCTCCTCGAAAGGATGGATCGTACCGGTGTTACCACCCTCCCCGACGTCGACCTGCGCCAGCGCATCTGGTACAACCCCGAACTAAAGACCCGCTGGTTCATGGTGCCAGCAATTCTCGGGCTCATCCTCATGGTGATCACCATGATGCTCACCGCAATGGCGCTCGTCCGCGAGAAAGAGCAGGGCACCATCGAGATGCTCGTCGTGACCCCGCTCCGGAGACTTCCCCTCCTCGCCGGAAAACTCATCCCCTTCCTCCTCATCGGACTCCTCGAGGTCACCCTCATCGTTCTTGCCGCCATCTTCATCTTTGGCATACCGCTCCGCGGCGCGGCGTGGCTGCTCTTCCTCGGGTCACTCCTCTTTCTCTTCAACACCTTAGGGCTGGGACTCCTCGTCTCCACCCTCTCACACACCCAACAGCAGGCCGTGATGGCTGCCATCTTCATCGTCATGATGCCCTTCATCTACCTCTCGGGCTTCGTCTTCCCGATTGACGCGATGCCCTCCTTCTTCCAACACCTCTCCAAGGCAATTGCGCTCACCTACTACCTTGAGATAGTGCGCGCCGTCTTCCTCAAAGGCTCCGGCATCACCCTCCTCGCGAAGGACTTCATCGCCCTCACCCTCCTCGGCGTCGTTACCTTTACCCTTCCGGTCGTCCGGTTCAAGAAGTATATATAACTTTTTGTTCTTACTAAACAATATAGGAATTGGTACAAATCCAAGAATAAACTTTCAATTTGTACCAACAATGCATATCATCCCAATGTTATTGACTGTTCCGGGAGTCTTGCATGATCGGACGCGACATTGCATCTTTTCTCGAACGGACGGCCACCGAGTACCCGGTCGTCACGGTGACTGGTCCCCGGCAATCAGGCAAAACGACGCTGGTCCGCGCGCTGTTCAAAGATAAGGACTATTACAGTCTTGAACAGACCTCGACCCTTGACTTTGCTGTGCGCGACCCCGAAGGGTTTATCCGTGGTATGCCCGATGGTGCGGTCATCGACGAGATACAGCGGGCGCCGCACCTGTTGCCGCTCATCCAGATAGCGGCCGACAACGATCCCCGCAAAGGGCTTTTTATCCTTACCGGGAGCGTGCAACTGCGGTTACTTGACGCGGTGTCACAATCGCTCGCCGGCAGAGCGGCGCTCGTCACGCTCCTTCCTTTTTCACTTCACGAACTGCGCGGTCATGCCGACCTCGCCGACATTTCCAATCTCATCTACACCGGGTTCATGCCGCGCATCTACAACGACCGACTGAATCCGACCGAGGCGCTCGACTACTATTTCAGGACCTATGTCGAACGCGATGTGCGCCTGATGTCGCAGATACATAATCTCGACCAGTTCCAGACCTTCGTGCGGATGTGCGCCGGACGGGTGGGACAGATACTCAACCTCTCGGCGCTCGGCAGCGATGTCGGCATCTCTCAGACGACGGCCCGCACGTGGCTTTCGATCCTGCAGGCGAGTTATGTCCTGTTCACGCTGGAACCGCATCATCTCAATATCAACCGGCGCCTCGTGAAATCACCGAAACTCTACTTCTACGATGTCGGACTTGCCGCGTTCCTGCTCGGCATTGAACAGAAAAAACAGGTGCAGAGCCATCCGCTCTACGGTAACCTGTTCGAGAACATGGTGGTGGCCGAGTTCCTGAAATATCGCTTCAACCGCGGCCGGACCAACAATCTGTCATTCTACCGCGACGCGAAGGGACACGAGATAGACCTGCTGTATGCCGACGCCCAGCATCTGTTGCCGGTGGAGATAAAGGCGGGAATGACGCTTCATCCCGATTTTTTCAAGGATCTCGATGCGTTCCAAAAAATACGCCCCGAACAACCGCATGGACGAATGCTGATCTATGGTGGCGATACCGTGCAACGGCGGAGCGACACCCTTGTCCTGCCGCCCGCCGCGATCTATGACGAACTAAACGCCCTCTTCGGGTAATGGGCGTCGTCACCTTCGTCGTCACGGTTGTCAGATTCAGGAAATTTAGTAAGGTAGCGGTCTGTTGAACCAAAATCGAAATGTTCCCCTGACTGTGAAGTAACTATATATCGTTGCTCGTATTTTCTTCCTCCTTGCCCTGATTACCTGCTCCAATCCCTTCCACTCCTTACCTCCTCTCAGGCACCCCAGAGGACTTCTCCCTTTGCTGCCACAATGTTTTGCAAGAAAAATTGCTTTTTCAGTCGTTATGGCTAGATTGAATGCCGATTTTGGGGCCTATAGCTCAGCTGGCAGAGCCCCCGGCTCATAACCGGATGGTCGGAGGTTCGATTCCTCCTGGGCCCACCACCACTGATGGAGGCGAGTGATCTGGTCTTTGTACGTTGCCATAGCGGCTGATAAGTGTTTGAAGCACTTGTTCTGCACAGAACAAGTGCTTTTTTCTTTTTATGGAGGAGCCCGTGCTTGAAGAATTGCGCAAATTAAAAAAACTCCAGTTCTGCGATGAACAAATATACCGTCGTGAAGAAGAACTCGATGCGCTACCAGAAGAGCGGGAGAGTCTCGAAGCGCTCATCAAGGAGATGGAGGATAGAGTAAATGAACTCCGTAACGGCGTTGCAATGCAACAAGAAGAACTACGAAAACGCAACGATATCTTGATCCGCGGGGAAGAAAAACTCAAGGCGATTACCGGTAAGCAATCAGCGATTCGTAACAAAGAAGAATATAACGCCCTCCTCCGCGAAATAGACAACATCAAGCGCTTCAACAAGGAGATTGAAGAAGAAATCAGCGAAATAGGACACGAGATGGAGATAAAAATACAAGAACTCAAATTGGCGGAAGAAGAACACCTCAAAAAAATTGCTGGGTATCGCCAAAGATTGGACGAGAATAAAAAACGGGCAACCCAACTCGAACGCGAGATAGACAGGATGTATGATGAGCGCGACAAGATTGCTGCAGGTATCCCGCGGGCACTCCTTCGCAAATATGAACGAATCATCGAACACGCCGACGGTGGTCGGGCACTGGCCGAGGCAAGCGACTACGTCTGCCGCGGATGCAACATGACCCTGCCACCGCAACTCTATCACGATGTGCTAAAAGCGGAGAAAGCAACCGTTTTCAGGATGGAAGCAATAAGAACGTGTCCCCACTGCCAGCGAATTCTCGTTCCCCCTGAAAACAGCCAGGATAAACAAAAAGAAACCGATCCCCGCAACAAAACCGAGTGCTCATCCGTTTGTGATGATAAATAAGAACGCGAATCCATTTCCATCCATTTCCAAAATGAAGGGGAAAGTTGCACTACCGGTCGCTGGGGTATCTCAGAGGAAAGTCCGGACTCCACAGAGCGGGAGGCTGGCTAACTGCCAGGAGAGGCGACTCTACGGAAAGTGCAACAGAAAAGATACCGCCCGGCATGACCGGGTAAGGGTGAAATGGGGAGGTAAGGGCTCCCCGGTACCGTGGTGACACGGTGCGCGTGGCAAACCCCCTCCGGAGCAAGGTCGAATAGGGATGCGACCTGCCTGCAAGCGGGTAAGGGTTGCTCGCCCGATGCATCCGGGTTGACCGCTCGAGGCGGCGGGCAACTGCCGCCCCAGATGAATGACCGGTGACGACAGAATCCGGCTTACGGGCAACTTTCTCCTTTGTTTTCTCCCTCGAGAAAGAAAAGGGCCCCGGGAAGGGGCCCTGTCTTCCGAGGAGCCGGCGTGCGAAGAGTTCAGGCTCCGGGACTCACGGTCTAAGTAACAGTATAGACCGCTCTTTATTCAAAAAGTTCTATACGACGCGTTAGTGTCCTGATATTTTTACGTTTTTACCATGTTTGCCCCCGCGGTATGGTTACCGAATTGTGGGAGGAAGAAAAGGGTAAAAATTTGTAAAAGTTCACCTGCTCGCTATGATAGGAGCGGTTCCCATCGAGGATGACGATGTCACGTAATGAAATCTTCGCAACGATGCTGTTACTCGACATCATGAATTCGTCCGAGTATGCGAACGTCCTCTCGGTCAAGGACTACTACGAGACCTTCCTCCGCGAGTACAACGAGACTGTACGTCGTGCCACCTCCATGTACTTCAGCCGTTATCCCGGCGGAGTTTTCCATGCTGGCAATTACCATGTCGATGTGGTAGGCGACGAGGGACGCGTCTTCCTTTTTTCCGACAATCCCGGACGCGATGTTCAGGCGGCTCTTGACCTCGCAGTACTCATCAAGATTGCATGGATCAACGGCACCTTCAACCGCGCCCGTATCCGTCAGAACAAGGCACCCGAGGATCTCGGCGTCGGCATCAACTCCGGATTTCTTTACGTTAAAGAGGACCACCACCTGGAAGGGTTCGGTATCAACCTTACCAAACGCATAGAGAGCCATTCCAGATTTGGGTCGGTGAGCAAAATCATGCTCCATAAAACGGCGCGCGTGACACTCGACCGCTTCGTGACTGAGAGCCGTAACGCCATGCGTCTGCCGGTAAACGGCAAGGAAATACTCTTGCCTCAGCACTACTTCTTTCGCTTTTCCGGGAACGTCGAGCTCAAAGGTATTGCCCAGCCAGTACCTATCTACGAACTTCTATACATCAACTGGGGAAGCCGTCCGTTTTTCATGGAGAGCGAATTCATAGAAGAACTGGCCGGTTGCTCGATCAAGGAACTCACTGCGCTCTTCGAAACGGCGCTTTCCCTGTCGGTCCTCGACACGACAATCAACAATATACTACTCTTCTTTGCTATCTTGAACGGTCAGTGGGAGAAAGCGGCTGTCATTGCAAAAACCCTCTACGAGGAATTGGACAACATTATGGAAATACCGCTCGTCGCGGCAGTTGCCAATATCAACTTGGCACAGGAAGCAGGCCACGAGGAGAGGCGTCGTTGCCTGCTTTACGGTCGGCGGTGGCTCGAGATAGCACGCACTATTCGCCCCCATGCCGAACAGATAGACGAACTCGAAGCGATTCTGGGAAAAATCGTTTAGCGCCTACTCTCTCAATGGTAGCGCCATCAGCCCAGGGGGTAGGTTTATCACGGCGTAAAGATCAACACGCTCGGCACGGTAGACACTGAACGAGGCATTAGGATATTCGTCAGAGACAACGCGTTCAATAAGAAGGGAATGGACCTCTTCGCCCGTCGCGGCGTCTATCTGCGCGAGATATGCGCCGCGCGGTCCGTCTCCATAGATGTTCATGATAATACCCGGGTAAAGCCCAGTTCCGAGAGCACCTGAAGTTACCAAAAGCGTCCCATCAGCGAGGTCGTCAACGTCACCAACGACAACACTGAAACGATACCACAAGGGATCAGATAGGAGAATATATTCTCCCACCTGTTGGACAGTTCCACCGTAACCACCTTCTCCGGGCTCGATGCGGAAGATGGCAGCGCGGCTGAAAAAATCAGGATTGATGATGGAGAAGTTGCGGCCGAGTCCGTTGTCGAAGAGCATAAGCGTCCCGTCGGTACGCATCTGTGCCGCATGTGGTCGGAAAGGATAGCGAAAATCAGGTGTCTCGGTAAAGCCCTTTAGGTAATCGTGGTCAGTTATGAGACTACCGCTTGCATCGAGCGGTTTCAAAAAGAATCTCTCGTATGAGAATTCGAAAGGATACCCTTCAGATGGTTTTCCGGCGATTGGATAGCGTTCCTCGGTGTAGTTTGGTCCTTTGAAGTCGCCGACCCATGTGCTCTGCGTGTTGACGTCATAGCCGTCAACAAAACTGTCGCTTATTCCATCACCATTCTTGTCGTCAATGAATCTCTCGATATGCGGGGCAAGAAACCACACCAGTGTCCCTTTCATAGTAACCTTTGCAACTCCAGAGCGTTGCGAAGCGACGATGAGGGTGTCATCTTCTTTATCGTAGAAGATACTGTTCAGATGGATCGGATCGTTGGAAAAGCCGGGGTACTCGGTGCTTGTCATCGGAATGTCATAGAAAAGGTCGGCGACATCGGGAAATATGGTATTGAGGTCCCACTCCCGCACAAGAGAACCTTCGCTGGGGTTTATCTCGATGACGTGATCTTCGATATAGTCGGTTCCTACCTTGTCAGCAGTGATGAGGAGATTACCATCCGGCTTTTTCACGACATCGTGATGAACTCGCACAAAACCCAAGGAGCCGATATCAATGTTTCCCCGTTCATAGCCCATGAAATCGTACCAGCGGAGCATTCCCATATCATCGTACCAGGCACCACCGTAGATGGCGCCATCAATGACTTCCATCGGGAAAAAGAAGGGCGAGGGAAAGGTCGAATACCAGCGGACACGCCCCTTCTTGTCGAGCGCGATACCAGTCATCTCGGGCCGAAGACCGGGAAGCACCTCTGGGTTGTTATCGTTCGACCCCTCGCTCTTGAAAGCACGGTAGTAAGGAAAGAAGGTAACTGCGTCTCCACCATAGGTACCAGTTACGGTCACCAGCGGGAAATCTTCGGGAAGCGGTGCCGTCTGAAGGGTCGTTACATAGGTACCTCGTTCACGCTCTTTATTGTCGAAAAGGGTGATACTCACCTGGTTTGCACACCCAGCGTAGAGTCCGAGAATGGGAATCTTGAGAGTGCCTCCGGTAGTGAAACCAAAACGACGCACGAGAGGTTCGGCATCTTCGATGGACGGGCAGGTAATGGACAATGTCATGGAGCCCGCTTCATCGGGAGTGAATGGTATCTCGGCAGTGAGTGGCGCATGTCCAGAAGGGTTGAGTACCGGTGTCCCGAAAAGTGTTCCCAAAAACCCATCGTCATCATTGGTAAGTATTGTGTCCTCACCTTCGTTTTCGTCGGAATCAGAGACAGGAGTCTCGTCATTCTGTTTGTTTACCGAGTTGTTGTTGCAGGCAATGCAAAAAAGAAAGACTATAAAAAGCATACTTATGCAGCATGTCAGATTTTTCATGAAGGCCTCCCTTTCTCATTATCTTCCCATACCAGATCATACCGGGCATCACGTGGAAAGCAAGAAAACACTACGCCCAGTGCATACCCAATGGATGCTGGAACAATTTTTTCTAGCATTTCATCCAAGAACTCAGTATAGTAAGAAGCAAAAGGTGGCATACGCTGAGGGGGACAAAATGAGCGAGAATAAAAACGACGGGAAAGAAAAAGACACGATCTCTCTCCCGACAAGAGAACCCGATCCTCATTCCAGCGAAAAAATCCCTCCAGAAAAGATATTCGAGGCTACTCTCTCCTCCCCTTCTCAGATGGATGAACGACAAGCCACTGCGTCGTCACCTCACGACGAACTCCCATCTTCTCCAGAACTCTCCCCAGAGAGTGAGCAACCCTCAGGGAAAACCGAGAAACCTGAGGGAGCAACAACCGACATCTTCGAGGCAATAAAACAGAAAGACATTGACACAGTTACTGCTCTCCTCGAAAAAAAGAAATCACTCCTTTCTGCCCTCGACGCTGAGGAACGGACTCCCCTCCAGGTTGCAGCTGGGATAGGATCACTCGAGATTGTCAAGCTCCTCGTTGAATGCGGTGCAAACCTCGAGTCGAAAGGGAGAGACGGACGAACGGCGCTCATGCATGCTATCAGCGGCGGACATATTCCTGTAGCCGAGTACCTTTTGTCCAAAGGGGCGAATGCCAATGTTGCTTCTATAACCAACTATACACCCCTCATGCAGGCAGCAGCGAAAGGAGCAGTCAATCTCGTTCGTATCATCCTTCCACGTGTTGACAATGTGAACTCCCGTGACAGCGAAGGGCGCACTGCCCTCATGATTGCAGCACGCTTCGGTCATCGGGAAATCGTTGATATTCTCCTCAATCGCGGTGCCTCGCTTCTCATTACCGACGCTAAGGGAAACTCAGCGATATCCTACGCCGAAACGAGCGAACTCAAGCAGTACCTGACACAAAAAGCCGAAGAAGAGCGCATCGCCGTTGAGAAACGGGCTGCGCAGGAGAAGAAAGAAGAGGCGCCTGTCCAAGAAGAAATAAAAGAGGCCGTCGAAGAAGCAAAGAAACGTGCTCCCTCGCTCATCCTGATAGGAGTGTTGTTCTTAGTCGCATGTGGCGGGCTTTACTTTGCTTATTCCCAGTTCAAAAGCGTGCAGCCACGTGACATTGCCATTTCACCATCGCACAAAGAAAGTAGCAACCTCATTGCAACAGCCTACTGCCAGCGCCTTGCCTCATGTCGCCAAGACTCCTCTCCTCAATTTGTCCAGCGGTGTATTCAACAATCGGCACATCGTTTTGCATTCTTCCTCGCTGAGCAAGGAGGCGAAAGGTGCAGTGAATCTCGCATCAAGACCTGCGCCGGATGCTTCGAAGGACTTCCATGCGAGCAGATATCAAACTTCAGATTCGACTACCTGGAAAACCGTTGCGGTAGCTGTTTCAAGGCTTGTCTCATCGAGAAATAGATGCCCTTTTTCCAATATCCCCAAAAGAGAAGGCGGTTTTTACTCTCTATTTGTCAGCAGATCCAGTTTCTCACTCATACAGGCTGCCACATAATTGGTAGGAACCATCAATGGGTCGAGCGCCACTGCCATTGCTAACCCATCAGGTACCGGCATTGCCCCCTGGCCAGGATCACACTCCCTATTCGCCGATGCGCTGAAAGCATAGAAAGAGCCACGAGAAAGATTTGGCTCAGCGAGACCATTGTTTGTCGTCCAGCCCAATGTGAGCAACTCTTGCGCGTAGTGTCCTTCTGCTTCATGGAAACCAATTTGAGTCTCTGCTAACGATTTAAGGTTCGAGGGAACCTCAGCGGTACGCCCCTTCCGGGTATAATCGGTATACATCGGCATGGCAAGTGTGGCCAAAATAGACATCACTAGCATCGCAACCATCACCTCGAGCAATGTCATCCCCCTATTCTTCGCCATGACGTGCCTCCTCAGATATACACCTCTCCTCTTCTGCATTAGCAATAACTATTCCATATTACATTTATTTTCTTGCCTTGTTTCTGGATTCTCACTACGATCGAGGAAGTTACTACGGCCTTACAGGAGAAGAAGATGCGCATTCTCGTCACTGGTGGCGCCGGTTATATTGGTAGCCATTTTGTCAAATTGCTTGGGAAGAATGGTTCTTATTCTCTCACGGTTCTCGATAATCTCTCCACTGGGCATCGGAGCGCCGTTACTCACGGAGAATTAGTAACCATTGATCTTGGCGATACCGCCTCTGTCGAAGCGCTTCTTCAAAAAAATCGCTTCGATGCCATTGTCCACTTTGCAGCCCATATCGTCGTCCCCGAATCGGTTGCCGACCCGCTAAAGTACTATGTCAACAATACCCTCAACACGATAAACCTCGTCCGGCTATGCCTCACATACGGCATAAAGAAATTCATCTTTTCATCTACAGCAGCAGTGTACGGTGACCCGGAGAACGGTGTCGTCTCGGAAATGAGTCCCCGTATCCCCATCAACCCTTACGGCTGGAGCAAACTGATGAGTGAACAGGCGATACTCGATGCCTGCCGGGCGCACCCCGACCGTTTCCGCGCCGTTATCCTCCGCTATTTCAATGTGGCAGGCGCCGATCCAGAGGGAGAAATCGGCCAAAGTTTTCCCAATGCTACTCACCTCGTGAAAGTGGCTGCCGAGGCAGCGCTCGGCAAACGAGACACGGTTTCCATCTTTGGCACCGACTTCCCCACCACCGATGGTACCGGCATCCGCGATTACATCCACGTGACCGACCTTGCCTATCTTCACCTCATAGCACTCAACTACCTCGTCGCAGGAGGGAAGACCGACATCTTCAACTGCGGCTACGGCCACGGCTACAGCGTCCGCGAGGTACTCGACACTATGAAAAAGGTAAGTGGCGTTGACTTCGCGGTAATCGAGGCACCGCGCCGCCCCGGCGATCCCGCAAAACTCGTCGCTGATACCACGAAAGTTCGCACTACCTGGGGATGGCACCCAATGTACGACTCCCTCGAAGTCATTTGTCGCACAGCACTTGAATGGGAACGCAATCGTCGCTACTGACCCTTCCGCCCTATTTTGCACAACTTTTCGACCAGCGCGGTCTCATCAGGAACAATCCATTCCGGGGAAAGATGCCGTACAATGTCGCCTACCGGGAAAGAAAGGATGGGACAGTAGTCTTGGAATTCCCACACTACCACGGGCATACTTTCTTCCCGTGAAGTCACACAGAGAACATCTATGCGACGGGCATAGTAAGCCAACTCTCCGGGAGTAACCTGTCCTCCCCATCGGACAATGCCCTCTCGCTCTGCCGCCTCCACGAGGGAACGCTGTGATCCATCACCAAAGACAACAAACATGACATCGGAACGCCGCTCTTTTACGCGCCGTACCACGGAAAGGAAGATATCTATCCCCTTCACATGTTCCAGCCGTCCTACAAAGGCAACAACCAGAACATCATCAGGCATTTCGATAGGTTGTCTTGGAGTAGTAGGAGGAGGAAGACACCCTCGCGTAGGTAAGATTTCTACCGTCTTAGAAGACATCGCCGCTATCTGCACTCTGAGGTAGTCGCTATTGGCATATACCTGCTCAGCACCCTTGAAGATAAGGGGCAGAACAAAAGGTACCCTTTTGAACTTACCGATATCTGTCCCCAGTGCCCAAACCGAATAAGGGACACCTGTAAGCATCCTGAGAATACAAGCCGCCAGTCCCCCTGGCACTGCCCAACAGGCAAACACCTGTGAGATGTGATACAATTTGACAATTTTTGTCGCCCTGGTGACAAAAATGAGCAACATTTTGAGAAAAACGGCTATGTCCAGCGGATTGTATATTCGCCGGCCGGCAAGGTAGCCGTGTCTCCAGCAAAAACGGTGAATCGTCACCCCTCCCTGTTCCTCCGTCTCATCACGATCACTACCGGGAGTGAGCACCACGATCGGCACTGCGCTCTTTTTTGGCAACATCTCTGCGATGAACCGTCCCCGGTAATCGTCCGATGAGAGAGGAAACGAGTGGGTAATAATGAGGGTCGGTTTTTCAAACACGCTCCCCCCCTCTCAGCGGTATCACCATGCGACGCACCCGATCAAGCAGACTCACCCGTTGCAACGAGCAGGCCGCCTCCCGACACACCATTTCGAGCGCGTCCTCATCAAAGAAGCGCTGGCGATTGTTCGCCTCCCATATTTGGGAAAGCCATGCCACCGCCTGCTTTTGTTCTTCCTGCGTTATGGCTCTCCATTTCTTCTCATAAAACAGCGCATGCACCGCCATTTGAGTGGAAGAAAGAGAAAGCCCCAGCGTTTTGGCAAGGTAGTCGTGCCATACCCGCGTCAACACCTCTCTGCGCCGCTTAAGAATATACTGATCCCGAAAGACCGTTGCTGTAACCCCCGAGAGCGACACCCGATAGTCGAGAAGAATTTCGGGGATAGCCGCTATCCTCGTCACGAGCGCTATCTCGCACCAGAGCCGGTAATCTTCGGCCGTTTCGAAGAGAGGATCATACCGAAGCGCATGCTCCTCGAGTACAGAGCGACGGAGCAGCACTGATGGATGGATGAGCGGATTGGCAAAAAGCAGGTGCGCCGCCAGCAGGGCATGATCAAGAGGCGGTCGCACGACCCAGCGCGGCCCCCACGGGACGAACTTACGAACCGCCGTGCCGCAGAGCCCCACCTCCGAATGCGCCTCCATGAACGCAACCTGCCGTGCCAACCGCTCCGGATGAGCAATATCATCGGCATCCATGCGAGCAATATAGACGCCCCGCGCCGCATTGATACCACGGTTCAGCGAGAAGACAATCCCCTTGTTCGCATCGTTACGCAGCAGCCTGGTGCGCGGATCGTCGAACTGCTGTACAACCGCAACGGTGTTATCGCCCGAACCATCATCAATAACAATGAGTTCAAAGTCAGCGAACGATTGCGTCAGGATGCTCCGTATTGCCGCCCCAATACGCCGCGCTGCATTGTAGGCGGGAAGAAGAACCGAGACCACCGGCTTTCCGCTCATATCCGCTCCCACCCTTCCGGTATCAGGTCGCCGGTCTGTTGTTCCATTTTCTCGTTCGCGAACCACCGTCGCGGTGCTATCACGATCTTCTGGGGATTCTGATTCAGCCACGCACCCCACCACGAGAAGGAACTGTTGGCAATAATCTGATGGCGGCACCGACTCATGAGAAAGAGATCTTCGTGCGGTGGAAGCCACTGCACCACCGTCCCCGGCGTCATGCGCTCAACAAGCCATGCAGGGTCATCGGAAAAAAAGAAAAAATGGGCTTCCCCCAGCCGTTGTCGCAGGCGCGCCATCGCCTCTTCGTAGTAGTCCCATTCACATACTCCATGGTATGCACGAGTCACCGAGTCAGCAACATAATCACCACGGCGCACATGGACGGCAACCGACACCGGTGCTGCCTCTATCGCTTGCAGGTATGAGTTTGCTTCCGCCGAAAGCGGCTCCTTGAGCGACAGATCATCACGAATCGTCTTCGCGTGGGCAGCGAAATACTTTTCCGACTGGAAATAGCCATCGAGGATACTCCCCGGCTCAACCGCAAGCACCTGCGGATCAAAGGCAAAACCCCGCTCACGCCGGTAACGGCCCCCCACCTGCGCCAGCCAGCGACGCCACCGTGGAGACGAGACCACGCGCGCTGGGACATGGTAAGGGGCAAGCATATAGGTGCGCTTCCTGTCACTGGCAAAAGAAGAAACATCGAGCACCAGCGGCACATCCCAGCGGATCGAAAGCACACGCCCCACGGCATACTGGAA
>Ga0209101_1002279_pt1 | contig 12797 bp, 11 predicted proteins | sample ConPoolayeCmetaG_FD_185481 | JGI IMG/M metagenome (GOLD analysis project Ga0209101, IMG submission 185481) | Hot spring microbial mat communities from California, USA to study Microbial Dark Matter (Phase II) - Cone Pool mat layer C metaG... ... | reverse complement strand
GCCGCCCTCTCCGCCCTCTGGGCCGACCTGGACGCGCTGGCCGCCGAGATCGGGGCCTGCTGGCCCGCCGACCAGACCGCCGTGGAGGCGGTACGCCGGGAGCGGCGAGAACTATGAGGGTGGTGGATGCCAGCGTCTGGGTGAGCCGGCTGGTCCCTCAGGACGTCCACCACCAGGCCAGCCGCCGCTATCTGGAGGAGCGGGCCACCGTGGGGGACCGACTCATCGCACCCGTGCTGCTGCTGGCAGAAGTGGCCGGAGCCATCGCCTGTCGCACCGGTGCGCCGGAATTGGGCTGCCGGGCGCTGGAGGGGCTGCTGCGGTTCCCGGGCCTGCGCCTGGTGACAGTGGATCGGCATCTGGGGCAGGAGATGGCCCGCCTGGCCGCCGACCTGCAGTTGCGGGGAGCAGATGCGGCCTACTTGGCTGTGGCGATCCGCCTGGACCTCCCGCTGGTCACCTGGGACCGGGAGCAGGCCCTCCGGGCCGCGTCCCGCGTCCCCGTCCTCACCCCCGAGGAAGACCGGTAGTCCTTCTCTGTCTAAACTATTAGAGCCTATCCGAAAAACCGTACAAGCGGCATCCCTATGCCGCTTATACCGACGCATAGGGATGCGTCGGTTACGTTTTTCGGATAGGCACTTAATCACCCAGATGGGGGACAAAATTGCTCCACAGGCGCAAGGCGTGAGAACAGGAACATAGCGCCAGGTATCCTCTATCAGAGGATACGATATCGCTGTCAACTGCTGCACCGCTCAATCTTAATCTGTTCTACTTCCATCCACTGGCGCCCTGGCACCTCCAGCAATCCCCATTTGAAGCGCCCCTGGGGTGTCACAACCATATACTGATTATCCAGCCACATCACAAAGCCCAGTGGCCCTCTGGGGGAAGGCGCGTTCTCCAGCACGTGCTCCCCGTCCACACTGAACACCGCTTTTTCCGGAGCCCAATAGAGAGTGTAGGTGTGCCACCGGGTCATCTCTATGTTGATGAGTGACTCACGTATGTGCAATGCCCGCTGAAAGTATGGCCACAGAGCAAAGTAGAAGGGGCGCAGGTTCATAAGCGGTACCGCCAGCAGTGCTGTCGGCCCCAACACCAATGTGATCGGCCTGAGCGCATCTATCGTGGCTGCTTTCCACCCATATCCAGGCACGTCCAGATCAAGCTTAAGATTGGAGGGGGGCGAAGCGTAGAAAAACCATATTGCGCGCGGCAGTGTCGGAAGTCGCCAGCCGGTCATGAGGAATGGATCGTTCCAGAAACCGAAGCCAGCCGTTCCTCTTAGCTCGCCCGCCGAATGGGAAAAGCGGGCCCTTACTGTCATGCGCAGTGGTGGATACCACAGAAAGCAGTGACGAGACAGACCCTGATAGTCGTCTATCTGGGCATCAGAGTAAGTGCGCGAGGTGGCATCGGTCACGACCAGACGCAGGGTATGGTTATCTTTTTCGAGCTTCCCACTACCAACAAGATAGGGTCGCTGGCTATATGAGCTGGTGTTATTGCCTTCCACTTGCAACCGTCCTCTCCTTCTGGCACACAACAAACTAACAAGCACAGTAACTACCCAGGCTGTGGCCGGTCTCTGACCGGGTCACCCAATCCAGCGGTTATTTGGCCGGATTACGGTATCCGCTTCCCATCGTGGCGACGTCGGGCGCGGTCTAGAGGCCGGCCCGGGCCGGAGGGCTGGGTAGTTACCAAGCACAGATGATTGCGGCTGGCCTCCGACCGCCCGAGCACGAGGGGAAGTTGCGGATAACTGCTCGCAGTTGTCCCACGTCGTGACCAGTCGGCGACGTCTGACGCGGACTGGAGAACAGCCTGAGCCGGAGAATACGACGGACACCCACAAAACAAAACAAACCAACTTGTCAAAAAGAGACGGTTGGTGTATACTACCACCGCACGTCAGTGCGGCGACTGAGCGGGGCGTAGCCCAGTTTGGCTAGGGCGCTACAATGGGGTTGTAGAGGTCCCGGGTTCAAATCCCGGCGCCCCGACTTTCTTTTTGAGCTGGCCACAGCCCATAGAACAAGCTTTCCAGGTAACTGTCTGCCCATGCCTGCTGAAGTTGCCCGCTTTGGGCCGCAGGTCTTCGGTCGGCCTGCGCCGACCGCTGTTTCCGCCTCGGCGCAGGCAGCTGCATAAAAGGTCGTTCTACAATCGGCACACTGCGGCAGGCAGCCGGGTAGGTAATTACCTTTCCAGCCTGTCTGGAAGGACAGGAAGGGCCATGCTGCATGCGAGTGCAGACACCAGGCTACCCCCCATCCCTCGAATCTGGCCTTCCGCTTTTCCACACACTGTGTCCGGGCTGCCCTGTAGACTGGCAGGCACAGGGCAGATGGTTACTCAGGACATTAAGAGCCTATCCGAAAAACCGTACAAGCGGCATCCCTATGCCGCTTATACCGACGCATAGGGATGCGTCGGTTACATTTTTCGGATAGGCCCTAAGTATACTGGCACACCCCAACTTAAGCAACGCGAGTTTTACTGCCTGCCCTCCTGCAGGTTTTGGCACCATCTCCTCACTGGAGTGTGCTGCAACGAGCTGCTCGCCCCTTTCCTGCCACTTCCCGACCTGCGGGAGGGTAGCGGGTAAGGGCAAAAAACCTGTCAGATGGACAGGGAAGCCGTGAGGCATTCCAGAGCGTCACGCTTAACATCAGGCGTGGCGAGATGGTTTGCCCGATGTGACCCAGGCGGCAAAACGACGCTCCTGAACATCATCGGGGGACCGAGGAACCGGCCGTGGTCACGTATCGTGGATGGCAAGAATGTTATTGGCCATGCCGGAAGACCAGCTTTCCGAGAAGCGGCTGACGAAGATTGGGTTTTTTATTAGAGCTGCAAACTGCTGACCAATTTCACAGCGCTAGCAGGCTGTCGGGGAACCCCTTGCTTCCAGGGAAGCTGCCGCCACAGATTGTGGTAAATTTTCGCCTGATCCACATATACGGGGATGTTCTGTGCCTTCAGAGAGCCTCTCCGACAGGCTGCTGGCATCAGGTTTGCACGCGAGTGTGAGATACGCATAACTGAATTCCGCGCGTCATTCCTGCCTGACGTGTCCGCCGGACGTGTCCACCGGACGTGCCCCCCTGACGTGCCCGCCGGATCAGCGTGCCCGCCGGATCAGCGTGCCCGCCGGATCACAATCCCGCCGGATCACAATCCGGCGGCGGTGGTCGGCAGCCAGCACCCGGCCCGCGTGGATTGTGATCCACGCGGCGCATAGTCCTGCGTGCCCGCCGGATCAGCGTGCCCGCCGGATCAGCGTGCCCGCTGGATCAGCGTGCCTGCCGGATCAGCGTGCCCGCCGGATCAGCGTGCCTGCCGGATCACAATCCGGCGGCGGTCGGCGGCCAGCACCCGGCCCGCGTGGATTGTGATCCACGCGGCGCATAGTCCTGCGTGCCCGTCGGATCAGCGTGCCCGCCGGATCAGCGTGCCTGCCGGATCAGCGTGCCCGCCGGATCAGCGTGCCCGCCGGATCACAATCCGGCGGCGGCGGTCGGCGGCCAGCACCCTGCCTGCGTGGATTGTGATCCACGCGGCGCATAGTCCTGCGTGCCCGTCGGATCAGCGTGCCCGTCGGATCAGCGTGCCCGCCGGATCAGCGTGCCCGCCGGATCAGCGTGCCCGCCGGATCAGCGTGCCCGCCGGATCACAATCCGGCGGCGGTGGTCGGCAGCCAGCACCCGGCCCGCGTGGATTGTGATCCACGCGGCGCATAGTCAAGGGGTTGGCCAGAGCCTTGCGCATCAGAATCAGTTACGCGAATAAGAAAGCCTGTAAAGAAGGTGGTGCTAAATCTGATCCGTGAAGTTGGTTTACACTTTGGGCTGCTTCAAAAAATTGGCTGCCTGCAAAAGGCGCAGTGCGCTGTGCCCCTACCGTGGTCAACGGTCGGCCTGCGCCGACACGTAAACAGCGGTCAGCGCAGGCCGACCGCTGGCCGAAGGCCTGCAGTGGGCGACTTCAGTCGGCAATAAGCCCTGTGATAAAATGAACCATCCCGCTGAGCGCGGTTGATTTTTGCCCAAAGTATGTTATGATGGGAAAAGCCAACGTATGAACTGGATCGGGGATAATGAGCGAGCCTGAGAACAGATTGAAATCAAGTATTGCAGAGTCGCTTGTGGAAGGCAGTGGTTTGACAGCCGGGGAGGGGGAGGACATTGCCGCTGTGATCGAATCCGAGCTTGCCAGGTTGCTGCCTGAACTACCATCCTGGAGTCCAGAGCGCGTGGCCAGGGCTATACAGGCTGCACTGCGCATCGCCGGGAAGCTGGCGGAGTCCCCAAGGTGTGGTGATGAATGAGCGGTGGCGTCGCCTTTTTGATCAGCAGATCACACTCCCTGTCAGATATGGGTTACGTCTCTCCTGGCTTACGTTGCAGGCATTCATGTTCCTGATAAGCAGTGCGATATGTGCGTGCTGTGCGATACTGTCTTTCATGTGGGGGCGCGCCAGTTCGGAACTGGCTGCGCGTGCGCCGGTCGTTGTGACAACTGTAGCCGTGACCGTCGCTTCTGCAGCGCCGACTCAGGCTACATCTGCGGCGACGCCCACTGCTCCATCAGTGATGCCCACTGAGACAGCACAGGTGATCACCCCGGAGTTCACCGTTCCGTCTCCTGCCAATACCCTTTTGCCATCCCCCACACCGCCGCCCCCGACCGATACCTCTGTTCCTGTGCCTCCGGCCTCAACCGGCCTGCCTGAGGCGACGCCCACGCTGTTCAACCCCTCACCGACCTCTACACCGGAGATGACGCACACCCCCGCTCATACTGTGCCGCCCATGGTTACCCCAACACGTACACCAACGCCTACCGATACCCCTGTACCCACACCCACGCCGACGCCCACTCCATCCGCCACCCCTACCAGGACGCCGACTCCCACGCCACCTTATCGCAGTGATGTGCGGATCGTCTACGTCGAATATGCCAGTTACCAGAACGAACACGTGCTCATCCAGAACCTGGGCAACGCGGATCAGGATATGACCGGCTGGACACTCCACGACGAGGATAACCATGTGTACACGTTTCCCGACGGCTTCGTTCTGCGGATAGGGCTTGAGGTGCGTGTGTGGACCAAAAGCGGGAGCGACACGTACAGCGATCTATACTGGGGGCAGAGGAGCGGAATATGGAGCAGCAGCGGTGAGACCGCCACACTGAGAGATTCCCAGGGCAATGTTATTTCCACCTACACCTGGACTGGAGGAATACAATGATTGATGATCTGGGCGACCGCTGGCGTCAGCTCAGTGAGGAGCAGATTGAACTGCCTGTCGGCAGTGGATGTCGCTTTTCATGGCTGAAGCTCCAGTCGTTCCTGTTTCTGATTGCATGCCTGATCTGCGTTTGTTGCTCTGTATCTTCGTATCTGTGGGGCAGTGCCAGCATCCGGCTTGCCATACCGACTCTTCTCTCGCCGACCGGAGAAGGGGAGATGTCTGCTCCAACCTTTGAGGCTGTGACACCGGAGGTGATCGCTCAGGCCACCCGGCCGCATCAAATTACCCCGCTGCAACCGGAGGTGGTCGGGGAGGCGCCCACACCGACCTGCCCATTCTCTCCACTTGCCGAACCGACACTTCCCCCGCCGACGGAGGAGCGTTCAGATGTTCCGTCTTCATCGGAAATCTATCTGGTCTACGTGGAGTATAGCCGTCCCGGACGCGATTGGACCGATGAACATGTGCTGATCGAGAACATAGGCCCGGGCGATCAGAATATGACGGGCTGGAGGCTGGGCAGTGACTACTTTGACTCCTACGCCTTCCCCCCGGGTTTCATCCTGGCCGGCAGTACCAGCGTTCGTGTCTGGAGCGGAAGTGGCCAGGACACGGCAACCGAGCTATACTGGGGCCGGGACGGGCCGGCCTGGGATGCTGGGGGTGGCGTCGTCTACCTGTGGGACGCGCAGGGGAACGTGGTGGATTCATGGAAATGGTAATATGCACCACCAAACGAGAGTGAGGTGACTATGCCTGCCACATTGCTGCTGAGGTTGGTGAACCTGGTGTTCACACTTTACTCTGCTGCCATTATTGTGCGCGCTTTTCTTTCCTGGTTTAATCTCAGCTCTCACAACAAGTTAGTACGTTTTCTATACGAGATCACTGAGCCGCTGCTGGCTCCACTGCGCCGTTACGTTCCGGTGATCGGCGGCCTCGATTTCACCCCTATGGTGGCGCTGGTTATTCTCTGGCTGGTGGAGAGCCTGCTCAGTTCCCTGATTTTAGCGCTGTTCCGGTAGCTCCGCGCTCCCTTCCGCATCCGTATTTTCTCTGGCTGCACGGAGCGTCCGGAGTGCAGTCTTGATATTTTGCCACCAGGTGCGGGCTGTTTTCTCTTCTTCCCATCCCAGCGGGTGGGTGCTGTAACGCGCCTCCACGAACACCCGGGTAAGCCGGCCCATATCCTGCTGTGCCTCGTCCAGGTGAGGCCCCAGGCTTTGCTCATACTCGTAAGGGGTCTGGGCACGGTGACGGGGAAAACCCAGCCGGGACGCGCGCTCCAGGATGCTCAGATAGTAGTACATGATGCGCTCACGGGGTATGCGCCCGCCTGTATAGAGCAAACGCAGCGGGAGTTCCCTGTCTGCAGGCTTCCTGCCCCTGGTATCACGGAAAAGGCGCGGCAGCCGTGCCCGGGTCGCTCCGGCAAGCCCACGGAGGCGTCTCCATACTGCCTCCAGAAACGTAGCAAGTGCCCGGATCGGTTTCAGTGTGGCCAGCATACGGAGCAATTCGGGCCGGTCGTGCAGGTAGCTGCGTACCACGTACACCACCAATCCCAGGGCGATCGCCCAGAACAGGAGCGATTTGAGCAGCTCAAACCATGCAAGCGGCATACCAGCCTCCCCCTGGCCGTGCTCCCCTATATGCTCGAGAGGTGGAAGCTTAACGGTCGGGCGAGGACCCATGCCGAGAAGTCTGAAAAGTGGCGTCAGCAGGAGGCTGAGCAAAATTGTGAACAGCATCCCCAGCAGCGAAAGGTGGTATCCGAGCACAAACAGAAAGTAGCCCACCATGTCTAACAGGCCAACCGTGTATCCGGTGGGCAGGAGGAAGGCCAGTGCCGTTGCCAGACCGATGAAGGCCAGGCTGTAGCGAACCCAGCGGCCGGCCAACATCGTGCCAATCCTGATCCTCTGAGCTTCCCACTGGTGTCGCAGGCGTATAAAGTGCACCTGGCTTAACATTGCCAGCCCCAACAGGAAGTAAAGTAACACGTTAAGCACCAGCGTCGGCACCGGCGGGCGCTCCTCGTGCAACAGGCTGGAAATGCCGAGCCTGGCAAGGCCGGAGATAAGCAGCAGCACCCCGCCCCCCCAGAAGAAGCGGCTGGCAATGCTCTCGTACGGGGTGACGTAAGAATGGTGGGGGACAGGCGGCTCACCGATGCGCTCAAGGTCATCCAGCGTCCTGGTGGCAGCCCACCAGCAGGCGAGTACCAGCAAGAAACCGAAGACGGTGGCAGGGTCCAGGATGTTGAGCGGCTGATGTGGCCAGGTGCGTAGCTCTGCCAATATGTCACCCCAGCTTTCCCCTGCATACTTGCTCGCTTTCAACAAGATGAAGAACAGGACAAGTTCTATGGCGCGGAAACGGAGAAGGTCATCGCCGCGAATCTCCCTGGCACGGATAAGGCGGTAGGAGTAGCACCCCTCCAATGCAGCCAGAACACACCCCGAAATCAGGTACAGACCGTGCCAGGACGGCAGGTACACGTTCACCAGCTCCACCACCGATGCGGCAACGCACCCGGCCATAATGGCGAGCGCCAGCGGACGAAAAATGTTTTCCACCCAACATTCGCCGTGTCTCAACATCGGGCCACTCACCTCTGTGCCTCTTGCAGGGCAGCGTCCAGTTCCTCTGCCTTCCATATCCTGTAGACGGGTACGCCCAACATGTCAGCCCGTTTGCGCAGCTCCGGTGACGGACGGCCCGGCTGTATCAGGAGCAGTGCTACAGCGAAGCCGCTGCGCCGCAGGTGGACCATGTTATCGAACAGGGGCTCGCTTTCGCGGCCGGTAATGATGGCCATAGTGGCCCCCCACGGTAACTTGAGGCTCTCCTGGCGTAACAGCTCTTCAAAGTCCCCCGCGTCCGCAAGCTGAACCCGTGCCAGCACTTCCAGAATGCTCATCAGGTGCGAGCGCTCGGGACGGGGGGGCAATGAGAACCTGGCCTGCCTGTCCAGAAGCGGATCCCATGCTTCAGTACTCAGTCCGGCCGGCAGCCCCTCCCTGACGATGATATGGTTGGCGAGCGAGGCGGCGGCGACGATGGCCAGTTCGGTTGCTGTGTAAAGTTGACGTTGCCCGTAGTCCTGGCGGTCAAGGTCCAGGCAAATAAGTGTCTCGCGGGCAATGGCGGGCTGATATTGCTTGACCAGGAGATGGCCCGTGCTGGCTGTGGCCGTCCAGTGGATACGGCGCATCGAATCGCCCATCCTGTAGTCGCGTACGCCGGTGACCCGCGCAGGGTCCTCAAAGAGGGGAGAACGGGCACGCAGTACCGCCAGCGGCGAATGGGTGGGGAGTCCCAGCTCCTGTAGCGGTAAAATCTTGGGGTAGACGATGATATGCTCGGACGCGAGTTCTATCTGGGCGCGCGTCGTGATGCCCAACAGATCGCCACTTTGTAGTGTGAGCGGGCCGATAGTATAGTAGCCCCGCCGATAACAGTTAAGATAGTAGCTGAAGGAGTGTTGGGAGCGTCCCCCCAGGGAGATGACTTCATTGTAAAATGGCGGGGCAGCCAGCTCTACCGGCAGCGATTCGTGGACTTCCAACCAGGGGACAGGCAGACGGCCAGAGTTGCGCATCCTGATCTCAACGCTGACCCTGTCGCCGGAGAAAGCATGGTCCACAAAGCGACGTTGCACCTGCAGGCGTTTGATTGAGTAACGTACCCAGAGACGTGAAAGCAGGTAGACGAGGGAGAGCAGATAGACGATGGTGAAAAAGAAGTCCACCCGCAATACAGCGGCGATGACAAAAAGCGCCAGCAGAAAGGGCAGGAAACCACGCATTGCACCTCACATCATTAGAGACGCCTCAGTTCGCCGATGTCTACCCCGGTGCGTTCCAAGATCTCGCTCAGGATGGCTGTGGCGGTACGTCCGCGCAACTGACTTTCCGGCCTGATAATCAGGCGGTGGGCCAGCGTGACAGGCACCAGGCGCTTGATGTCATCGGGGATCACATAATCGCGGCCGTGCAGTGCGGCGAGCGCCTGAGCGGTCTTATACAGGGCCAGAGAGCCACGGGGACTCGCTCCTAAGGCCACATCCGGGTGAACACGAGTGGCCTGCACAATGTCCAGGATATACTTCTCCAACGCCTCGCTCACATGCACTTCGGTGACCAGCTCGTGCAATGTCAGCAGCTCGGTACCGTCAACAACCTGGCCGATCCTCTCGATGGGATGCTGCTTCCTGAGGTTGCGCAGGATCAGGATTTCGTCCTCGCCCTGGGGATAGCCCAGCGATATACGCATCAGGAAGCGGTCCAACTGGGCCTCCGGCAGGGGAAAGGTGCCCTCGTATTCGATCGGGTTCTGGGTCGCCAGTACCAGGAAGGGCGTCGGGAGCGGATAGGTGACGCCGTCCATGGTGACCTGCTGTTCCTGCATTGCCTCCAGCATGGCTGCCTGTGTGCGCGGTGTGGCCCGGTTGATCTCATCGGCCAGGAGGATGTTGACAAAGATAGGACCAGGCCTGAACTCGAAGGTATTGGTCTGCTGGTTGAAGACGCTCACGCCGGTGATGTCGTTGGGCAGCAGATCGGGCGTGCACTGGAGGCGCTTGAAGGTAATGCCCAGGCTTGCGGCTATAGCACGGGCAAGCATTGTCTTGCCCGTGCCAGGCACATCCTCGATAAGCACATGGCCCCGACAGAGTAAAGCGACCAGGAACAGTTCGACCTGTTCCCGTTTGCCAACGATGACCGTCTCCACGTTACGGATGACACGATCAGCGAATTGAGTGACCGGATTCATAAGACACTCCTTGCAGCCCCGGTGGAGATACGCACGATGCTGTACGCCGTCACCTCACCGCTCAGGCCTTTAAGTTGCAGACCGGTGACTGGCACTGCCTCCACCTGATCCTTGATACGGGCGTATGTCTCCTGGCAGACCAGTACCTGGCCGGGCTGGGCCACACTGCACAGACGGGCGCCCAGGTTGGCCGCCCGCCCGATCGCGGTGTAATCGGTGCGCTGTGGACACCCCATCTCGCCGACGGTCAGTTCGCCGGTGGCGATCCCGATCCCCAGGGCGGCAGGCTCAATGCCATGCCTACTCCAGCTTTCCATAACCTCCCGGTGTGCAGACTGCATCTCCAACCCGACCCGGACCGCGCGCAAGGCGTGGTCCTCCTGCGGGAAGGGGGCACCGAAGAGAGCCATCACTCCATCGCCGGTGAACTTATCGAGAGTGCCGTGGTAGGACAGGATGACCTCTGTCATGCGGGCCAGAGCGTCATTGATAAAGTTCACCAGCAGTTCCGGCCTGGTTCTCTCAGCCAGGCTTGTTGAGCCGCGCAGGTCAGAATAGAGCACGCTCAGCACTGCCCGTTCACCACGCAGAAACTCCACGTCGGGATTATCCAGCAGCCTTTGCAGCACCTGCGGGTCCACCGAGCGACCCAGCACCTGGCGCAGACGTCGCCGTTCCAGGCTCTCGAAGATGGCGGTATCCACCTGGCTGCCAATGGCATAGAGCAGACGACGCTCGTCGTCCATAAAGCCGCGTGAGCCATGCCGGTTGGCAACGCCCAACACGCCAATGATCTCGTCGTTGAGAATCAGCGGAATGCACATGATGGAACGGATCGGGCCTTCAGTCTGAGCATTCAGGTTGTAACAGAGTAACTCCCCTGATTGGAGCGCTTCATTGGCTACCCGCTCCACCATTTCACTGTAAGATGGTGTGCGGTAGAGATCGTCGTGGGTGGCAGCGCGCAGTTCCAGGCGACGCTTCAAGTGGTTGTAGAGCAGGATGTAACTCATTTCGGCTCCGATCGTGGAGCGCACCTCATGGAGTACCAGGTGCAGCATCTCGTCGAAGGGGAGCTGCCGGTCGCGGATGCGGTCTATTCTGTAGATTGTCTCCAGCTCTTTGTTGCGCTGTCTCAGCTCATGCCAGTTGTAACCCTGGATCACAGCCGAATCTATTTGAGACTCGGCCACCTGCAGCAATTCCATATCCTCCTGCCCGAATGGGAGAGCTGAGCGGGCAAGCAGGATAATGCCCAGACGCTCATTCGTCCTGAAAATAATGGGCATGGCAGCTACATACAGGTCTTCAGGCAGCCCGGCAACCGTCGTTAGAGACGTGAGATCCTCACTCTTCCAGAGCATAACCCCGTCGGCTTCGATGACGCGGCGTGCCAGTTCGCGGGTGATGAGCGGCCCGAACTGGCCCGCTTGCTCACCACGGTCAACGATGGCCTTCAGTTCCAGTTGTCCCGTCTCCTGGTGTACCAGGCCCAGCAGACACAGCCCGGCCTGAAAGTGGTCCGCCAAGACGGTGGCGATGCCCGTCAGCATGGCAGAGAGTTCCGGCAATCCATCGCGGACGCGGTCAATCGCCATAACCAACTCAAGCTTTCTTTGTTCCAGCCGTAGCCTTGCCTGCAGCACAGCCGGGCTGTTATGATTTACAGCGGGAGTATCCATAACGTTCTCCACAGTCACATTGCACTGCGTGCGTTTGCGATGATTATACTGGGAACGGGTAAGAATTGGACATTTAACGAACTATTCAGCCTGCCCGTGCTGTGCCGGGCGGACCACAGTCCGCCCGGACCAGACTTTGCAGACACTGACTACACTGAGACGCCCCCAGGTGGCTATTCAGCCTGCCCGTGCTGTGCCGGGCGGACCACAGTCCGCCCGGACCAGACTTTGCAGACACTGACTACACTGAGACGCCCCCAGGTGGCTCAGGTGCCATCTGCTCCGCCGGACTGTGGTCCGGCGGGCGCAGGCTGAATAAATACCATTTAACCACGTGCTACCACGCTCAGGAAAAGTCCAACATTCACCCGTGCGCAGTATAACTCCGTTTCTATGAGTTCCGCCGGGTAGTGCCTGTCCGAAAAAATATGTGGGGTGAGTTTTTCAGCCTGCCTGGATGGACTGGAAGGCCGTCCTGTACAAAGCACACCGGCCTGAAAATTACCTGACAACATTCTATCACGGTATATAGCTTCATGCAACGCGGTCCGCGAAATCGGTTTCACCTCGGGCTGCCTCAAAAAAATCGGTTGCCTGGCGGTGAATGTAGGGCGCAGCGCGTTGCGTTCCTGCTACCGTGGCCATGGACACCGACCCGAGCCTGGTGGGCGCAAAAATATGGACGGACACCTCCCACCCATTCGGTCTTCCCAGAACTCCCCAACGTCGCCTTCACCTGGCTCTGGCGGCCTCCGGATCGTGCCAGGGGTACTGCGAACTATGGACTGCGGATTGTGGACTATTGAATACCAGGTTGAAGTGCGGGGAAAAAGTGGTATCATTTAGTGCCTATCCGAAAAACGTAACCGACGCATCCCTATGCGTCGGTATAAGCGGCATAGGGATGCCGCTTGTACGGTTTTTCGGATAGGCTCTTAGCCCCAATACGGTTCAGTTAAGCAAGGAACGTCCCATCTCTTGACATTTGAGGCCATCGGTGGCATCTTTCAGGTCAACATCACACGCATTAGGAGGTCTTTGTATGGGATTTAGTTTACGCACGATTGCC
>Ga0209101_1002278_pt1 | contig 12800 bp, 8 predicted proteins | sample ConPoolayeCmetaG_FD_185481 | JGI IMG/M metagenome (GOLD analysis project Ga0209101, IMG submission 185481) | Hot spring microbial mat communities from California, USA to study Microbial Dark Matter (Phase II) - Cone Pool mat layer C metaG... ... | reverse complement strand
ACGCGACTCCCAAGAACGGCCCCCCTGCGACGATCTCCCAAGCCCAAAGTCCTCCGCCGAGCGCCGTGCCCACCGTGGCGACCTCGTCCGCGGCAACCGTGCCCAGTCCCAGCGTGGCGATCGCAGCCAATGCATCCCCGCCCGCGCCCGTCACCACCGAAAACCGACCGCCCCTAGCGCCATCGCCTTTGCCCGCCGCGGAACCACCGCCCACCCCCCTTACGGATCTGGGTGACTTGCCTTCCCTTGAAGCCAACTCGCTGTGGAACGACGTCCGGAATTACTTGGCCGTCGTGGGAGTGGCGGCCATCCTCTTCCATTCGGTAAGGTTCCTGACCGAGACCCAACGGGCCAGCCGGCGTCGGCGCTACTCCTAGCGCGGGCGTCCCGCCCGCAAATCACAAAGCGCAGGCGTCTCGCCCGCCATGAGAAAAGCGGGCAAGATGCCCGCGCTCCGTCATCGCAATCGGCTAAGTTACCTTGTCAAGCTCCCCAACGCGGCCTGCGGGTTGGGTGGCACGCCCGGAGGCTCCGCGAAGGGTGCAGTTGGAATCTGGAGACGCGAGACGACGCCGCAACATCACGCCCGTCGAAGCCTCCGCACGCTCCAGCCGACCGGCCAATCCGTCAAACGCCCTGCCCACCCTTTCTGGCGCACGCGGCTTGCGATAAGATAAGGCGGTGCTTTCAAAGCCCCGGAAGGAGCCTTGTGCAATGACGGACGAGCTGTTTTCGGTGAAGGATCAGATTGTTTTGGTGTCTGGCGCGAGCCGGGGGATTGGCCGCGGGATTGCCCAGGCGTTCGCCGACCGCGGGGCGGTGGTGGTGATCACGGGCCGGGTGGCGGAGACCCTGGAGCAAACGGCGAGAGAACTCGGCCAGTCGGGGGCGCGAGTCCACCCCAAAGTCTGCGACGCGGCCGACGCCAAGGCCCTCCAACGGCTCGCCGACGAGGTCGTCGACCAGTTCGGAAGGATCGACACGTTGGTCAACTGCGCCGGGGTGAACAAGCGGATGCGGGTCGAGCGGTACGACGAGGCGACCTACGACTACATCACGAACATCAACATCCGCGGGGCGTTCTTTTTGTCGCTGGCCGCCGGGCGGCACATGATCCAGGCCCGAAGCGGAAACCAGATCAACATCGATTCGATCAACAGCCATCGGCCGTTGCGCCGCGTGGCCCCCTACGCGATGAGCAAGGCCGCCATGAGCCACATGACAAGGAGTCTGGCCATGGAATGGGGAGAATACGGGGTGCGCGTCAACGCCGTCGCGCCGGGCTTCATCGCCACCGATCTGGCCAAACCGCTCCTGGCCAATCCGGCCATCGAAGAGTGGCGACGAAAAAACACGCCGTTGGGGCGCGTGGGCCTGCCCGAGGACATCGCCGCGGCGTGCGTCTTCCTGGCCTCGAAGGCGGCCAGTTACATCACCGGACAGGTCCTTTACGTCGACGGCGGCACGACCTGCGGCCTGTTCTGGCCGCTGGACGCGTGACCCGCCCTGGCGCCGTTCAGCGTTCCTTGCGCTTCAACTCGGAACGGTGTTCTTCCATGAACTTGCGCAATTCATCGGAGAACGCCAAGAGCCGCTCCCATTGCTCGGCGTAGAGCGTGACCGGCATCCGCTGCAATCCGTAGAGGCTGAGCGCGCCCTTGGGGCTGACCTTGCAGTACAGTTGACTGCGCCGCGTCTGCTCGGCCTGTTCGAGAAGCTTCGCAGCCTGTTCGACGGGAAGTTCTCCACTGGCCACCCTTGCCAGGATTTCTTCTTTATTCATCTTCCATCCTCCCTCCCAGGCGACTCCCAAGGGGCTAGCCACGCCTGAGGATCCGTTTTGAGCTTGTGCCGGTCCTGTCTGGAAGCATAACATAACCAACCCCAACGGACGCACAAGACCCACCCCGGCCGAATCGCGCGCCAATCCCTCCTGCCAAGCGGATTCTGTTAGCGTGGGACGCCCTGGCAAATTCGGCAGCGTGATAAAATATGCTCCGCGCGGCCGAATATGAGTCCTTCATCTTCGAAAAACGTCTCATTTTCAACGCCTGCGGAGCATTAAGGCCCGTTGACGGGCCTTCCCCGCCGCAGGCGGTCTAGAGGCCCGGCGTTTCACGCCGGGTCGCGGTGTCGATCCCAGGGCGAACCTCAAGCCCCGTTCACGGGGCTTCTCGCTGCCTTCGTGATTTGCGGGCGAGACGCCCGCGCTGCGAGATTCGCGGACGGCGTTTAGGCCGCTCCGCCTGGGCAGCGCGGGCATCTTGGCCGCATTGGTCATGGCGGGCGGGACGCCCGCGGTCCGTGCTTCGCGGGCGGGACGCCCGCGCTCCATGTTTTGCCAGCGGGACGCCCGCGATTTGTGATTGGTCCAGGTTGTTCTGGCCTGGCTACGTAGGCTATCGCGGCCTGCTGTCGTGGCAATTCACCGGGCCGTTGCGGCGAGGGTGACTGTTTTTTTCTCGGCGATTCAGCGCACCGCGTCCTGCACTTTCAAGATCTGAGTTGCCAGCAGCCAGCGGTAGGCGTCGAAGTCGGCCCCGGTCCACAGCCCATCGTACTTGTACTTTTCCTGGACCTGGATCGAATCCCAGACGAACCTCAGCTCCTTTTCGGCCTCCGCGGCGGCGGCCGCGGCCTTGCCGCCCTTCGACTTAGCCTCGGCGACGAGCTGTTCCAACGTGTACAGGTAGCGGCCGTCGTCGATGCCCTCGCGGTAGGCTTCCCACAGGGCGACGGGGATGGGTTCGCCCTCGGGCGTCGAGCGGTTGAAGAAGTCCATATAAGGCCCGTCGAGGTAGTTCCACGGGTCGCCCGTGCTCGACTGGTAAATCCACGGAATCAGCGCCTTGAATCCCGATTTCCAGAATCCGAAGCCCCAGGTCATACGGGCCCCGCGGACCGGCGTGTGATCGTTTTCGCCGCTGATGTGGTTGGGATAGCACCAGAACTCGATGCCTTTCTCGCGGCTGAGGCGTTGAATCTTCTCGTATCCGAACACGAACGGCTGGCAGCACCAGACGTCGACGTAGGGCCAGAGCGGCTCGAACTGTTCGTGGCTCGGGTCGGCGGTCACATAGGTCCGCACGCCCGGCACGCGCTTGATCGCCTTCAGCACGCCCACCATGAACCTGACCGATTTCTCCTCCGTGCTCGGCTCGTCGATCGGGTAGTAGAGCAGTTCGGGCCATCCTCGCCGCCGGCGTTCCTTTTCGATCGTTTCGACCATCTTGGTCACCTCGTCGAAGAACGATGGCGGCACGTCGGGACGCACGAGGCGCAGATGACTTCCCAGCCCGCGACGGTCCACGAGCTGGGCGTACCAATGCTCCACGCCGAAGCTGGCCACCAACGGCTTGTCGGCCAGGCCGTACTTGCGGTCCAACGCGATGCGGCGGTCGGTCTCTTCGCCGTCGATCGTCCAGCGGCCTTGCTCGTCGCGTTTCAGTCCCGAAACGTTCGAGGTGTGCGTGTTCATGCCGTGCTCGATCATGTCGCGGCGCTCCAGCTCGGCCTTGCGCTGGAAGTAGGCGTTGGCCGCGGGCGTGTTCTTCGCGTCCACCATGCGGAGCGGGTCGTAATAGTACATGCCGTAGATATGTTTCGGGTTCTTCTTCAGCCGGATCGGCAACACGCGGAGCGCCAGGGGCACGTCGGCCGAGGGACCGGATGCCGGCGCGAACGTCAGTTTCCCCTCGTACACGCCCGGTTGGGCGTCCTCCGGCGTCTTCACCGTGATCCAGAAGGTCTGATTGCAGCCCTTGCGGAGATCGACGCGTTGGAACCGCTCGAGCACGTCGGGAGCGATGTGCCAAGAGTACATCGAAGAGTAGTTCGGCCGCACGCGCATGTACCGCACGGCCCGAATGTCGATGTTCGCCGCCGCCACCACCGCCTCACCGCACCGCAAATCGCTGGCCATCACCGTGGCGCCGGGCAGGTCGGCCAGCGGCAAGACGGTAAACGTCACCGGCTCGTATTCCCCCAGCGAGGCAAACGTCTTCAGACGCGGATTGAGTTCGTCCGGCCTCGGCACGGTGTTGGGATAGACGACTTCCGAATAGTGCCGGGCGAAGATCGCATAGCCGCGTTGCCGGTCGGTGGAACTCAACGGCGGCATGGGTCGGTCGTCCACGTGCTTGGTTTCCTTCCACTTTTCCGCCACCGCCGGCGGCAGGAAATAGACCTCCTCTTCCAGGGGGCCGAGGATTGCGGATCGGACGGACGGTTCCTCGCTGGCGGGATAGACGATCAGGCAGGCCGCCAGCCAATCGGTGGCCGGAACGAACTCGATGGCCAGCGGCCCTTCCACCACGCGGGCGCGGAGCACGCGCTTCTCGAAGATCGCGGGACCGGGTATCTTGACGTTCACGCGGCTCTGGCCGACGCCCAGGTCGAAATCATGGTACTCGCGCGGCGAGCCGGCGCTGCGGCCGCACAGGACGTACACCATGTAATCGCCCGGCGTCACGTCCACGAGGAAGGCGTTGGGCCTTTCGCTGAAGACGCAGTCGCAGGTGATCTCGTTGGTGTAGATCGGCGGCGGCTGATCCACTCCCCGGCTCTCGTTGCGTTGCCACTGGGCGCCGTAGTGCTGGTGGTGGGCCTTCAAGCCCTCGCCGTGTCGCCAGCCAAAGCCCGCCGCCTTCGAATACACCGACTTGGGCGTAATCCGGGTGAAGCCCTGGCGCAGCGCGGAGTCCTCGCTTCCCAGGTCGAAGAGGAACGGCTTGGCCGGGGCCGTTGGGGCCGTGACGCCCAGGACAAGCACAAGAACGATCCAACGAGTTCGCATCGCACCCTCTCGCAAGACGCAGCCGCGGAAAATCGGGTCAATTTGCAAGGTCGAGGCCACTGAAACCGGCTCCGCCCCCAGACGACTTCCGCCCTCAACCGCCGCTGCGCCGCACGCCAACACCGCGGCGCGGCCCGCCGGTCTGTCGCCAGGGGCATGAGGCTACTCGATCAGGGCAAAGGCCTTTTGGATCGACAACGCGGTGGCCTCGACCGCCTTGTCGGCGGGCATGGCCCGCAATGCCTCGCTGAACGGCTCGACCACCACGGGGCCATCGTAGCCGATCTTCACCAAGGCGTCGAGAAACGATTTCAGATCGATCACGCCGGTTGCGCAGGGCAACTCGCGTTTGGAGTCGATCTGGCGATCGACCGGAATCCCGGCCGGGGCGTCGTTGAGGTGGACCAAAACCACGTCGCGGTTGCGGAGCGTGAGCAGATCGGCCTGGCCTTCGCCGGCCGTGTACCAATGCCAACTGTCGAGCAGGAAGCCCACGTTCGGCTGGTTGATCTCGGCGATCAGGTCCTTCATCTCGGCCATGGAGTGGATGAAGGGGAAGCGGCCCGCCGTCCACGAGGTTTTCGGGCCCACGTATTCCAGCCCCAGGCGCTGATCGTGATCGGCCAGGAGCTTGGCCACCTCGCGGAGCCGCCGGGCGTGGCGCCGGAAATTGGCCACGTAGGTCAGCGTGGCGTGGCTGGGCGAGATCCAGGTGGCCAGTCGGGTCACGCCCGCCCGCTTCAACCCGCCCGCCAACCGCGGCAGCGTTTTCATCCCCGCCTGAAACGCCGTCTCCTCGCCGCGGAAATCGACCGGCAAGCCGCTTGCGCCCCAGACCAACTTCTTGGTCTTCAGCTCGTGCAAAAGCTCCCGCAAGGCGGCGTCGTCCAGTCCGGCGAGAAAATCGGCGGAAGGTTCGACGGCCTCGAAACCGTGGCCGTGCGCCAGGCGAATCGCCTCGCGCTGGTCCGCTCGCACGCCGATCGCGCCGCACGACAGGCAGGCGGTGAATTTTCTTCGCCGGCGCGATCCCTCGGTGTTGGCTTCGGCGGCGCCAAGCGGCGTCGCCGTGCCGGCCATTCCGATCGCGGCCGCAGTGGCGAGAAACGCGCGTCGAGAACAAACCGTCATGGCATCCCCGCGACAGGTCGTGGAACTCAACTTCCACGAACATGTCGCGGCGGCCCGCCGTTGTCAAGGGGCGCGGCGTCGCTCGGCGTCGCTAGGGATCGGCGACGAGCCGTCGGGGCGCTCCTCGACCCGAACGAAAGGCCGAATCTCCCTCGTTCCCGTGCGAGACGGGTTAGAACCGCCAATTGAACTGGGCGAGGATTTCGGAATCGAATTCGCGGTTCCGGTCGGTGGTCACCGGCGCGGTTCCGGCGACCGTCAGGCTCGAATTCTGGCCCAACTGGAAATTCAAGCCGCCGGTCAGATTGACGATGTCGCGGCGGCCAGTTCCACCGAGGGCCGTCTCCCCAATCGCGCCCAACGGCCCGGTCACGTAGTCCATGTTCGTCATCGTGCCCGTGTAATGCACTTCGAACATCGGGATCACGGCGGTCAGGAAGTTGGCCCCGGGGTTCTGATAAAGCCGATAACCGACGGTGAAATCGAGGAACCCCCGGGTCTGATCGTGGAAGACGCCCCGCTTGGCCAAACTGCCCGGCGTGCCCAACGCGTCGCGCATCAGCACGTTGTTGCCGACCGTATCGAAGTCCACCTGGCCGAAGCCCAGGAAGAACAGGCGATCGGTCGGGGCGAAGACCATGCCCACGAACGGCCCGAGATGCACGGATTGGTTCCACACTTGGACCAGCGTTCCCGAGGCATCGGAAATCCGGAAATCCGCGCCGCTGGGAAATACCGTCATCAGCCCGCCGGAAAAGGCCAGCCGCTCGCGCCGGATCAGCACCCGTTTGAGGACCAGGCTCATGTCGCCGAATTCGGTGGCCGCCAGGCCGGCGCCGGGCGTGATCGACTGCGTCGCATCGTAACCGGTGGCAAAGGGCACGCGGAAGGTGAACGACCACATTTCGTCGAGGAAGGTCTTTTCGAGGCCGAAAAGGAATCGATCCAGATTGCGGGTCGTGCCGGCGATGTCCATGACCGGATTCTGGAGGTGGTCATAGTTGAAGAACACCCGATCCATGGGCAGGGGATTCTCATCCTGGGCGATCTTGAACCGCCGGTCGCCGCCGGAAATGGCGATCGTGGCGCCGTCGGGCGTGATCACCGGAGGAGCCAACATCCCCGCGCCGAAGAAACGCATCCCGCCAAACCCGTTGTTGAACGAGTCGCCAATCATGTTCGGCGTGACCGTGGCGGGCGTCTCGGCCACCCCGGCGGCGCCGGCCAGAACGCTGGCGGGAACGCTCCCATAGATTGGAGGCCCCTGATTGTACTGCGGTTGCGGGGAAATTGCCCCGGCAGGCGGGTCAGATGACAGCCAATTGGCAGGAAAAACCTGCCGCCGTGGTAACGAGCTGCCCGGTTCCACGCTCGAATTGGGCGCGTATTGGTAACTGTCGGGCCATTGCCGTTCGGCAGCCCAACCCTCGGGACGATCGGCCGAAAACGCTAGCACGATCGCAAGAAGAAGGGATACTCCCTCTGTGAAGCTCCAAAAGGCACGAGCGGACATGACGTCGGTCCTTGTTCCTGACTTTGATCGGTTATCCGTGATTTTGTCGGCAATCGGCCAGCAACAACTTTAGGATTTATTTGGCAGGCAACAAAAAAATGGACTATAGCGATTGCGCAAAATCCCAAAAGAGGGCAAGGTGTTATGGTTGTGTTTCGTAACATGCTCGCGCCGTGGGCGGATGTTGTTCAGTAGGGTAAACATCAGTCATTGTTTTCCGGGAAACTCTGCGACTTTGCCTATAGGTGGTCCACGTACACGACTTTTTGCTTGCGGCGGCAGGCCGCGTTGGGGAATCGGCCAAGGCTAAGGCCCGTTGACGGACCTTCCCCGCCGTAGGCGGTGTTAGGCCGACTCCGCTGCGGAGCGCGGGCATCTTGCCCGCATTGGTCATGGCGGGCGGGACGCCCGCGCTCCCAGATTCGCGGACGGCGTTTAGGCCGATTCCTTTGTGGAGCGCGGGCATCTTGTCCGCATTGGTCATGGCGGGCGGGACGCCCGCGCTCCCAGATTCGCGGACGGCGTTTAGGCCGATTCCTTTGTGGAGCGCGGGCATCTTGCCCGCATTGGTCATGGCGGGCGGGACGCCCGCGCTCCCAGATTCGCGGCCGAGCCCCTCGCGCTCCGTGTTTTGCCCCCGCGAGAAGGCCCGTAGGCGGGCGTCTTCGCTGTGGCGGCGTTGGGTCCGATTCCTTCGCGACTGTGGACCGCGTCCCTCCCGAGAAGACAAACGCGGACACCATGGACGGCGACCCTCCCAGGATGCAAAATGGCCGTGACGCGGCGGAGCCGCAAGCCAGCTTATTCACGTTGGCAATTCTCGCCCAGGAAAACAGCAAACCGCGCGACAACTGAGATGGGAGGAGTCTATCGATGAAACGGTGTCACCTGGCGTCGATTCTGTTCACGGTCCTGGGGTCTTGTGCTTTTGCCGACGAGCCGTTCGATTACTTCCGCAACAACTGGAACGTGATCGGACTGAAGGACTACGAGCGCGGCGCGCGGATCACGCCGGACAACCGCATCTTGTTGTCCGACGGCGAGGTCCGGCTGCGGTTCGGCGAAAAGCGGACGGCGCTGAGCCGGCGGCAAACCAAGACCGCCCTGGAGGGCTGGATGCCGGTCATCTTGATCCAGGCCGAGGAGGGGCCGGTTCGCTACGAATTCACCCTTTGGGCCACGCCCTTGCCGAGCGTCAAGGACTGGCAGAAGGCGTTCGACTGGCCGACCGAAGGCGAGAACTTCTTGACCTGGGTTCAAGTCAAGGCCACCAACCGCGGCACGACCCCGGCCAAGGCCGCGGTCTCCGTGGAGGTCAATCGCGGCGGCGGTTCGTCGCCGGTTGCCCATGATTGGTCGTTGGCGCCGAACCAATCGGCAGAGGCGGTGGTTCGCGTTCCCTTCAGCCCCACGCCCGACGCGGCGAAGTGGGCCAACGAAGACCCGAAACTGTGGCTCGATCGCACGGCGACTTACTGGCGGGGCGTGATGGCGGGCGCGGCTCGCATCGAGGTCCCCTGCCGCAAGGCCACCGAGGCCCTGCTGGCCGCCCACGTCTGCCAGCTCATCGCCAACGACCACGGCGTGGTCCACGGCGGCGAGGGGTTCTACGACGAGTTCTACATCCGCGACGGGGCTTACCAGGTCATGGAGCTGGAAGAGGCCGGTCTGGGGGACGCCGCGCGCAAGGCCGTGGAACACTATCTGCGTTGCCAGCGGCCCGACGGGCGGTTCGAATCGCAAACCGATCAGTTCGACGCCAACGGCCAGGCCCTTTGGACGTTGTGGCAGTACTACAAAATCACCGGCGATCGGGCGTGGCTGGAAAAGGCTTACCCGCAAATGGTTCGGGCCGTGGAGTGGACGAAGAAGGCCCGACGGACCGAGCCGGCCGATTCGCCGTTCGCGGGCGTGCTGCCGGCGGCCCCGGCCGACGGCGAGTTCCTCTGGGACGCGAAACACCACATTGTCGGCTACGACCTGTGGAATCTCCGCGGAATGCTCTGCACGGCCGACGCCGCCCGCCTGCTCGGCAAGGCGGACGAGGCCCGCGAGCTTGAACAAGAGGCCGCCGCGTATCGGGCAGCGATCGACGCGGCGCACCAGCGCACCGGACTGGCCCATTTCCCGCCAAGCTGGGAAAAAGACGGCACGCACTGGGGCAACACCGAGACGCTCTGGCCCACCGAACTGTTCGCCCTGGACGATCCCCGCGTGACGGCCACCATCCACCATGCCCGAAAAATCCACGGCGGCGGGTTCATCGAGGGGACGATCCAGTGGCTGGGCACGAAGGACGCGATCCATCCCTACCTGTCGGCCTACACCACGATGGCCTCCTTGGCCCGCGGCGAGCACGAACAAGTGGTCGAGGATTTCTTCTGGTATCTGCTCCATTCGACGGCCGCGCACGCCTTTCCCGAAGGCATCTACTACAAACGCCGTTTCGCCTGGAGCGACACCATTCCCCACGTGACCGGCGCCTCGAACTATGCCATCCTGCTCCGGCACATGCTGGTCCACGAGCGGGGCGAGGAGTTGCATCTGCTCGCCGCCGTGCCCGATGGGTGGCTGGCCGAGGGGAAGGAGATTCGCGTGGAGAACGCCCCCACGCATTTTGGGCCGGTGTCGCTTTGCACCAGGGGCGTGGCCGCGGGCGTGCACGTCGAATTCTCGCCGCCGAAGCGCTCGCCGCCGAAGCGAATCGTGCTCCATCTGCCTGACGCGCGGCGGCCCGTCGGCGCGATCGAGGGCGTTGAGGTCGCGTGGCGCGCGCCGCAGAAGACGCGGTGGGACTTCGCCACGGTCGTAGGGCTGTATAGCGCGAATGCCCCGGCCTTGTTCCAGCCGATCCCCGGCCTGGTCGAATTGCCCCTGGAGCCGCCGCTGAAGGCCGAGTCGTGCCGGATGCTCGATCTGAAACCGCTGGCCAACACAGGCCCGTTCACCGATCCCTTCGGCGTTCCCAACCCCGGGAAACTTTTGTTCACCGGGATGCCGGTGGGGAAACAGGTACTCGGCGGCGTGCCGTTGGAGATCATCGATCCCGCACAAAACGGCGGCAAGGGATTCGTGGTGCTCCATTCGCCCAGCGCGCCGAAGAACCGCGTCTGGCCGACCGAGGTCGAAATCCCCGTCGGCGAGCAAGGCAAGCGACTGTTCTTCTTGGGCAACATCCACGGCTACGCGCACGACGACCCAGGCACGGGGCCATCCGGCGCGGTCGCCGAATACGTGATCTGCTACGCCGACGGCCAGAAGCAAGTAATTCCGTTGATCACCGGCCGCACGATCGACGAATGGACCGCTTCGCCCAGCGCCACGGAAGCCTTCGTCGCCTTGCAAGGCAGTCCGTGGCACTTGAACCTGCTGGGCGCCGCGCTGCGTCCCGTGGCGATCGAGAAAATCATCTTTCGCGACCTGGGAACTCCGGCCGCGCCGGTGCTTGTGGCGATCACGCTGGAGAAGTGAGGGATCGAGGCCGTCCGGACTCGGCGGGCATCGCCCGATTGCGCCCCGCGATCACGCGCCGACCGGCTCGAGCATCGCCTTGAATTCGTTGGGGAAGGCCGCCCAAGACGCGGCTTAGGTTTCCTCCAGCGGGGCTGGAATATATTCTTCCTCGGTCAGGAAGATCGGCAACGACGGGAGCGTGTCGCCCACGGCCACCGGTTCCACGTAGGCGGTCTTCACCGGGACCGCCCGATAGGCAACCACGGTCAGCGGTTTGTCAACGGGCAACTCGAACGGCCGCACGGCGATTTCGTCCCAAATCGCCTTGTGAATGCCTTGGGGGTCGCGTTCGGAGGGCGGAAAAAGATCGACGATCAACAGGTGGATGCCGTCCCAGATCAGGTGGGCGGCCTTGCGGACAAACGATCGCAACGCGCTGGCGCTATATTTGTTGCCGGGCGGAACAATTTCGATCACCGCCACGACTTCGCCGTGCCGATGCTGGATGCGAATCCGGTTGGCCCGGCGGGCGTAGGCGTCTTCCTCTTCCTCCACGACGAACCGGGCCTTGGGCGGCGCCGCGGCCACGGCCAAACCGCCAGCCCGCTCGCCGTCAACGCCCTCTCCCGGCTTGCGGCCAAGCGCCAGCACGTCGGCAATCGGACCGCCCGTCTGCTGTTCGACCAGGGCGACGAAGCCGGGCGGCAAGCGGCCGAGGTTCAGCGTCCGGGCAAGTTGGATCGCCCAGTCCTGACGAAAGTGGTGGAACAAGCCGGCATCCACGCGGGTCCAATCATGGATCGGCACGGAACAACCCTCCCCAGGCTTGCTCGAACTGGCTTGGCCCCCCGTCACCTGGCCCCTGGGCCGTCCTTTCGTATTATACCAACGCTCCGGAAAAAGTTTTCCAGGATCGTTCTGCCGTGGGGGTGGGCGTCGTCGTAGGCCTCGGGATGGAATTGGGCGCCGTAAATGGGCCGGTCCTTGTGCTTGATCGCCTGAACGCGGCATTCCGCCGTGCTGGCCAGAAGCACAAAACCCGGAGGCGGCTCCAAGGCGTGCTCCGCGTGCGCCTGACGCACGAGAATCTCGTCGGGCAAACCGGCGAACAAGGGGTCCCCCTGGACCACCTTCACCGGCAGGAATCCCCATTCCTTGAACCAGCCGGGACGATAGTTCGGATTGGGGTCCTTCTCGCCCTCGCGAAGCTTGCGCATGGGTTCGACCTTCACGCCGAACGCCTCGCTGATCAACTGCATCCCGCCACAAAACCCGAAGATGGGAACGCGCGTCTCGCGGATCAGCGGATAGAAGCGGCGGTCCAGTTCCTTGCTGATGACCTCCGAGCGGCCGGAGATGAGAATCGCCTTGAGGTTGGGCTGCCGAAGCTGGTCGGGCGGGACCTCGCCATAGTGGACGAGCAGGCACGGCAAACCCGTAATCTCTTCCACCCGCGATTTCGTCCTCCAGCCGTTGTATTGCCCGGCCGACTTGCCTTCGACCTGTTTGCGAATCGAGTTGGGATGCTGGATGTCGAGGATGCAAATCGTGGGCTGCCTCAGCTCGGCCAGGGCCGCGGGCCGGTCAAAGACGTGTTCGACGCCGGCCAGCGGATCGGCCGATTGAGCGGAAGCGCGACCCGACAAAAACGCGAAAACAACAAGCGGCCAGATCAGCATGAAGCGTCGCATGGGTCGATTCCTCCGCGGGCATTTAGAGCCTGTCCCGAAAGTTCCTTCTCCCTCCGGGGACGGGGCAAGGGGAGGGCAAACGCGCATCAGGATCGGCCTCAAAGACTCGTTACGATTTCAGCCGCCCTCACCCCCGGCCCCTCTCCCGCTTGCGGGAGAGGGGAGGTTGTAGGATAGGCTCTTATTGTACGCTTCGGTCGAGGGGATGAAAAATGCC
>Ga0209101_1002277_pt1 | contig 12805 bp, 11 predicted proteins | sample ConPoolayeCmetaG_FD_185481 | JGI IMG/M metagenome (GOLD analysis project Ga0209101, IMG submission 185481) | Hot spring microbial mat communities from California, USA to study Microbial Dark Matter (Phase II) - Cone Pool mat layer C metaG... ... | reverse complement strand
AGTATGCTCGCTATATCCTGGCATTTGAATCATCAAATATGTAAAAGGTCATAACATTAATGAATGATATTACCTGGTTCTATAAAGCATGAAGAGAAGCTACCACCGGGCGAAGCCTAAGACAGCGAAAGTGCAGAGCATTGATCTTGGCTTGGCCGGGATTATAAACGGAAGGCGCGCTGTCGCTGAGACGGTCGGCCAGAACGAAGCAAGTGCAGTGCCGGTGCCGCTAACGAGCATTACAACCGATTCTGGATCACTTGAGTACGTTCAACTTGCGGAAAAAAAAGCTTGGGCTGAGCTGGCGAGGCTATGCGAAAGTCAACTTCCACCAGGAGCGCCGCCTGAAGACATGCTCCGCCTAATAGAACCACGCCTGTGGTGGATACGGAGTCAGCTGATGTTGGGGGTTGTGCCGAAAAGCATTTTGGCTGCGCCGCTCGATGCCGCTTCGCGGCTTCTGATGGAGGCTTGTCTTAAGGGCCAGAGAGAAGATCTGCAACGTTTAAAACCTCTGGCCGCTGGATTGCTGGCGGAAATGTCGGCGGCTCTTCAGCGCAATGGCGACATTTCCTTGGCTCTTTCATTCTTAGAGCGGGCCTACCGGCTGGATTCTTCGTATCAAAGCAGCCTTAAGGAGTTTGTACATGCGGCATTGGAGGCGGAAAAAAGCGGCTCTCAGCCTGAGGGCATCCTGCTTCGAGATCAGCTGGAACGCCTGAAAGTAGAGTTAGAAGGGTGCCAGTCTTCGCTTGTTCAAAGCACCGGGCGGAAAATTGACTGCCTAGCAGTCCCGTCCCTTGAAACAGGCCGCTGGTATAGGATGCGGTTATATGTCGGTGCTTTGGCGGTCGTTGTTGCGCTGGCTTTTTTAGTGCTGATTTGGCGGGAGGGCGCTGAACTCTTTTCCAGTAATGACCCCCGATCGTGGAGCGCTTTGTGGAACCGACCAGCCGAGCCGAGCTTTGCAATGCTTGGTTCTTCAAGACTTGCTAGCCCACTTGGCCTTGAAGTGGAACGCACGACCCGTATAAGTCGCCTAGATACCTTATTTTATGACTTGCAGCGTCCGCGTCCGACTCCTAAAGGTAATACCCCAACTTCCGTAAGGGAGGCGCCGCCCCGTCCGAGCGCTAAAGAAAAGGTTAATACCAGCTCGCCTGTCGAAACACTAGATATGGCGGCTAAGGATTCTCCAGCGCATGGCCGGCTGTCGGACAACCTGGTTGCTGAAGCCGGAGAAGAGCCTTTGGCTTTGGCGGGACGGGTGGCGAGCGCGCCTTCCTTTGAAGATTTTAAGCGTCCAAAATTGTATGCCGTGTTGGTGGCTACTAGAGTTATGTCTGAGCCGTCCTTGCGTGCTGAAGCGCTAGCGGAACTTAAACCTGGTGACGAGATTATGGTTGAGGGTCGGCACGGTTACTGGCTTGTGATCCGTTCTAAACAAGGAAAAACGGCTTACATATTGGCTCAAGATGCCGTGCCGGCCAGAGAATGGTGAGCGAAATTTTATCGCTTATCCTTTCCTTAGAGAGCTGAAGCGCTTATGAGCTTCTTGCCAGGAACGCTGGTTATCTGTATTATTAGCGACTTATAAGGCGGCGCTGCAATTAAGAGCCATGGCTGTTAAATATACGGGGCAAACGCTGCGGGGGGTGAGAGGCTTTGGGCTGGCGATAAAGCAGTTGTTCTTGAGCGTTGCGTTTGAAATAGTCCGCTGCTGAACCAGTGAGTTTATGGGAGTATCTAAAATATCGTGTTTTAGGGGCTGAACAAGAAAGATTCGAATGGCCAGAATTACTGTAGAAGATTGTTTAACCAAGGAAAATAATCGCTTCGCGCTTGTCCACTTGGCAGCCAAGCGTACCAAGCAGCTGCTCCAGGGGGCGAAAGTGTTAACCGATGCGGCGCGCGGTAATAAGGCGGTGGTGTCTGCTCTGCGCGAGATCGCCGATGGCAAGGTTAGATTCATGAGTGAGGAGGAGGCTCGTCTGGCTCGTGAACAAGAGAGCCGGCTTGCCTTGGCCGCCGGACCAGCAGCGGAAGCTGCAGCCGGTGGAGGTAACGGCAACAATGTGACCGTAGAGCCGGCAGGCGGCGCCGAAGGTCATTTAAAGGCTCCTTCTTTCGACTCGGAGGATGGAAATTCATCCACTCAGTCTTAGCCGCTTTCTGCTTAGACGCGGGAAAGGGTGGGCGTAGTCCGTATTTTGGCTGCACGGGTTGATTGTTGTCGTGACAGACGCGGGCGGGGGACGATGCATCTAACCTCCGGGCTGTCGTGTAGGGTGGCGTAAGTTGCTGAGCGATGCATCAATTTGACTCTATAGCCGGCGCTATTCAGAAGTATCATCCCAACCCCGATCTCGACTTAGTGCGTCGGGCTTATGATTTTGCCTATGAGAAGCATCAGGGGCAGATGCGTGCCTCCGGCGAGAGGTATTTTACGCATCTGGTTGAAACAGCGCTCTTGGTGTGTGAGTTAAAGCTGGACATTCCGTCCATCGCCGCTGCCATATTGCATGACATCATCGAAGACTGCCGCGTTTCGCGCGATGAGCTGGCTGGTCTTTTCGGGGTCGAGATTGCCGATATTGTTGAGGGGGTATCTAAGCTAACCCGTATTGAGTTTGATTCCAAGGAGGAGAAGCAAGCTGAGAGCTTCCGCAAGATGTTGATTGCCATGGCGCGCGACATCCGCGTTATCTTGGTGAAGTTGTGCGATCGCTTGCATAATATGCGCACTTTGCAGTTTCTTGGCGAGGAGAAACGGCGGCGCATTGCCCAGGAAACCAAAGATATTTATGCGCCTCTGGCTAATCGGCTTGGTATCTATTGGTTAAAATCCGAGCTAGAGGATTTGTGCCTGCTGTATTTGCGGCCTGAGATATACGAATTGATCAAGGGCAAGTTTGACAGCACCGCCCATCAAAGAGAAGTGTATGTCAATGAGACCTGCCGGGAGATTTTACAGAAACTGGAGGAAAGCGGAGTCTCAGCCTCAGTTAAAGGGAGATCGAAGCATTTTTATTCCATCTGGCTCAAGATGGAGCGTAATAATCTTAGTTTTGAAGAAGTGCATGATGTGATCGGCTTTCGCATCATTGTGCCGACAGTACGGGCTTGTTACGAGTCTTTGGGTATTATCCATGCAGCCTTCAAGCCGGTACCGGGGCGTTTTAAGGATTATATCGCCATGCCTAAGCCCAATATGTATCAGTCGTTGCATACCACGGTGATTGGGCCGGGCGGACAAAGGATTGAAATTCAAATTCGCACACCGGAAATGAATAAGACCGCTGAGGAGGGTATTGCCGCCCATTGGAAATACAAGGAAGCCGGTGCCCCCAGCGCTTTTGACCTGCAATGGGTGCGGGAGCTGGTGGAGACTCAGCAATATCTGAAGAATCCGGATGAGTTTATCCAGTCGGTCAAAGGAGAACTTTTTCCGGAGGAGGTTTTTGTGTTTACTCCCAAGGGAGACCTTATTCGCTTGCCGTACGGCTCAACTCCGGTTGACTTCGCCTATGCCGTCCACACTGATGTCGGGCATCATACTACCGGCGCACGAATTAATGGCTTGATCGTGCCTCTTAATCACCGCCTGGAAAACGGCGATACAGTCGAGATCATCACTGCCAAGAACCACGTTCCCAGCAAGGATTGGCTGAAATTTGTGCAGTCCTCAAAGGCCAAGCAACGTATCCGGGCTTTTCTCAAGTCCGAAGAGCGGTCACGCTCTCTGGCGTTAGGGTTGGATTTATTGAGCAAGGATCTGCGTAAGGTCAAGCTCAGTCTCAAACGGCTGGAGCAGGAAGGAAAACTGCTTGAAGTGGCGCAGGAAATGGGGCTCAAGAGCGAGGGCGACCTGTATGCTGAAATAGGCTACGGCAAGATCAATACCGCCAAGGTGTTGTCTAAGGTTCTGCCGGAAGACGTTGACATCGAGGCCAAGCTGCAAAGGCGTGCTTCCGCTCTGGAACGCATTTTCCAGACAGCCGCCCGGGTTTCGCGTGACAAAGTTGGGGTGCGTGTCGGAGGTTTTGATGACATTCTGGTGCGTTTTGCTAAATGCTGCCAGCCCCTGCCTGGCGACCGGATTGTAGGCTTTATCACGCGCGGGCGCGGAGTGTCGGTTCATCATGCGGACTGTCCGCAAGCCTTGCATAGTGATCCCTTGCGGCGGGTCGATGTTTCATGGGATGCGGGCATTAAGGCCCCGCGGCGGGTACGCTTGACGGTTCATTCCCAGGATCAGATTGGGCTGTTAGCTAATGTTACTAAGGCCATTACCGAGCAGGGAGCTAATATCAATAGTGCTCAAATCAAGACCACTAATTTCGGCAAGGCGCTGAACGCCTTTGAATTGACCATTAACGACGCTCAACAGCTGGAGCGCATCAAGCGCGCTATAGAAAAAGTGCCCGGTGTCATCAAAGTTGAGCGCGTAAACTCAATGCAGCGGGCGTTGGACAACATGGCGCAAACGGAGGGCGAAGAGTTGGATGAGTGAGAAAAATATGATTGCAAAAATAAACAGAACGGGGGGCGGGTATTTTGTCTCGACAGTTGTTGGCTTTTTGCTGGCCATGGGGGCCGGCATTTTGCCCTTACAGCCTGACTTGATGGCTGGCGAGCTGGAGGTGGCGCCGGCGCGACGCACGGCGGAAGAAGAACAAATTATCCGGGTTTATAAGGCGGCTGGTGATGCGGTGGTGTTCATTACCACCATTACTTTGACCGTCGATCCGTTTGACCTTTTTCCGGCCGTACAGCCACGTGAGGGCAGTGGCTCGGGGATTATAGTCGATGCCAAGCGGGGCATAATATTGACGAACCTGCATGTCATTCGCGATGCTCACAAAATCGAAATTACATTAGCCGATGGGCAAACTTACAAAGCGCGTTTGGTAGGCTATGATGCGGAGTATGACATCGCCGTTCTACAGCTGCATAATCCACCGCCTAACCTGACCGCCATTCCTTTCGGCGATTCAGCCAGACTGGAAGTAGGGCAACGCGTTTTGGCGATTGGCAATCCGTTTGGCTTGGATCGTACACTGACGGCGGGTATTATTTCCAGTCTTAATCGTACGGTTAAAACGGGGCAGGGGACCTTGATGAAGGGTTTAATCCAGACCGATGCCGCGATTAACCCTGGAAACTCGGGCGGTCCGCTCTTAGACATCGAGGGGCGGCTAATTGGCATCAATACCGCTATCTTAAGCCAATCGGGGGATTCAGCCGGCATTGGTTTCGCCGTGCCGATTAATCAAATCCGCCGCATCCTGCCGGAGCTGATAGCGACCGGCAAAGTGCTGCGGCCGGTTATGGGCTGGATTCTGGTTGATACCACGCAGGGGGTGATGGTGCGGAGGGTTTTGCGCGGCAGTCCAGCTGAGGAGGCGCAAATTGAGCCAATTGAGCGCGAGGTTGAAGCGGGATTCATACGCGGTTACGTGCGTGATTTTGCCAAAGCCGACTTGATATACAAAGTAAATGGGCGACGCGTCTATTCAAGGGAAGAGGTGGAAGAGAGCATAGTTAGCACGCCGCCCGGTGAACGGGTGCGTCTGACGCTGCGCCGCGGCGGAATAGAAGGCGCAGAGCGCACAGTGGCAGTGAGGCCAGTGCTGCGATAATAGTGAGCTGGGAGCGGGGCCATCATTAGAGAGCAGCTGAATCGCGAGGCGAAATGCTTGACATAGATACTTAGAAATAGCCATAATGGTCATATGAAAACGGTAACCTTGACCCAGTTAAAGAATAATTTTAGTTCACTTATCGATTTAGTTAAGAAGGGCAAAACATCTCTTCTGGTATATGAGAGAAGGATTCCGGTTATCAAAATCGTGTTTGCCGGTAAAGAGAGTTCGATTGGCGGTGAGTGTGAAGCAGCCGCCATGCGTTTAGAAAGGGCCGGATTGCTCAGGCGGGCCAGCTCTAAGCCTGGGGCGCTGGGTGAACTTAAGAAGCTGCGTGTGCGTCCGAAAAAAACCGGCGTGGACATAGTGGCCGCCGTATTGGCTGGCCGGAATGAAGAGCGATGAACTTCTGGGATACCTCTGCCCTTGTGCCGCTAATTGTGGAGCAAGAATTGAGCTCACTTGCTGAGGATAAGTATCGCCTTGAGCGCGGAGGGGTGTTTGTATGGTGGGGTACCTATACCGAGTGTGTCTCTGCCTTGGCCCGGCTTGAACGTGCGCAGGCATTAACCAGCCGCGAGGCGGAGCAAGCCCTACGTGCGTTGCGCAAACTTGCCGAGACATGGCACGAGATTCAGCCCTCAGACCTGGTGCGTGACAAGGCGAATCGGCTGCTAAGGCTCCATTCCTTGAGAACGGGCGATGCCTTCCAGTTGGCTAGCGCCATTATTGCTTCGGAAGATCTGACCTCCAAAGTAACGTTTGTTACCTTTGACGAGCGTCTGGCAGCCGCTGCGCGTAAAGAGGGGTTTGAGGTGATGGATTAGGTAACAGCTCCTGGCAAAGGAAGCTTTCTTAAAGTATAAAGTCAGATTGTTCCAAGAATCAGCTTAGCTATGCAGATCAGAGTCCTTTCTGCTGAGGTTATCAACCAAATCGCCGCCGGCGAAGTGGTTGATCGTCCGGCCCAGGTTGTGCGGGAATTGGTGGATAACTCGATCGATGCCGGGGCCGATGAGATACGCATTTATATTGTAAGCGGGGGGCAGACTTCCATTAAGGTGCTTGACAATGGCTGCGGCATGGAGCGGGATGACGCCGTACTTGCTTTTGAACGTCACGCTACCTCCAAAGTAAAAAGTGTTGCAGACTTAAACGCCATCCAGACCCTGGGATTTCGCGGCGAGGCTCTGCCCAGCATTGCCGCTGTAGCGCGAGTGAGATTGCGTACTCGTATGGCGACGAGCGAAACAGGCAGCGAAGTTGTAATTGAGGGTGGAAAACTAAAGGACGTGCAAACAGTGTCATGCACTCCAGGGACTGAGGTCGAAGTGCGGCATCTTTACTTTAATACCCCGGCGCGACGCAAATTTCTTAAGTCTGTGCGTGCCGAAGAGCTGCGCATCAAACAATGGGTATTGCATGCGGCACTTAGTTATCCTGGAGTTCATTACCGGCTGTTTGCCGAGGAGCGCGAACTAGTTAACCTACCTAAACGGGGAAGCGTCTTGGAGCGGGCTGCTGGTATTTTCAAGGGCTCGACCATTGCCTTTGAACAGACTGTTGGACCGTGTCACATTACTGGGCTTTTGGGGCATCCCGCCCAGGCACAGGCGGATTGTGCAGCCCTGGTGGTGTTGGTCAATAACCGCCTGGTGAATGACCGTCTAGTGCTTAAGGCCGTTAAGGATGGTTTTTCTTCAACCCTTAGGGAGCGGGAATTTCCCCTTGGATTTGTCAGCATCAAGCTGCCCGCCACGGAGGTGGATGTAAACGTGCATCCGCAAAAGAGCGAGGTGAGGTTCAGAGCGCCGCAGGCGGTTTTCCTGGCGGTACGAAACGCCGTTAGCCAGGCAGTGAGGCAGTTTAAGGGCCCGGCTCCGGCATTCCCGCGGCCTTTATGCGAAGCGGCCGGAGAAAGAAGGGCGGGGTCTACAGGGAAGCAGGCCTTTTTATGGGACAACGCTGCTTCAGCTGGGAAAGTCTCTTTGCCTGGGATGGGCCACGCTGCTTTGCCAGTCGAGGGAGAGTGCTTTAGCTTTTCAAACTTACGCTACATTGGGCAAGTGTTTTCCTGCTATCTACTATGCGAGTATAACTCAACTTTGTATGTGATCGACATGCACGCTGCGCATGAGCGCATTAACTATAACCTTTTGCGTGAGGCGCTTAAGACCAAGACAATTCCCTCCCAGCGTTTACTGCTGGGAAGCGAGATACGGGTCGGGGAGACGGGTCTCTTTAACCTTGAGGGTTATAAAGAAAGCCTAAAGCTCTTTGGCTTTGAGTTTGAGAGCCGTCCGCCTGAGAGCGTCTTGGTACAAGCGGTTCCCGGCATACTCTCCGGGCGGGATATCGGCCCGCTTATAAGGGAGATTGCGGCTATGCCTGTTGATGGATCTGCGCAAGGGGCAATACAAGAGCGCTATGATTATTTTGCCGCCAGAATCGCCTGCCATGCCAGTGTGCGTTCCGGCCAGGAGCTTTCATCGGCTGAGGTTTATGCGCTACTTTCTGCTTTGGAGGCGGCGGAGTTCGGCGCTGCTTGTCCGCATGGCCGGCCGGTGATGGTGGCCTTTTCGGAAAAGGAAGTTGAAAAGTGGTTCGGGCGGGACAGGTGAGATTGTAAAGGCGCTCATGTCCAAGGGGGTCTTACTAATAAGCGGCCCGACAGCCTCCGGCAAAAGCGCCCTGGGATTGTGGCTGGCGAAAGAGTTAGGCGGGGAGATTGTCAATATCGATTCGGTTCAATTGTACCGCGAGCTAGATATCGGCTCGGCGAAACCAGACCCCGTAGAGCGGGCCCTTGTACCGCATCATTTGCTTGATATTCGCGGGCCTGATGAGCCTTGTAATGTCGGCCAGTTTGTTGTGGAGGCGGGCCGCGTTTTGGCCCAAATCCAGGCGCGAGAGCGCCTGCCTGTTTTAGTAGGGGGGAGTGGACTCTGGATTACTTGTTTGTTTCATGGCTTGGCTTCCTTACCACAGGGCTCAGCGAGTGTCCGTGCAAGATTAGAAAAGTTGACTAATGAAGAGTTGTTGAAAGCGCTTAGAGAGAAAGATCCTTTCAGCGCTGAGCGCATCCATGCAAACGACCGGCTGCGTCTTATCCGGGCCTTGGAAACCTTTGAGCTCTGCGGAGTGCCGGCCTCGGTTCTCCTTAAGCGGCATGCATACAGCAACCGGCCGTATTGTGGGTTGTTCTTGATTCTAGTTTGGCCGCGCCGCCAATTATATGAACGGATTGCAGTGCGCTCGCAACGTCTTGTTGAACATGGCTTGGTGAGGGAGACTCAGGCGCTGTATAGTAAGTATGGGGGTCAAATCCAAGCCTTTAAGTGCTTGGGATACGCCCAGGCTTTGAGCGTTTTGCGTGCCGAGTTTCCTTCCGAATTACTGGTGGAGGAGATTTCCAAGGCCACCAGGCGCTTTGCCAGGCGCCAGATGACCTTTTGGCGGAATGAGCCGCCTAAGCGCGGATGGCTGTGTATTCCAGGGCAGGAGACAATTCCCGCCGCGCATACGCCAGGCGGCAAAAAAAAGCAGCCTAGGGTGCTGAAAGAGTTTAAGACTATAAACATTAAGCGTGCACAGCTGCTTAGGGCGGTTAGAGAAAGGCTGGCCAGGCCTTTCACGTGCAATGAAGTATGGTATCTGGAGGCCGGCTGCTTGGAGCTTTAGATCAAAGGAGGATCAGCCAATGAGTGATGCGCCGGTATACAAATCTTTAGGAGTCTCGGCCTCAAAAGCGGGTCTGCATGAAGCATTGTGCCGTGCCGGTGTAGCTGAGAAGCAGGCCGCCTTTTGTAGCCTGGAGCCGGATATAGCTGGAGATCCAAGTTTTTATTTTTTTATGCATTGTGACGGCTGCGGAACAAAGAGCATAGTCTCGTATCTCCAGTTCCGGGAAAAAAACGATATAAATGCCTTCTCGGGCTTGGCCCAGGATGCGTTGGTGATGAACCTGGACGATGTATTTTGCCTGGGCACTCCGCAGTCTTTGCATTTAGTGAACATTATCAATCGCAATGCGCGGCTGATTCCAGATGACGTGCTGGGCTTAATCATCTCGGAATATCACGCTTTGGCTAAGCAGTTGGAAGAGCAGGGCGTAGGGATTGTCGTTTCGGGAGGAGAAAGCGCTGATTGTGGAGACATTGTGAGGACCTTGGTGGTGGACGCCATTATTGCCGGGCGTATCGAGCGGAACCGTCTAATCAATTTGGAACGAATAACGCCGGGAGATCTGATAATAGGGCTCCCGAGCAGCGGTCAGGCAGGTTATGAGAAAAAGATAAACTCGGGGATCGGCTCAAATGGCTTGACCTTGGCACGTCATGCTTTGCTTTCTTCTCTTTATGCGGAGCGTTACCCGGAGATTAGCGACCCTTGTGCGGAGGCGCGGGCAGTAACAGGCTTACACCTCTTGACTGACGTTTTGCCGGGGACGGAGATGACTTTAGCTGAAGCTCTGTGCTCTCCGACCAGGTGCTTTGCGCCGGTGCTGAAAGAAATTTATGCTCGCCTAGGCGCGGAGATACATGGTGCAATTCATGTTACCGGTGGGGGACTCAGCAAGGTTTTGCGCTTTGGCCGCGCCAACCATTATATCAAGGACAACTTGTTTCCTGTGCCGCCTGTTTTTTCCTTTATTCAGCAAGCAGGAAACATTTCTTGGTCTGAGATGTATCAGGTTTTTAATATGGGGCAGCTCTTTGAGCTATTTGTTCCGGAAAAGTGCTATACGCCACTCTATGATATTTTGCGCGGCTTTAATTTGGAGGCGCGTGTAATCGGGCGGGTTGAAAAATCGCCGCTGGGCGGTAGGAATAAAGTCACTCTCAAAACGCCGCAGGGCGTGTTTGACTATGTATTGTAGAAAATGGCCCATTGCTCAGACTATATCCTTTTGGTTTAAAGCGCTTTAGGAAGTGCTTTGCTGAGAATGGCTTCTGGAGAGTGGTTTTTGTGTCCCCGCCGGGGGCCCTTCGCGCCGAATGACAATTGCCGGCCTAGGTGCTATATATAGCAGTCTTATGACTTTGATAACCCATCCTTTGGATTTTGAACGGCCGTTATTGGAGCTGGAGTCCGAACTTGAGGCCATGCGCGATCGGATTGTCAGCGGTGATGAATCACGACGTGACGAATACGCCAGGCTCGAAGAGCGTCTTGCCAAGCTGCGCCGCGAAATTTATGGAAAACTTACTCCCTATCAGCGGGTGCAGTTGTCCCGACATTTTGACCGCCCTTTAACGCTTGATTACGTTAAGCTTATATTTATTGGGTTTATGGAATTCCACGGCGATCGTTGCTTTAGGGATGATCCCGCCATTGTCGGTGGCACGGCGCGCTTGGGTGAAACGGCGGTCATGATAGTCGGCCACCAGCGCGGGCATACAACCGCTGAGCGTCTTAAGCGGAACTTCGGCATGTCTCAGCCGGAGGGATATCGTAAGGCGCTTAGGCTGTTTGAGTTAGCCGAGAAATTTAACCTGCCTGTAATTACTTTTATTGATACCCAGGGCGCCTATCCTGGGATGGGGGCTGAAGAGCGCGGCCAATCAGAAGCCATTGCCCGTAACCTGTATGTGTTAGCCCAGTTAAAGGTCCCAGTGGTGAGCGTGGTAATCGGGGAGGGGGGAAGCGGCGGAGCGCTGGCCCTTGGGGTGGCTGACCGCATTATTATGCTTGAGAATAGCTGTTATTCGGTAATCACTCCGGAAGGATGTGCGTCCATTCTTTGGCACCATGACAGCGATGAAGAAGCTCCCCTTGAGAAGGCGGCCATAGCGGCCGAAATGTTGCAACTTACGGCCATGGATCTGCAACGTCTTAAAGTTATTGATGAAGTGGTGCCGGAGCCGCTTGGTGGGGCGCATTATAATGCAAAAGAAACGGCTGAATCGCTCCGATCGGCCCTAGTGAAGCATCTAGAAGAACTGAGCTGCCTTAAGACGGAGACTTTGCTGCAACAACGTTATCATAAGTACCGTTCTATGGGGTTATTTACAGGCGACGTTTGATACTGTATTGATTCTGCAATGGCTAAGGATGCGATTGAAATGCACGGTGTCGTTAAGGAGTGTTTTCCAAACACTACCTTTAAAGTCGTGTGTGACAACGGGCATGAGCTTTTGGCTTACCTAGCCGGCAAGATGCGCCGCTTCTACATCCGGGTGCTCCCGGGGGATAAAGTCATAGTTGAGATATCGCCTTACGATTTATCCAAAGGCCGGATCGTAAAACGCGTTAGCGAGGCTTCCGCCAAATCAGGACCCGTTCAGGCTTAGAGCGGGTGTTTTTGTAAAAGTTATTAATTTTAATAACTTACAAGAGTGGTGTTTCCGGCTAAACTGGTGACATTCGAGATTCAAGATACCGGAAAAGTTTGGCATTTCTTATGCATAAGTATATCTTCCGGACACTTATCTAACTTAAAGCTCTCTGGCAGGGCTTGGTAAGGTCCAGCAGGCCGACGCTCAAAGTTCTAGATGATGCGCTGAACGCCGTAAAGAAGTTTCTTGCTTGGGGGTTTAGCAGCAGGCCTTGGCGCTCAGTTGCCTCTTCGTGCCAAAGGAGGCTTTGCCACAGACTTGAGTGCTGATCTTAAGGCCGCTGGCGGGAGTGGTGCAAGAATATGGCCATGAACGAGTCATCAGTTAAACGCGAGGAGGACACCCTTCGCATCATAGGCAAGTACGAGGTACTAGGGGTCCTGGGTCGCGGCTCAATGGGTGTTGTCTACAAGGCGCGCGATCCGGAGATTGGCCGTGAGGTCGCAATTAAGACTTTGCGGAAGATTCCTTCCACCCGGCTGAGCGATGCCGATGCGGCGCTTAACCGATTTCGGACCGAGGCCCGATCAGCCGGCAATTTACGGCATCCGAATATCATCACTGTTTTTGAGGCTGGCCGTGACAACGACACGCCATATCTGGTGATGGATTATGTAAAAGGCGAAAGTTTGGACGTTCTGATTGCTAAACATGGGCCGCTGGAGCCGGGGCTGGTAATGTATTATCTTGCTCAAGTTGCGGCTGCCTTGGATTATGCGCATTCCAAGGGCGTTATTCACCGTGATATCAAGCCCAGCAACATTTTGGTTGACGAAAGTAGCCATGTTTTTGTGCTCGACTTTGGGGTTGCCACCATAAATA
>Ga0209101_1002276_pt1 | contig 12806 bp, 11 predicted proteins | sample ConPoolayeCmetaG_FD_185481 | JGI IMG/M metagenome (GOLD analysis project Ga0209101, IMG submission 185481) | Hot spring microbial mat communities from California, USA to study Microbial Dark Matter (Phase II) - Cone Pool mat layer C metaG... ... | reverse complement strand
CAGGGCCAGGGGCAGCCTGGGGGTGGCGGCGGCACATCGGCCTCGACTCTGCCACCTGGCACGCGCACCGGACGTGCCGGTAACCCCGCCAATCCCAACAGACCATATACTGTCGGTGAGTTTGATCCCGTTTTCGCGCCCTGGCAACAGGGAAAGCCCGGCGATCCCGACTTCATACCCGGCCGTCAGACCGGTGAGGGCGAGTATGTGGTGCGTGAAGGAGCACAACCACAACCTGGCGCTGTCGGTGCTGTGACCGTGCCCTACGCTGAAGTATACGCCTCTTACGCGGCTGCGGCTGCCGAGGCGATGGAGCGTGAATACGTGCCCCTCGGCCTCAAGGATTATGTACGCGATTATTTCGCGGCACTGGAACCGTAGCACGTATTGAACATCAACGGAACACGCAACACCCTCAGTTTCAAGGAGACCGAAATGGCTGAGACTGTCACCGCTGAAGAGTTCACCACCATTGCTCTTGCCATCGAGGCTGAGATCGCGAAGCTTATCGTTGGTCAGCGTGAGCTGATCCGCCAGACCCTCATCACTCTGCTGGCAGGGGGCAACGCCCTGCTGGAGGGTGTGCCCGGGCTGGGCAAAACCATGCTGGTGCGCTCGATGGCGCAGGCCATCAATTGCCACTTCAGCCGTATCCAGTTCACTCCCGACCTGATGCCCGCCGACATCGTCGGCACCAATATCATTGTCGAGGATGAGGGAGGACAGCGCCGTTTTCAGTTCGAGCCGGGGCCGATTTTCGCCAACCTGGTGCTCGCCGACGAGATCAACCGCGCCACGCCCAAGACCCAGTCAGCGATGCTGGAAGCGATGCAGGAGCACAGCGTCACCGTGGCGAAGGTGACCCGACCATTGCCTGAGCCGTTTTTTGTCCTCGCAACACAAAACCCGATTGAGATGGAGGGCACTTACCCGCTGCCAGAAGCACAGTTGGATCGCTTCTTCTTTAAATTGAATGTCGAGTACCCGTCGGTTGCGGAGCTGGTCGAGATCGCGGACCGCACTACAGGTGTTGAAGTCCCGCAGCCCCAGCCGGTAACCGATGGCGAGACCATCCGCGCGATGCAGGCTCTGGCACGCGGGGTGCCCATCGCCCGACACGTTACCGAGGCCGCGGCACGGCTGGTGCGCTCTACGTTGCCTGCTGATCCTGATGCGCCGGCCATTGTACGCCGCTACGTCAGCTACGGCGCCAGCCCGCGCGGTATGCAGGCGCTGATCCTGGCCGGCAAGATCATCGCTCTGCTGGACGGACGGTACAACGTCGCCGTGGACGATCTGAAAGCTGCCGCCCTGCCCGCGCTGCGCCACCGTATCATCCTCAATTTTGAGGCACAGGCGGATGGGATCACCGCAGACCACATCGTCCAGGAACTCGTAGACGGACTGCGTGTTGCGTAGCGTGTGTTCCATTTCCACGCACCACGCAATACGCAACACGCAATACGCAACACGCAATACGGAGTAAGATGACTACACCACCCATCCCCGAACCCGGATTTCTGGCCCAACTCGACCGCCTGGCTATCGTCAGCCGCCGTATGCGCGCCGGCCGGATCCAGGCAGAGCGGCACAGCACCAGACGTGGTGGTGGCATCGAGTTCGCCGATTTTCGCACCTATGCACCCGGCGATGACTTCCGCCAGATTGACTGGAACGCCTTCGCGCGGCTGGAGCGACTGCTGCTCAAGTTGTTCGTCGCCGAGGAGGACCTGACGATACACATATTGCTTGATGCCAGTCAAAGCATGGCTTTTGGCGAGCCGCAGAAGTGGCACTTCGCCCTTCGTCTTGCCGCTGCGCTGGGCTATGTTGGCCTGGCAGGGATGGATCGTCTGATCGGTGCGGCACTCGGCGAGCCGCCGGGCGGCAGGAACCGGATTTCCAGGCCGTATCGTGGCAAACGCCAGGCCCTGGCATGGTTTGGCTGGCTGAACAGTCTCGAGCCTGGCGGCGCGCTCAATCCCGCAACAGCCATACGTGACTATGTGGCCCACGTTCGCACCCCTGGCCCGGCGCTCCTGCTCAGCGACCTTATGGGCGCAGAGTGGGAGGCCGGTCTGCGCATGCTGGCTGCCCATCGCTACGAGGTGACAGTGCTCCATATCCTGGCACCCCAGGAAATCGCGCCCGGTTTGGAAGGTGACCTGCGCCTGGTGGACAGCGAGAACGAAGCCACCGTTGAGATCACCGCCGATTACGATCTGCTCAGACGTTATCGGGCACGTGTCGCTGCATGGCAGGATCACCTGCGCAGCGTTTGTACAGCGCTGGATGCGCGCTACGTCTTTATTGAGACCACCCTGTCGCTGGAAGAGCTGATTGTGACGTATCTGCGTAAGTACGACGTCATTGCGTGATCCATTTTGGTGAGGAGGTGTGCTGTTGGGCTTCCTGACACCGCTTGCGTTTACGCTTGCTGCACTTTTGCCTGTCATCGTCGTCTTCTACTTCCTTAAGCTGCGCCGCCGGGAGCAGATCGTCTCCAGCGTGTACCTCTGGCAAACACTGGTGCGCGATGTGGCTGCCAATGCTCCCTGGCAGCGATTGCGCTTCAACTGGTTGCTCGTGCTCCAATTGTTGTTTCTGACGGCATTGATCGTCGCGCTGGCACGGCCATTTTCGTGGACCAGGGCTATCGCAGGGAGGCATCTGGTGCTGATAGTGGATACTTCTGCCAGTATGGCAGCGACTGACGTCGCGCCCAACCGATTGGCCGCCGCCGTCGGGCAGGCTCACCGTCTGGCTGCTGACCTTCCTGCTGATATTCCGGTGACGCTTATAGCAGCAGGGGCGCAGGCACAGGTACTTCTTTCCAGCAGCACCGATCGCGCAAGGCTGACACAGATGCTGAGGAACCTGCAGGCCGGTCCCGCAGGCTCGGATATGGCAACGGCGCTTGAGCTGGCCTCTGCCATTGTCGCCGGAGAGCCTGAAGCCGAGATTGTGGTCCTTTCCGACGGTGGCGTAGAGCTACCTGCCCGTATGCCCGCCGTCGCCCACGTGCGTTATGTGCCGATCGGTCGGTCGGGAGAGAACCAGGCGATCAGCGCTCTTTCCCTTGATCACGGCCTCCCCAGTCAGGTCGGGACTGATAGTTATCAACCCTACTCAGTTTTCGTGCGTGTCACTAACTACGGCCAGCAGGATGCTGCCCGTCGTCTGATGCTTTATGCTTTCACCTCCCAGGAGGAGAGCCTACTCGCCGTCCGCGATCTTCTCTTGCCTGCGGGTAAATCCATCAGCCTTACCGTGGCTGACATTCCACCCGAGACAGCGGCAGTCGAGGCACGTCTCGAGGGCCAGGACATGCTTGCCCTCGACGATCGTGCCTGGGCCGTTGCTCCGCTTGTTTACGAGGCACAGGTCCAGATCGTCGGCCCGGGGAATCGCTTCCTGGAGACCGCCTTCGGCCTGTTGCCAGGTGTTGAAGTCACCACGATCTCACCGGAAAACTATGAGGCCTCCTGGGACAGCTCATCTGCGACTCCGCAACCTGAACATGCGAGCTGGCTCACTGTGTTTGACACCGTCCTTCCGCAGAAAGGCCACTATCCGCCTGGTGCCCTGTTGTTTGTTGGCCCTTTGCACACGACAGAGTTTTTCTCCGTGACCGGTATGCTGGACCTGCCTGTGGCACGCCCGGCCAGCACCAGCGATCCTTTGCTGCGCTATGTGGATCTGCGCGGGGTGGTGATCCAGCGCGCTGCGTTCATCCCGCTCCCGGAGTGGGCGCGTCCTGTAATCGTTGCTTCGCCTGTGCCTGGCCGGGAAGGAAGGGATGTGCCTCTGCTCGCCGTTGGTCAGACCAATGGCCGTCGGCTGGCCGTGCTGGCTTTCGACCTGCGTCAGTCTGATCTGCCTTTGCGCGTGGCATTTCCGGTGCTTCTGGCAAACCTTGTGAAATATCTGGTCCCCGGCATGCGCGGCGACCTGCCTGAGACGGTTGCGCCTGGCGGTGTGGTGGAGATTGCGCTCCCGCCGCAGGCGAAGGCCGCATTTGTCACCCGCCCTGACAGTGTGTCTGTCAGGCTGACCGCCAGGGATGGCGCTGCCATGTTTGATGACACATGGATGCCCGGCATCTACGAGGTGAGCTGGGAAGGGGATGGTGGGAGTTGGCTGTTGGGGCGCTTTGCTGTTAACAGCTTCAATCCACTGGAGGCCGCGATTGCCCCGCGTCAGGCTCTGTCCATGATCGGCTGGGAGGAGCAGCACATCCCTGCCGACAGACCTGTGCGCTTGGAGTGGTGGCGGCTACCTGCCTGGGCTGCGCTCGTGCTGTGTGTAGCCGAGTGGCTGGTGCAGTATCGGGGCGGAGTTGTGTGGCTGTGGAGCCGCGTCTCAGCACTGATACGCAACACGCAATACGCACTATCTATTGCGCGTTCCGCGACCGACCGGACATGATCTCATTCTCGAGTCCATCCATCTTATGGCTTCTGCTTATATTGCTGCCTTTATTGGCGTTGCCTTTTCTGGGGCATGGCGCTCGCCTTGTCTCTGGCCGCCTTGTGGCCGGCTTAATGCTACGGCTGCTGATCGTACTGGGTGTGATCCTGAGTCTGGCCGATATCCGCCTGGTGCAACCGGTACGCGAGCTGACCGTGGTCTTCGTGCTCGATCTCTCTGATAGTGTCCCAGCCGCCGAGCGCGAACGTGCTGAAGCGTTCATCCGCCAGGCAGTGGCCGGGATGCCGCCTGGGGGAAAGAGCGCTATCGTTGTCTTCGGTGAAGATGCATTGGTTGAACGGCTGGCCTCTGAGGCACGCGACTTCCCACCCATCGCCTCGAAACCACGCACAGGACGCACGAACATCAGTGCAGCACTGCGCCTGGCGCTGGCTCTGTTTCCAGAGGAGAGCCAGAAGCGGCTGGTGCTCCTTTCTGACGGGTTAGAGAACGTTGGTGATGCGCTGGTGCAGGCGGACCTGGCCAGGACACGTGGGATCGAGATCGCCGTTGTCCCGTTGTACGCCCCGCTCGCGGAACAGGAGGCATATCTTGCTGACCTGAAGGTGCCGGCGCATGTGCGAAGAGGCCAGTCGTTTATGGCGACGGCTGTCATCGAAAGTACGCTGGCACAGGAGGCAACCATACGCCTCCTGGGTGATGGCCGATTGGTGACCAGTCAGCACATTGCGCTTGAGCCGGGTACCAATCGCGTGCAAATCTCGCTCATTGCCGAAGAGGCTGGCTTTCACCGTTACCAGGCGGAGCTATACCCGGCAGTGGACACGCTCCTGCAAAACAACCTGGCTTCCGGTTTCACCGTTGTTTACGGCCCGCCGCATGTGCTCATTGTCGAGGGGGAGCCAGGCGAGGCTGACGCGCTGCGTCGTGCGCTTGAGTCCACCTCGGTTGAGGTGACTGTCATACCACCGGGAGCGTTACCCGCCGACCTTGCCACGCTGAGCAGTTACGATGCCGTCGTGCTGGTGGACGTGCCTGCTGAGAAGCTACCTGATAGCGCGATGGCGGCGCTTCCGGTCTACGTGCGCGAGCTTGGGCGAGGACTGGTGATGGTTGGGGGGCAACATGCCTACGGGGCAGGCGGCTATCTGCGCACACCGATCGAGCGTGCCTTACCGGTGGACATGGATGTGCGCTCACGTACCCGCGAACCAAATGTCGCCCTGGTGCTGGTGGTGGACAAATCCGGGAGCATGGGGCGTTGCCATTGTAACGATCCATCCCTTTTGCCCGGCCAGTATGAGCGGGTCGAGACCGGGTTACCCAAAGTGGACATCGCTAAAGATGCGATCATGCAGGCAGCGGCTGTATTGGGGCCGCTGGACTATCTGGGTATCATGGCTTTCGACGCCCAGGCGCGTTGGGCACTGCCGTTGCAACAGTTGCCTGACCCTGCCACCATACAGGCAGCCGTCGGCGGCATTCAGGCCGCCGGGCAGACTAACATCTGGGCTGGGCTGGAGCAGGCGGAACAGGCGTTGCTGGCGGTTGAGGCGCGGGTCAAACACATTGTCTTGCTTACCGACGGATGGTCACGCTACGGTGATTATTCCGCATTGACTGCTCGCCTGGCAGAGGAGGGCATCACGCTTTCAGTCGTGGCAGCAGGACAGGGTTCTGCCGAATACCTGCGCACGCTGGCTGAGCTGGGTGGCGGACGCTACTACCCGGCTCCCGCGATCCAGGATGTACCGCAGCTTTTCGTCAAAGAGACCATCAAAGCGGTCGGGTCTTACATTATAGAGGAGCCGTTTTATCCACTACCTGCCGGAACAACCGACATCCTGCGTGGAATTGATCCATTGACGCTGCCGCCTTTGCTGGGTTACAATGGTACAACCCCTAAACAAACCGCACATGTGGGGTTGATGAGTGAACGAGGCGACCCGGTGCTTGCTCAGTGGCAGTACGGACTGGGCCGGGCAGTGGCCTGGACTTCTGATCTCAAGGGGCAGTGGGCGACGGAATGGGTGAAATGGGAGCGCTTCAACGCTTTTGTCTCCCAGCTAATTGGCTGGACGCTCCCCCGACCGGACGAGGGACTGCAGGTAACAACACGGATTGATGGTGCCGGGGCGCATCTCGTGGTACATTCTACCGATGAGAATGGCCGCCCACGCAACCTGCTCAGGACTCAGGCGACAATTGTGGGGCCAACACTCGTCACCCAGACTGTGGAGCTTGAGCAGACGGCAACGGGGCGCTACGAGGGCCGGGTCACGACGGGTGAGCCGGGCACCTACCTTCTCCAGGTAGTGCAGTACGACATGGCCGATGAGCCGGTAGCGCAACAGACGGCAGGGTTAATTGTCCCTTATTCTCCCGAATATCGGCGTGCCGGTCAGGATACGGCCCTCTTACGCGAGCTGGCCCGCGCGACCGGCGGAACAGTGTTGGACACACCGGAATCGGCCTTCGCCCCGATGCACCAGCCGGCCACTCGTGCACGGCCGTTTTGGCCAGCGCTGCTGCTTGCGACGGCACTGTTATTCCCGTTCGATGTGGGGGTGCGCCGCCTGCATATCACCCCCGCCGATCTGCGCCGCCTGGGCGTATGGGTAAGAGAGCGGATGCCGCGTCGAAGCGGTGAGGTGCGACGTCCGGCTGGTCCAGTACTGCTGGGTGATCTTTTCCAGGCACGCGAGCGGGCGCGACAACGCACTGGGCGGCCTGTTGAGCGAACAGCTCCCCCGCCTGATCCTACCCGCGTTACCGGGAAAACCCCGCCGCCGCTTTCAGAAGAAACGGGAGAGGACACTCTGGCCCGTCTTCGTCGGGCACGTGAGCGAGCGCGTAGACGATAAGCTCTGCTACGTGTTGCGTACTCCGTTACCGCCGCGCAACACGGAATACGGAATACGCAACACGTAATACATTCTACCTCAACCTATCGCAATATCCTTACTGCTCTCCCAAAACCCGTGGATGTTGCAGTAAGCCAGCGCATGCAGCGTGCCGGGCTTGTTTACCTTCAGCGCTGCGCTCACGGCGTGGTGCGTGTAGACGGGACCCTGGTTTGCCCCCTGCACCGACTCGCCGTGGGCGTTGAACTCAAAGTGGCCTACTTCGTAAGTGAATTTGTCCCCATCCGGATGGAAGTAGAGAGTGATCCAGCGGATATGGTGCTCGGTCGTGTTGGGATGTGCGATCTCCTTGCCTATGCTGACCTTGACCTCGAATATCTCGTCGGCTTTCACCTGGTCCGGGCATTCGATCACCGGCACGTGCTTCTCGGCCTTCCAGTCGGCCTCCTGAATTCTGTCCCCGAATTTCATTGTTACCTCCACGTCTTGAGTTTTACTAAGAGCCTATCCGAAGAACCGTACAAGCGGCATCCCTATGCCGCTTATACCGACGCATAGGGATGCGCAGGTTACGCTTTTCAGATAGGCACTAAAACTTGACGAACTTTTCCTGCATCGCTCCGCAGATTGGGCAGCGGTCGGGTGGCTCACCCTCTCCCGTCCAGCCACAGACGCTGCAGATGTAAATCTCACCCACCTGTACGTCCCGGCCGGCCAGGACGGCCTGACGCGCCTGCTCGTACATGCCAGCGTGCACTCGTTCCGCTTCAAGCGCCCATTTCTCCGAGCGTGCAGCCGCCTTTTCGTCCTGCAACTCGCTCACGGCGACGAAGGCAGGGTACATCTCCTCCACCTCATAGGTCTCGCCACCGATGGCCATCTGCAAATTGTCCGTCGTCACGCCGACATTGCCAAGCGCCTTGAGGTGATTGGTGGCGTGCACCTGTTCGGCGAACGAGATGGCGCGGAAAAGGCGCGCCACGTTGGCAAACCCTTCCTGTTCAGCCTTCTCGGCAAAGATCAGATACTTCATGTGCGCCTGGCTTTCGCCGGCAAAGGCTGCTTCAAGATTGGATTGGGTCATCTTGTGCATGGGTATACCTCCTGAAGAAAATGATTCAGATGTGTGTCTCTTTCCAATTTCCGTTACAAAATCACTCCCTCAAGATGGTCTTGAGCACCGTCTCCTTATCCAGTTTCTTGGTGCAGAAGAACCAGTCATAACAGTGCATGTCCTCCCTGCCCGCCATACGCTCCTGGGCAACACCGCAAGAGCCCGGCGGCGGTACAATGACATCGTCGCCCGGCCGCCAGTCTGCTGGCGTAGCCACTCCAAAGGCATCGGCGGTCTGAAGGGCCAGCACGATGCGGTACAATTCGTCAAAGTTCCTCCCCAGGCTTAAGGGGTAGTAGATAATCGCCCGGATGATGCCTTTGGGGTCTATGACGAACACCGCGCGTACCGCCTTGGTCGTGCTTTCGCCTGGCTGGATCATGCCGTACTTTTTGGCGACTTCCATCGTAATGTCTTCGATCAAGGGGAATTTGATCTCGACGTTCTTCATGCCGCGAAACTCGATCTTTTCCTTGATCGTGCGCAACCAGGCGATGTGGCTGTAAAGGCCATCCACAGAAAGCCCGACCAGTTTACAATTTGCTTTGGCAAACTGCTCCTCCATCGAGGCGAACGTGATGAACTCGGACGTGCAGACGGGTGTAAAGTCAGCCGGATGGCTGAACAGAATCACCCAACTCCCGGCGTATTGGTCGGGAAATACGATCTCGCCCTGCGTGGTCATAGCCTTGAAAGAAGGGGCTTTATCCCCGATGCGGGGCATAGATACACTTTGAACTTCGCTTGTCGTTTCCATTTTGTTTCCTCCTTCTGTTATTGGGTCACCTGGGGTCAGATTGACAATCCGACCAAGAGTTGATCGGCATACGCCGAAAAATCTGCTTTCTTCTGGATGAGTTGTGCGGCCTGCTTCGCGCGCTCCGGCTCGTTGAGCAGGATCGCGCCCACGATCCGTCCCTCCTGCAACACGAACCTGCGATAGCGCCCGGCCTCTATCTCCGCCCGTCGCAGGACCGTGTAGCCTTCCCCTTCGGCCAGCGCCTGGCCCAGCGTCGTCACCTCTGCCCCGGCGACCTTGAGCGTGGTGGAGGGGATGCTGCCGGCATAGCGCGCACTCCCCGGCGCGACCATGTTGGCTGCCGCGATCCGCGCCTGCTCGATGGCGGGCGGGATGATGCCGTAGACAATGCCCCTGAACTCGGCTGCGTCGCCTGCGGCGTAGACGTCCTCTGCGCTCGTCTGCAGGTGCTCGTCCACGACGACGCCCTTGTTCACCTGCAGACCTGCTGCCTGCGCCAGTCCTGTCTCGCTGCGTATGCCGGTCGAAAAAAGCACCATCTCGCCGGATAACACACGGCCGTCCTTCAGGCGAATACCCTCGACGTGCGAATTGCCCAGAATGGCCTCGATTGTCGCGCCGGTAGTCACGCGCATCCCCTGGGCCTCCAACAACGCCTGCAGCACCTGTGCCCCCTCCGCGTCCAACTGTCGTGGCAGGAGATAGGGGAAGAACTCGACCACCGTCACGGTGAGGCCCGCTGTGGCGAGCGCCCGCGCCGTCTCCAGCCCCAGCAATCCCCCGCCGATGATCAGCGCGGTCGAGACCTTTTGCGCGTAGGCCTTGATCGCCCGCGCATCGTCCAGCGTGCGCAGGGCAAAGATACCCTCTTTGTCATTTCCCGCGCAGGCGGGTATAAAAGAGCGCCCCCCTGTCGCCAGCAACAGCCGGTCATACGCCACCTGCAAGCCATCGGCCAGTGTGATCTTGCGTGTGGCAGGATCGAGTGCAACGACCTCGACGCCCAGATGGAGATGGATGCCGCGTTCGGCGTACCACGCCGCCGGGCGGTAGAACACCGCCTCCTGCTCGATCTGCCCGGCGATGAACTCCCACAAGAGCGGCCTGCGGTAGTAGAGATACGGCTCCCGCCCGAAGATGTGGACCTCGCCGGCCGGGTCAGCCTGGACGAGCGCCTGCGCTGCTGTCACACCGGCGACGCCATTGCCGATGATGACATACCTCATTAGCTCTTACAGCTTCTCGAACATATCCTTCGTCGCCCCGCAGTCTGGGCAGACCCAGTCATCGGGCAGGTCCTCGAAGCGCGTGCCGGGCGCCACGCCATGCTCGGGATCGCCCACGGTCGGGTCATACACATAGCCGCATACCATACATTCCCATTTATCCACAGCAGACCTCCTTAATCAGGGTATGAATTTGGGATGCAATCCGGGCAATATCCACGGAAAATTACATCACAACTCACGATCTGGAATCCATGATATTCGCGGGGCGAAAGTGCCAATGCCTCACAGTCGTAAGGCACGTCTTCTATGCGCCCACATTTCGTACAGACTATGTGGGCGTGACCCGCAGTTGTCACGTCATACCGCCGCTCACCCAGCCCCACATCCAGTTCCAGTAACAAACCGATCTCGGTCAACTCATGGAGGGTATTATAGACCGTAGCAGGCGAGATGTCCGGCATCACACTGTGTACGCGGGTATAAATTTGCTCGGCAGTGGGATGGGAGCGATCCTCCAGAAGCGCCTGAACTATGGCACGACGCTGAGGGGTCACCCGACGCCCAGACGCTCGTATTTGCTCACAGAGGTGTTCAATCGAAGTTGCGGACATTTGTAGTGTCTCCTAATCTATAATTATTATAACATAAAAATCAAACTTTGTCAAGTAATCTGGTCAGTTGGGGAGTGTTCGTCATATTTTTGCATCCACCCGGCTCGGGCCGGTCTTCAGACCGCGCCCGACGCCGCACGACCGGCCACAATGTAGGGCAACTGCTCGCAGTTGCCCTACAACTGACGTCGCCACGGCCAGCCATAGCCTGCTCTCGCTCTCTTCTCGCGCAAAAAAGTGACGGACACCCGGTCAGTTGGGGGGTGTTCGTCATATTTTTGCATCCACCCGGCTCGGGCCGGTCTCCAGACCGCACCTGGCGCCGCCGACTGACCACAGCGTGGGACAACCGCTCGCAGTTGTCCCACAATCTTTGTACCCTCTCCGGCTCGGGCCGGTCTTCAGACCACACCAGTGCCGCCGACTGGCTACACTTCTCCCCTGGCAAAACATGACGGACACTCTCACTGCATCGTCCCTGGACAACCTGATGGCTTCCAGTATAATATCAGCCATCCCGTGTACACAGGTGGAAGAAAAGGCTGATAGCAATTGTTGATTTTGGCCTAGGATCAGCTGACCCAAGTGGATGCAGGGCGACTTGTGTAAAGCCTGGCCAACCGTTCCGGTTTGTTCAGACCTGAGTAATTGGGAGACCCCCACCGGCTCCTCCTTGAGCAGAGGAAATTTTCCTTCTGGCCGAGGGCGATGCAAGGTGCACCGATTGCACATACACAAGTCGGGCAGCTTTAGCACTGGCAGCTCAAGTTGAGACGCTGGTGTGGTGGCGTCTGTGGCGACAGTGGCGGGAACTGATTGACGGTATACTGCCGGCTCAAGAGCCCGCAGCCACCGGGTAATATGTCGTGCGCAAAGTGGAGGATAAGGTGTCTGCCATCGCCGCCCATGCCAGCCCCTGGACATCCTATCTCAAACACCAGCGGTCACCGAAGCGGATGAGATTTCTGCAGCGGTCAGGTGCAGACCGGGCTGTCCCCGCAATATCTCCATCGCCAATCGGTGCCGTCCGCACGAAGAAGAACACAATCCCCATCTCCTTGCTGCACCACCTGACGAGCAACCTGGCCTGCGCTACGAGATGTTATGTTTTTCAGCATTGGTCTCCGCGAGATGGGAAGTACCGGCACAGGTTCTCGATTGGCCATTTTTGAGTAAGATCAAGTGTCGAGGGACACAACCTGTTGTACTGTTTATGGGAGATATGTATGCAGCGGATCCTCATCACAGGCGGGACGGGCCTCATCGGCCGGGCGCTGGCGGCAGAACTGGTCACGGCCGGGTATGAGGTGGTGGTGCTCAGCCGGGACCCGTCGCGGGCCCGGGGATTGCCGCCGGGCGTTCGGGCCGAGAAGTGGGACGGGCGGACGGCTCAGGGCTGGGGACCCCTGGCCGACGGCGCGTACGCCATCGTCAACCTGGCCGGGGAGAACCTGGCGGGCGGGCGGTGGACGGCGGCGCGGAAGGCGCGCATCCGCCAGAGCCGCCTGAACGCCGGGCAGGCTGTGGTGGAGGCGGTGAGCGCGGCGGAGCGGAAGCCCGCCGTCGTCGTCCAGGCCTCGGGCATCGGCTACTACGGCCCGCACGGAGATGAGGAGGTGACGGAGGAGGCCCCGCCCGGTTCGGATTTTCTGGGCCGACTGGCGGTGGACTGGGAGGCGTCCACGGCGCCGGTGGAGGCGCTGGGCGTGCGGCGGGTGGTTATCCGGACCGGGGTGGTGCTGAGTGCGGAGGGTGGGGCCTTGCCCCGGCTGGCGCTCCCCTTCCGCTTCTTCCTGG
>Ga0209101_1002275_pt1 | contig 12809 bp, 13 predicted proteins | sample ConPoolayeCmetaG_FD_185481 | JGI IMG/M metagenome (GOLD analysis project Ga0209101, IMG submission 185481) | Hot spring microbial mat communities from California, USA to study Microbial Dark Matter (Phase II) - Cone Pool mat layer C metaG... ... | reverse complement strand
AATAACACTCCCAGAGCATAGGCAATTACAGGTAGCCGACCGGAATTCATTGCTTACCTCCATCGAGGTCAGGGGCGCAAATCAGAAACGCGCCCCTAAGGCTGGACGTTTATGGCTCTTCGTTCCACTGGTGGGCAAAGATGGAGCCGCTAAAGTTATACGACGAATTTTGAGCAGCACTTTGCAATACATGCACAGTGAAATAGCAATCGTAAGCAGCGCCACTGTGGATTTGTTGCTCTTCGTCATAGCATTTGTAAAGCTCAACTTCTAGCTCGTTGGGGGCACTAAATGTCGGTAAATGAACATGAATTGGGATACTACCCACATTCGTCACCCAGAAATGAACGTAGCAGAGGTAAGAGGGATAACCGTTGTTGATCGTTACAGTCAAAGTGTTACCATCTGCGGAAAGCACGGCGTCGCATGTTCCAACAGGTTTAGTCTCCTCGTCCCACGTTTCAACGTTTGAAAAGGCAGCATCCACAGAGCCCGTTCCCACTGTGCCGTTGATGGTCAGCGTTTCGCTCCACAAACCATAGACCAGCCCCATGGCAGCCAGGGCAATCACCAGCAACATGGCGACCGCCACAACAGGTAAAGATTTGCGAGACATGTCACATCCTCCTTATTTTTAAAGAATTCAAACACAGATTGAACGAATTGATCTGCGCCTACAGGCGCTGACACATTTTCCCGGACTGCAGTTTGCCGCTCGTTCACCTCCTTTCATATCCCGGGCGGCAGGCCGTCTCGCAAGGCACAGAGACACTGACCTCTACCCGGGCGAATTTGAGCCCCCGCCAGGGCTACAGCGTCTAGCATTAGTTAGCCAAGTATGTTTATAGCCGAAAATTTATTAGAATTCAATCTAAAAGCCCTTAGAAATTATTAGAACTCCTGCTCTACTCGCAAAAGGTCGGGGTTGAGAACCATCCCCCGCGCCTCGCGGCGCGGAGATGAGGGTGAGGGCATACCTGCCCAGCAGAGGTCCAGAACCGCCAGCCTGTCGAAGGCTTCAGTTGTCTTGTGTCGACTGAGGTGAGCGATTTTGGCTGCTCAAGGGCATGAAGATATAACCTTCTCCCCAGGCGGTCTGGATGTAGGGCAGGTCGCAGCCGGCCTGGCGCAACTTTTTGCGCACGTAGTAGATATACAGCGCCAGCAGTTCGTAATCGTCTTCGTAAGCTTCTCCCCACACCTCAGTCATTAGCCTGCGCCGCGATACCACCTGACCCGCATTGCGCAACAGGGCGCCTAGAAGGCGAAATTCGGTGAACGAAAAATGGATCGGTTGACCCTCCCAGGTGGCGAGGCGCGCCTCGATGTCAATAGTCAGATGTCCGTCGGCATAACACTCGCCCTGAAGAACATCCCTATGGCGCTTGCTGCGTTTTAGCAGGGCATTCAGGTGTGCCTCCAGCAACGCCAGTTTGATCGGCTTACGCAGATAGTCGTCTGCTCCCAGGCTGAGGCCACGCAACTCATCATCCTCTTCATTACGCGCGGTCAGGATCAGGATAGGCGCATCGGTCAGCTCGCGCAAGCGGATGCAAATCTCAAAGCCATCCATTCCTGGCATGACCAGGTCTAACACGACCACATCTGGCTGAAAATTGTAAGCAGTACGCAGTCCCTGCCGCCCCTCACATGCAAGTTGTACCTGATAACCTTTGCCTTCCAGGTAATGGCGCAGAACGGTTAGATGACCGATATCATCGTCTATGATCAATACTTTTCTTACCATAGCCCCTCACAGAATTGTAAGGAAAGCGCGATTCTGTGAATTCTTGTCTTCCATCCCCAATGATCTCTGCTATAATCAAAATGCACAGAGGCACTGACCCGTGCCCTTGCTTCCCCGGTCGACCGCCATCGACCGGGTTTCTTTTCGGATTGTGTAAAGCATCACTTGCTACTCCAACATCCCTCTCCTTCCCACAAAAAGCACCGCTGACGTCAAGTTATGCGTTTTTTCTTTTTTGGGGTTTGAACGTATGAAATGGCATTTTTTGCTCGAAATACATTTTCTAGCTCCCTCTGCTCCTGCCTTAAAAAAACACCATCTAAAGAACCGCATTTACACTATATCACAAACCCTTTTGAAATTCAATATGGTTTAGAATTAAGGTTAAGATAAAAAGGACTTACACCATGCAAATCGTTCGGCAAAGCCTGGTTTTCGAGGCTCCCCAGCAGGTCGCTATCCGCGAAGAGATTTTGCCTCCTCTGCCTGCGGATCAAGTTCTGGTCGAAACGGTTGCTTCAGCGATCAGCGCCGGCACCGAGCTGTTGTTCTACCACGGTCAGGTTCCGCCCGACCTGTCTATCGACGAGAGCATTGCGGCCCTGAAAGGCGAGGTTGCCTATCCGCTCAAATACGGCTATGCGCTGGTTGGTCGCGTGGTGCAGGTCGGTGAAGCGGTGCCCTCGCGCTGGCTGCAACAAGCGGTCTTCGCCTTTCACCCTCACGAGAGCCATTTCCACGCTACTCTAGCCGAATTGATGCCCATCCCGGCCGCGATCTCGCTGGAAGATGCCCTCTTCCTGCCTAACATGGAGACGGCTGTCAATCTGGTTATGGATGGCGCGCCGCGGCTCGGCGAGCGGGTAGCCGTGATCGGGCAAGGTGTCGTTGGCTTGTTAACCACTGCTTTACTGGCTTCTTTTCCTCTCTCGGACTTGACCACCTTCGATCGGCTGCCTTTCCGCCGCCAGATCTCTCGCCAGCTTGGCGCCCATCGCACGCTGGAAGCCCTGCCCGGTGCACGGGAAGAGGAAAAGCTAGAGGCATTTGATCTGGTTTTTGAAGTATCCGGCTCCCCGCTGGCGTTGAACCTTGCCATCGATTTGTGCGGCTTCGACAGCCGCATTGTGATCGGTTCATGGTACGGCAGCAAACAAGCTGCCCTGAATCTGGGAGGGCACTTCCATCGGCGGCGCATTCGCCTGCTCAGCAGTCAGGTGAGTACGATTGCCCCCGAGTTAAGTGGGCGGTGGAGCAAAGCGCGGCGCTTCAGCGTTGCCTGGGAGATGATCAAACAAGTGAAGCCGGCGCGCCTGATCACCCATCGCTTTGACCTGTTGCAAGCCGCCGAGGCTTATCGCCTGCTGGCAGAAGGAGGCGATGAGACAGTTCTGCAGGTGATCTTCCGCTATCCTGAGCACATTTTCTAAATTATTGCTGGGAAAAAATGGTTTATAATATTGTGCGCGAAATGTTGAAAATAATTCAACATTTCGCGCACAGAAAGAATATGAGAGATAAAAGAACAGATTACCAAAAACTTCTAATCACTTACTAAGGCTCTATTTGGCAGGACAGACCGTCCACGAACTTTTCACGAATGCACGAATAGTGCTTCCATTCGTTTATTCGTGGTCAATTCGTGGACGGTTTTCTTAACAAATGATCTACCCGACCTGTGATTGTAGGGTGTTACGTTTATTTCTCTAAGAATTGTTCTAAACGCGCTTTTACGGCTGGCCATTCCTCGGCTATGATGCTGTAATAGACGGAATGGCGGATGGTGCCGTCCGGCAGGATGCGATGGTTGCGCAAGATACCTTCCTTGACTGCCCCAAGCCGTTCGATGGCTTGTTGAGAGCGCACGTTGCGCAAATCGGTCTTGAACTGCACGCGAATACAACCCAACTGCTCAAAGGCGTGTTTGAGCAACAGATACTTGCTTTCGGTATTGACCGCCGTCCGCTGATAGGCTTTGCCGTACCATGTGCCCCCAATCTCCAGGCCGCGGTCGGCCGGGCGGATTTCAAGGTAACGGGTTGCCCCGATTGCCCGATTACTGGCAAGGTGAATAACCGCAAAGGGCAAATCTGTACCTTTCTCTTGCAGGGCGAGCATCGATTCCACCCAGCGCTGCATGTCCTGCGGCGTACGCACCCAACCGTAGAGCATATAGCGCCAGATATCGTCATCCAATCCAACCTCACATAAATCGGCGACGTGAGCGAGAGATAACGGCTCAAGGCGCACAACTTTACCCATCAGGGTAACCGGTTCTACCTGAAAGGTCTGGCTCATGAACGGATTTCCCTTTACATCCAAAAAAGACTTTACGGCAAAAAGGTAAATTCACTGCCGGGACAAACGCCAAGACCACAAAATATGTAGGCGAATGAACGCAACCTTAACGCTCCTCTCCATAATTTTATCCCAAAAAGCAAATGAGCCTATCTTATGTCTGAGGAGCGTGCAAGGATAACTTGTGCATTCCATCAGTTTCTTGCAGGCCTTGGTTTCAAGGCTGCAGGCATCCACCCTGCTCTGGCAACCTTTGAGGGTATGGTGGCTAAAGAAACTGAATATTGCTATTGACAATCCAATATTTTAGACTATAATCTTGAATATCAGACTAAATCTAAATTTCACTTTCGCCTGCGATGTCCGAAGTAACCAAAACCCTGCAAAAAGCCTTTCACCTGCTGGAAATCCTGCGTGAAAATCCGGCCGGCTGCCCGGCGCCGCAACTGATGCGCCAGTTACAAATGCCGCGCAGTTCCTTATTTAGCTTGCTCAATCTTCTAAAAGAGGAAGAATACATCGAGCAAGCCCAACCGCGGGGTAATTATTTCGTTGGGCGGCGCTTGCTTGCCTGGATGGGAACACCCTTGCCGCATTGGCGCGAGTGGGTCGAAGCTTTCGAGCAGGAAGGGGCAACCCAATCGCTTGACGAAACGCTTGCCCTAGCCCTGCCTCATGCGCAAGGAGCGCAGCTCTTAGCCGTTCTACCTGCCAAACGCCGCTTGCAGCCGTTGTTCCGGGTCGGAGAAGTCCTGGCAAGCACCGAATCGGCCGCCCCTCGCCTCTTTCCCCCTTGGGTAGATGAAGAGACCCGTCAACAAGGCTATGCGCTGTTTGAGGGGCGAGAGTTGAGCGAACTTGCCCTGCCCATCTGTCGCGATGGAAGCAACCCTGCGGCAGCTTTATTGCTCAGCGCCCCAACCTCCAGGTTGGATCGCCCTGCCTTGTTGAGGGCTCTCCCTACCCTGCGTGAGATGGCCATGCGCCTCTCCTACCGCCTCGGCGCAGCCTTTTATTCACCCTATCAAGGTCAAGTGATCGCTGCCCTGGCTGAGGAACGCCCCCTGAGCCAGGAAGAACTCGCTCAATTCCTCCAGACGCCGCTGGTCGCCCGCCTGGCCTGTCTCAATCGAGAGGGAAGGCCGCATGTTGTGCCGGTCTGGCAGGAGTGGGATGGCAAAGCCTTTTACGTCGCTGCCTGGGAAGGTTCTCTCTGGGCTGACTACTTGCAAGAAAACCCCTCGGTCTCCCTGACCATTGATGAACCGTGGACACCCTTGCGGCGGGTTGTGGCGCGCGGCGAAGCCGTTCAGCTTCAAGAAACCGATTATCCAGGTGGAACCCAGGCTCTGGTGACTCGTTTGCGCCAGCGTTATTTAGGTGACGCGATCTCGAAACGGGTGAGAGGGCGCGTTTGGCAGGCTTTTCGAATTCACCCGACCTCTTTGCGGGGCTGGAGAGGGTTACCATTAGGATCATGAACGCCAAGACCAGGCTCGATATTGCCAGCGCGGCGCTCATCCTCGCGCTTGCCCTGTTAGGCTGGGAATTTGGGGTACAAATGAGCCGCATGCCGGTTTATCTGCTACCTGCCCCCAGCCGTATCTGGAACACCTTTTGGGGCGATCCGTTCTATTACCTCCATGCCCTGTGGGTCACCCTGGGCGAGGCTTTGGGCGGACTGGCTTTAGGGTTGCTGGCCGGGATCGGCGTTGCGGTATGGGTGACCTTGCAGCCCCGCCTGGAAGGGGGGGTGATGACCTTAGCGCTCTTGATCAAGTCCATGCCGTTGGCGGCGATTGCCCCCCTTTTGACCATCTGGTTCGGTTTTGGGGTTTTGCCAAAGGTGATCATTACCGCCCTGCTCACCTTTTTCCCGGTTCTGGTCAACACGCTGGTGGGCTTGCAAAGCGCCGATTCCGAAATGTTGGATCTGATGCGGGTCCATCGCGCCACCGCCTGGCAAACCCTGCGCCATTTACGCGCCTGGGTGGCCTTGCCGTATCTCTTTGCAGCATTACGGGTGGCGGCGCCGCTCTCCCTGATGGGCGCGGTGATTGCCGAATGGACCGGCGCCGGTAGCGGCTTGGGACGGGTGATGTGGTTATCCTACGCTAACCTGAATCTGCCCCCCCTCTTTGCTGCTATCTTTGTTGTTTCAACCGTCAGCATTTTCATCTACCTGCTGATGGTTTGGCTGGAACATAAAGCTATGCCCTGGCGAACTCCGTCAGTGGAATAAATTTTTACTCAAGGAGGCTTTCAATGTTAAGAATCTTGCGATTTGGAGTGATGGTTTCCCTTTTGTTGCTTTCTGCCTGTGTCGGACTGAACCAAGCCAGCCCGACGCCAACCACCGCCCCTTTTGCCATGACCTTTATGGCCGGCTATAAGCCTCAGGCAAACCTTCCCTTTGTCGGGGCTTATGTGGCAAAAGAAAAAGGCTTTTTTGAGCAAGAAGGCCTGCAGGTCACCATCGAACACTCAGCCGGTCAGGGAGAGCACGTACAACTGCTGGTAGCCGGTAAGGTGCAGGTGACGACTATGGATGCAGCGACCATTTTGCAACGGCGAGCTGACCCCGGTCTGCCGGTGGTTTCGGTCGCCCTGATCGGGCAACGCGGCCAACAGGCCTATGCGGCCCTGGCCGAACGTGGATTGAGCACACCCAAAGATTGGGAAGGGAAAACGGTCGGCTATAAAGGGACACCGCCGCCGGATTTGTTTGCCCTGCTGAGCGCGGCCGGCGCCGATGCTGAAAAGGTCTCTCTGGTCAATGTCGGCTTCGACCCGCGCGTTCTGACCGAGGGCAAAGTGGATGTCTATCCGCTTTTCAAATCCAACGAACCCTACTTGATTCGCCAATGGGGTTACGAAATCACCCTGTGGGAGGCTGCCGAGTATGGCGTTCCGACTCTCGGGTTAGCCTATGTCTCCAGCGAGGATTTTATCTCCAATCACCCGGAAGAACTGAAGCGCTTCCTGCGCGCCGCCTTGCGCGGCATTGAATATGCGGCGCAAAACGTAGAGGAGGCCGTCCAGATCGTGTTGAAATATAGCGGCCCAGAAAGCGACCCCGCTCACATGCGCTACATGCTGGAAACCGAGTTGAATGATGCCCAAAACCCCAACGGCTATGGCGCACAAACGGAGGAACAATGGCAAGCCCTGATGGAGATGCTCCTGCGCTATCAGGCATTGCCCAAAGCCATCGAGGTTCAAAAAGCCTTTTCCGCGCAGTTGCTTCCCATGGCTACACCCTGATAAGGATGGGATTCCGATAGACCCAACTGCGAGATAAACCGATGAGTCGTCCCGAAGGTTTAACCAGGCGCAGTTTGGCGCTCACGCCAGCCCTTCGGGACGACGATCTCGCTTATCCCAAACTCCCAATTTCCCTTAACTATCGCAATAGGTAGCTTGAAGCCAGAGAAGCCTGCCTCCGGTTGAGTTCTGCAGAGACGTTTATCTTGCGCTATTTCCACATCGCAGAGCCGCGTTTCAATGGCCCAACCACCAGGCAACCAGATAATATCCCAGCACTCCAGCCCAGAGCCAGGAGTCGATGCGATCGAAGATGCCGCCATGGCCTGGCAGGAGTTGGCTGGAGTCCTTCACGCCCACCTGACGTTTGATCATGCTTTCCCCAAGGTCGCCGAGGGGGGTGAGGGCAGAGAGGATCAAGCCCAAAACAGCCCCTTTCCAGGCCGCAATCGCCGTCGCCGGTCCGGCCGCCAAACTCCACAAGGCAGCCAGCACCCATCCCGACAATGCCCCACTGACTAAGCCTCCCCAATAGCCTTCCCAGGTTTTATGCGGGCTCAGGCGAGGCGAAAAAAGATGTTTGCCAAAGCGGCTGCCGATCAGGTAAGCCCCGCTATCCGCCAGCCAGACCGATGGCAAGGCGATTAAGAACCACCACTTGCCTTCCGGGAGTGCTCGCAAAGCGAGCATATACGAAGCCAGCCAGCCGCAATAGACCATGCCCATCATCGAGACGGCAAAATCGGTGGCTGCTTGCTGACGGCCGCGCTCAAAATCGATCAGGTGAACCGTCATGCTGCCCAGGATCACCAGGCTGAGCGCAAAAGCAGCGCCTTCAAAGCCGCCTTGATAGCGGGCAAGCACCAGCAAAGCTGCTCCGATGGGCATTCCCCACTCGGTTGCCCGATAACCGGCCTTACCGAGCATGTGCGCCACTTCCCACGCCGCCACCCCGCTTAACAAAGCAACCACCAGAGCTAAGGGTAAACCGCCGCGGTCAATCACCCACGCCCCAAGCGGCAGGAGCACAATGGCAACAATCAGGCGGCTAGCCAGCATTCGGCGCGGCTTCCTTGCCTTTGGAGATCACACCGCCATAGCGCCGTTCGCGACGGCTGTACTCGATGATCGCTTTCCGTAATTCTTCCTTGTCGAAATCAGGCCAATAAGTGGGGGTGAAATACCATTCGGAGTAAGCTCCCTGCCAGATTAAGAAATTGCTGCCGCGCAGTTCTCCCGAAGTGCGGATGATCAGATCGGGGTCTGGAACACCGGCAGTAAAGAGGTAACGGCTGATCAGGTCATCGGTAATGGCTTCTTTGGGAACACCATCTTCGATAATTCGCTTGATGGCACACACAATTTCGTCGCGGCCGCCGTAATTAAACGCCACGTTGAGAATCAAGCGGTCATTGTTGCGGGTGTATTCCACCGCCTGCAAGACCTTTTGGCGCAGGATCGGTTTAAGCCCGTCCAGGCGGCCGATATGGCGCAATTGCACGCCTTGATCGTGCAGTTGTTGCAGTTCCCGGTCAATGACGTCCTCCAGGATGCGCATCAACCCTTGCACTTCTTCAGCCGGACGACCCCAGTTTTCGGTCGAGAAGGCGTAAAGGGTTAAGTATTTGACCCCAAATTCAATACAGGCTTCGATAATGCGGCGTAAATTTTCCGTGCCGGCGCGATGACCGGCCAGACGGGGTAAGCCGCGCGCCAATGCCCACCGTCCGTTGCCATCCATGATAATCGCAATATGGGTGGGAATTTTTTGAGGGAGGGAAGGAGTATCTGCTGATTCCATTTTCACTCAGGGAAATTCAGGGTTATACAAACCACCGTAACACGGTTGTTTGCCCCTAAATCTCCATGATTTCCTTTTCCTTTCGTTCACCAATCTTGTTAATTTCTTCGATATATCGGTCGGTAATCTTCTGTAGTTCGGCTTCGCCTTTCTGCAGCTCATCTTCGGAGATCAACTTTTCCTGCTCAAGTTCCCGCAGATCGCGGATGCTATCGCGGCGCACATTGCGTGCCGCCACGCGCGCTTCCTCGACCCGGTTATGCACCACTTTGACCAGTTCCCGCCGCCGTTCTTCGGTGAGAGGCGGTAAAATCAGGCGAATGGTTTTGCCGTCATTGTTGGGTGTCAAACCGAGGTCCGAAGCCAGGATGGCGCGCTCGATTGCCTTCAGCGAGGAACTATCGAAGGGGCGGATGAGCAACATGCGCGGCTCTGGCACGCTGATCGTGGCTAATTGAACCAGGGGCGTGCTAACGCCGTAGTATTCCACCTGGATGCGCTCGACCAGCGCCGGGCTGGCGCGGCCCGTGCGGATGCCACTTAAGTCTTCCTCAAGCGATTGGATTGCGCCTTTCATGCGCGCTTCGGCCTCTTTGTAAACGTCATTTAGCATCGGTCTCTCCTCCAGCGTCCTGGGATCGTTGAGCTATCGCTCCAGCCTGTTCAAGTTGGTCTCATTAATTATCACATAAAAATCGTTATTCTCGGCCTCTTTTTTCAATAAACGCAGCGTTTCCCGTTGCGCATCGGTCAGGTGCTCAATTGCAAACGGCTTTCCAGAAGTAAGCCTCAGCACCGCAATTGGATCAAAGCCATGCCCATCTACGGTCACATCCTTTAGATTGGTTAACAACACCATTCTTAATAACCCGTCCTTAATATCCTCAAGAGCGGGGATCAACTGATGTTTACTGTGCTTGGCTTCCACAAGAAAGATTTGATTGGCGCGCGTATATACTTCATCACAGGTAAAGTAGTAAATCCCACCGAGAAAATTCTCAATAGTCAAAGTAGCTTTCTGAGCTTGGAGATTTTCTTTAGGTTGAACGGTCTGTGTTTCTCGCTCCTGGGCTTCTTGCGCCAGAGTTCGTGAATGTTGGATAAAAGCCTGGCGGTTTTTCTTTAAGATTTCCAACCGCTTCAAAGCGTGCTCAAAGGAATGTAATGCGACATCAAGGCGGAGCGTGAGCTGCTGATAGGCCTCGATTGCTCTCTGAGCGATCTCGCCAATCTGATCGACTTGTTGCATATTCCAGTGCAGGGCATCAGATTGATATTTTTCTAAACGCTCAAGCTCACCTTGGATATGTTCAAAGTCAAAACGCTGAGCGGTAATTTTATTGGCAAACCGCTGGCTCCTGTCGGCATCTTTATAATAGGAAATGACGACATAAACCCCTAATAAACCCATCAGTGTCAACGTGTCATATTGGATATAGTCGCGGTCTCCTCCCAAGCCTTCGTCTTTCATAACGGGAATAATCGTGACTCGTTTCCCATCATAATTTAGAGTGTCATAAACTCTGGCATAAGGATAACTTCGAGTTCTCTTTGGAGACACCCAATGACTGATGGCAAGCCGTCTTTTCGACTTGGTTTCCAACAAAAAAGCACTTTCCTGTGAAAAGGCTTCCTCGATCTGATCGATGAAGAACAAGGGCAGCTCCCGACACAAGACTGGAGCATATTCAATTCCCGTCACACGAGCTGTAACCTTCACCGAATGTCCTCTTTTTGGGTAATTTTTTCGCGGATGATGATTTGCAGGGTGTCTTGCTGTTGGTCAAGGGAAAGCTGGCCCTCAAAACCAACCTTTTTGCGAATAACGGGAATAAGCGATTCCTTGATCTCAATCCCAACACTATTGCGTCCTAATAAGCGGGCAACTTTCATGGTTGTTCCACTACCCACAAACGGATCCAGGACAGTTTCACCCTGATAAGAGAACAGACTGATCACTCGATAGGGAAGTTCTTCGGGAAACGCGGCAATATCCTTCTCAAGTTCGGAGCCGGGCAAAACGTTCACCATTTCCCATAAGGTCATATACCATTTTTCTCTTTGAAATCGCTCAAGATCGATCTTCGAGGCCAGGCGGACTTCTTCAGGGACCGAACGGTAATTGAATTTCCCCTTCTGAAAGATTAGGATGCTCTCTAAGGTATTATCGGGATAGTAATACATCGGGTACGGGTTCTGAAGCATAACCCCGCTACGGCGGCTGATTCGGAGATAGCCATCGGGCTTTTTCCAGATGATTCGATCTCGGTAGCGAAAACCAGCCTGGAGAAAGAGACGGGTAGCATCGGCTACGATGGGAAATTTTTCCCCATCAACCAACATATCATCGATATTCAGGACCGCAATTCTACCCTTTTGCAAAACCCGAAAGACTTCTCTGGCAACTTGACCGATGATGTGTAAATACTGGTCATAACTGTCGTAAAGCTGCTTATAGTCAAACGGCGCATTAAAGTAAGGGGGCGAGGTCACCATGAGATGAATCGACTCGTCCTCAATCTCCCTCATATCGATTGCATTTCCGATAATTAGTTTATGAAAAGTTGGCATAATTGGACTCCCTTAAGTGGGCAACTTACTCCTGGACCATAGGATACCTGAAAAACAACCGCTAGGGAAGGGTTGAGAACAAAAGCATTCTTGACAATCGCCCGAATTTCGATTATAAAGACAATGATAATCATTTTCACAAAAAGGAGAATTTCTATGACTGCTCTACGCCGCTTTGTTCCGCTATGGGTCATTTTTTCCCTGCTTGCCGCCTGTGCTGCGCCTACCCCAACCGCCGCGCCACAGACGCAGAAGTTGCGCGTGCTGGCAACCACCACCATCGTCGGCGATGTCGTCAGCAACATTGCCAGGGACGCGGTTGAGCTTTCGGTGTTGTTGCCGATCGGCGCTGACCCCCATGCCTTTACCCCTACCCCCCAGGATGTGGCAAAGGTCAGCCAGGCCGATGTGGTCTTTGCCAACGGGGCAGGCCTAGAAGAGTTTCTGGCAGCTTTACTGGAAAGCGCCGGGGCTGGAGAAAAGGTCGTTGCCGTCTCGGAGGGGATTGCTCTGTTGCCAGGCCATGCGCACTCGCACGGTGCTGAGGGTGAGCACTCCCACGAGGGCGAACATACTCATGAGGGTGAGCACTCCCACGAGGGCGAACAGGCTCATGAGGGCGAGCATACTCACGAGGGTGAACACACCCACGAGGGTGAGCATACTCACGAGGGCGAACAGGCTCATGAAGGTGAACACACACATGAGCACGAGCATGCCGCCGGCGACCCGCACACCTGGTTCGACCCCAACCTGGTGATGGTCTGGGTAGAAAATATCGCCAAAACGTTAAGCGAAAAAGACCCGCAGAACGCAGCCACCTACCAGAAAAACGCTGCCGACTATACGGCTAAGCTCCGCGAACTCGATCAATGGATTCGTCAACAGGTGGACACCATCCCAACCGAAAACCGACAACTGGTTACCGACCACAAAGCCTTTGGCTACTTTGCGGAGCGGTATGGTTTCACGCAGGTGGGGGCTGTCTTACCCGGTTTTTCGACCCTCGCCGAGCCCTCCGCTCAAGAGCTGGCCGCCCTGGAAGATGCCATTCGTCAACTGGGTGTGAAAGCCATTTTCGTTGGCACAACGGTCAATCCCAATTTAGCCCAGCGCATTGCCGATGAT
>Ga0209101_1002274_pt1 | contig 12811 bp, 7 predicted proteins | sample ConPoolayeCmetaG_FD_185481 | JGI IMG/M metagenome (GOLD analysis project Ga0209101, IMG submission 185481) | Hot spring microbial mat communities from California, USA to study Microbial Dark Matter (Phase II) - Cone Pool mat layer C metaG... ... | reverse complement strand
TCGTCCGCAAGACCTTGTCCTTCTCCAAGTCGGACGCTTTTCATCATATGATTACCAAGTGGTACATCGCTGAGTACAATCTGGCCATATCACTTACAATGTAACCACTACCTGGGAGCACTAGGGTGTAGCGATCTGGAGTCACATCACCGGTATTCCACCGATCTGTACGGAACCAACCATTAGCTGGCTCGCGGTCATCTTGTGCCCAGATACGGCTTTGTTGATCTATGAGATGAACAAACATAACATACCGTTCTCGAATCGTTTGATCAGCATGCCAAAGTATCAACTGCCTGGTTTCTCCCGGACGTGCTGGAAGATCAGAATCGGGTGTGTATCCCATCAAGGTAATCTGCTGGTCAAACTGGATCTGCAACGGATAAGCCGCTGAGTAAAGAGAGCGCCTTTTCAACAGGAAACCATCTTGCTCGGCAATCGTTTCAAAATATGGTGAGGCAAGAATGTCTTGCCACAGTTCTGGAAAGAGCCAATGCACTGGATCCATGGTATCAACAAGCAAATATTCGACCTGGCGCAGTGGAGGTGGCTCCCGAAGAGATGGTTCATAAATCACTCTTCGATGCGAAAGATGTGGAACGAACTTGGCTTCTGCCAGCACAGGCGCATCCGCTGGTAATAAACGCATAAACTGATACGCCTGTAGTGTACGCTCAGTGATTGTATAATTGGTTTTTTGAAAATGTAATCCAAACGGGCCGGGCGATTGAAAATAATAGTTCACCGCGCTAGCCACAGTCACTAAGATAATTAATGTTGACCTGATACGTAGTGCGCTAGAAATTCTTGACGAACAGAACTTGAGGATACGTTCTAAACCAACTACTGCAGCAAAGAAGACGGTGGGTAGAATCGGGGCTGTATATTGAAAACGAATCGAATTCTGGAATGGATTATCACCAATAAGCAGATATGCAAATGTCGGCAGTGCCAGAGCGAACAGTTCTGCGCCAATTATCGGAATGAAGCCCAGTGGAATAAGCAAATGCAACACGAACTCAATCTTTACCGGTACGATCAAGTGTGCTAGCACCAAACCGGGCTGAGTTAAGGCGGTGCGGATAATGCTGGGCACGTTATCCCCTAAATACAGATAGCGTTCTATGTATTGGTAATCCTTACCCAGGGTTTCATCTCTGAAGAACGGAATCACCCAAAGCAACATTGTTGTCGTCCATGCTAATCCGACGGCAATCCAGATCAGTCCCCAGAAGCGCCGCTGCACCAGAAAAACATAGCCCCCCAATGCTGCCACAACAAGCCCCATCTCCTCTTTGGTCAACAGCATCAAGAGGGAGCATATCGTAAAACCAGCGTATGATCTATTCATCAGAAAAAAGAGAGCGAAAGCCATCATTGGTGTTACTAACGCAATCTCGTGAAATTCCCACAGATTTATCGATTGTAATGCCGGCGAAAGATAGAATGCTCCCACCATCACGATAGCAAAGACACGCCCAAGTTTTTGTCGCGTATACCAAAAAAGAGGTATTCCAGCAATTCCTAGTGCTAACGTCTGAAGTACGAGCAAGGTGATGGGATTTGCCCACACTGCGTAAAGAGGAACAAGAGCGAGCAGAATAGGTGAAAAGTGCTGTCCAAGTGTAATGGGGGACTTTGCTGCTATAGATGCCTGGAAGAGACGCCCGTGAAGTGAGTTCCAGATATTCTGATCAAAGATCCCCAGATCAAAACCGCCACTATGAAGTGAAATGTGACGGAGGATAGACAAGCCCCCAAAGACAGAAACATATCCTAAGAAGAGTAGGATAAAAAAGACTTTTGTCGTCTGACGCGATATAGAATTTGGAAAGATTGTGTTCACGCTGGGATACAACATCCAACCCACAACAGCTGCACCATACGCCAACAAGATAGTCAGCCCAAATTGAGCAAAGACATCCATGGTCAAGATTGTCCTCCTGCAATATTAGACTTGATCACCACCTCATCATTCGCTTGCCCGCCGCACACACCAGTTTTGCAAACTGCACGTGGTCTTCCTCACTGAATCAGAAAATCGGGAAACAGGCGCGGAAAGAAAACGCGCGCGTGCGAAAATCGTTGATGGTCGCGACAATCGTCGTGATGTTGAAACGGCGGCAATAATCGTACACTTGTGTATCGGAAATTTCTTCCAGCGGCACACCAAAATCACCCAGAATGAACACATCATCGCGCACCAGCGCACCAGCGATGAGCTGGGCGAGGAAAAAGAGCAAGAAAAAAGCAAAGAGGTCGGTACTCAATCGCCATATCAGGAAAAAAGGCTTGTTTTTTTTGCAAAAGTTCATCATTGCGAATAGGTTTTTATCGAATCACCCGAATAGGTGTTTCCAGAATAATATAATCGCCCTGCGGTTGTCCATTTGCGCTAATCGCCAGTCGTGTGCCGGTTGTAGCATCGTACATCCCTATTCTGAGTCGGTACTCGCCGGGTAAGGCGTCGGGTTTGATCTGAATATCGTACCGATCCGTGATGTATTCGCCCGGAAGCCAACTTGTCGTTGGAGAGGTACCCTGCTCAGGTAAATTATCTTGCTGTCCGTAAAGGTGATCGTCCGGTCCAAGAAGATGGGTAAAAACTGTATATGAGCGATCCATCCGAGCCAGGGCTTGCCAATAGAGAGTGAGGGACACAGTCCCTCCCGGAGACACAGTGCGCGTCTTTAGATCGTAACCTAGAAAAGCAATCTGGGAACCAACTTGAAATCTCATTGGATACTGAATGCTAGGTGGTGTGAACTGATGCGGGCGACCCTGTACTTGCACATTCGCTAACTCAACCCGACCTGCTGACTTGTCCCCGTCGTAAAGACTGACCACTAACCGATAATCGCCCGAAGGAACTGTAACCGGGATTTCTAGATCGTGCCAATCACGCCATACATCGCCAGTTTGCCATTGGGTTGCAGGGTACGCAGGTCGCGCGTTCCGTTGGGCGATCACGTGGTCCGCACTATCACGCAGTTCAACAGTTACCGAGTAGTCTCCAAGTGGCGCCGCCTTGGCTTGCCAGTAAAGCGTCAATGGCAGTTTGTCCCCCGGACTGAATGTGTTTCCCGGCAAGTCATAGCCCAAAAGAGCAATACTGGGCGCAAGCAAGGGAGCGTTTGGCAATGAATGAACTGGCGCTACCTTGGGCGAATCTAGCGGTCGGGTAATTTCCACCGAGCCCAGCAAGAGGGCGGTGGATCTGGGCTGACCATGTGTATCGAGCACTGGATAGCGTTGCAGTGTTTTGTCTTCATAGACGCCTAGATACAAATTGTAAAGCCCCGGTGGTACGGCCGGCAAGATAGGTAAAATGTGATACGTACCGGCTGCTTCGTTTTGTTCCCAAACGCGATAAAAGGGATAGCGATCACCCACCAACAAGTCGTCGCTTTGTCCGACAAGATGTCCGTCTTCATCCGTGAGATAAAGTGTGGTTTTCAAATCAAAGTCAATCGGAGTCTGCGCTTGCCAACGCAACACGACCCAAGCGTTATGTCCTGAAGGCACCTTTTTCTCCTCGAGTGCCGCTGGGAATTCGTTGTTTTGTGTTGCCGTGCGTCCATAGGCAACCCCAGTTAATCGGACTTTGCCACCAAAAGAGGTATCTAAGGATGTGAAGGTGGTTGCTATGTGGTAATCTATACCATGAAACAGTTCATATGTAGTATAGATCATCCTGCCGCCATCATTTTCTTCTATCGCACGACCATATTTGCTTAGCAAAAAGTTGAGCAAGCGTTTGGGATCTCCATAGAAATAAATACCTTCGGGTTGTAGTAGCTCGTTCTTCCAACGTATAAGATGCGCTTTGTTGCAACCCTTTGTCAGATTCTGTAATTGATTGGGAGCGCTGCTATCTGAAACTATCAATCCGTACTTTGCTGCTCCAACATAGAGAAACTCAACTGGATAGTTGCTCGGATATGGCATGAATATCGAAAATGCCGGATGAAGTGGCAAGATCCAAACCGTATCAGATTGTCCGTGCAAACTCATCGTATGCGCAAGTTCAGTAAAGTAAACTTGGAAACTATTGCTAGGATTGTTATCACGCCAAGCAGAGAAGTAATCCTGCCAATCAGTCATCGCGCTGAATAATAGAAATGGGAGTGGCAACCATACCGCAAATTGGCGCACTAGTCCCTTTAGCCGCTCTCCTACAGACAACATTGTTAGCACGGATAGTAGATAAACGGCAGGGATCAGTCCCAAGGCGCGCAAGGTGTGTGGTAACCCAGAGGCAGTAAGAATCACTGGGAAAGAAAGAACAATGAACCAAGTTAATACAAACAAATGGGGTAATGATTTCCAACGCACTATCGCCAACAACAATCCTCCTGCCATCCAACTCGCTAAGAAAAAATCCATCACGGGGCGTCCCGCCGGATTATGCCGCCAGTTTGGATCCCCTGTAATGGCAAACATCTTGGCTGTTTCGATTGCGCTTGTTGTGATAGCCAACATGGGATTTCCCTGATTGTATTTTGGATTGAAAACTGAAACATCCGCCGCGCGCCCAAGAAAACTTTCGGGATGCATGAGAAAATAGAATCCCAAAGGAGCAAAGACCAGCAAGGCAGAGAAACCAATGATGAGTATGCCGAGTACGATTTTTTTGAACTGTGCACTGGATTGCCTCGTTAAAGCACCAGCGATAGCCACAATGACAATCAACACTGGCACAAAACGACCAGCGATATAAGTGTAAAGACAACCACCAACAAAAACACCACAGAAGATTAGATCTCTCCAAGGCAATGATCGTGTATTTTCCATTTTGCGCCAGGCACGCCAGAACCAGGCAAACGCCACACTTGCCAACAAGGGCAACAGAATCGCGCGATAACCAATCCGGCTAAAGTTGAGGTGCCAGTAAGAAAATGTCACAAAGAGTGCCGTCCAGAGTGCCAACCAATGCGCCTTGAATTCAGTTCCAATAAATGCCTCTTTAACCATCCAGTAGATTGCTGGCACGGTGAGAGCGCCAACAACCGCTGATGTTGCGCGCAGGGCAAAGGGCGTTGCACCTAGCAAGGCAATCGAAATGGCTTGCAGGTAAATGAAGAGCGGCTCGCGTCCATTGTTCCGCTCAAAAAAGATCGAGAATCGGCCCGATAGAATATCAAGCGCATCTACACCATTAGCGGCTTCGTCGTAATGCAAGCCGGGAGGTAGTTCAGCAAGTTGGTAGAGCCGCACTACCAGTGCTAAAATCGTCAAACCAACAATAAGAAACCATTCGGTCGAAAAGTGCCGTTGCATCTTATTTCCCCCGTATCTCTATTTGTGTCAAAATAATCCGATCACCCGGCAAAAGGTGTGGCGCTTGGTGTACTCTTAGATTCCTCCCGTCAATAGAGTACATCCCCACCAACAGTCGATAAGTGCCAGCTGGAATTTGATCATCCAAATACATTTGTTGTTCATCCTCAACTAGTTCGCCGGGCTCCCAGCGAGATGTTAAACTATAGCCGTGGATGGGCATGTTGTCGCCTTGACCCACTTTGGTCGAACCATCTGGTTGAACAAGATGCAAAAACACGGTATAGTCACCTTGCGGTGTTTGTTGTGTCAACCAGTACAATTTCAATGTCAAGGTATCTCCTGGATGATATTCAGATTTGGGCAAATGATAACCGAGCAAGTGAATTTCATCTTGCAGATTAGCGGCATAGGCAAGGGGGCGCGTGGACGGCGCGGGAAATATCTGATGAAAGGCTATAACAGATAGAAACGTCGCAACGACGATAATAAAAACAATTCGCCAACTGCGCCTGAGCAGCCCAACCAGTGAAACCAATAAAGCCAATAACGATAAACTATTCGCCATCAGACGTAAAGGAGTCTCCTCAAATTGTACCACGACTTCATACTCGCCGGCGGGGAGATCTGCAGTTACCAGTCCAAAGTCTCCATCGGGCCTAGTTGAAACCGCCTGCCCATTCACATAGGCTTGCCAACCAGGAAAATAGAGCCGGTGTAGGCGTAACGGAAATGGACCAGCTGCTTTGACCCGAAGACGTACATGGAATGGACTGGCTTCGATTACCTGCACCGCAGGAGCGATGCTGAGAGGCGACAAAGTTGACTGCGAGTCTAAACGTGGTTTGACCAAGTCTTCGCTGAATTGTTTTATCCAGATTGGCAGATAATCACTAAACAGAGCAAAACCAATACGACCGCGCTCAAATAAATCTTCACGGCTGACCTGAGAACTCGAAAAGTCATACCAAATCCTAGATAAAGAGGGTGAAAGACGGTACAGGCTAGCGATCCCCATGAGCACGATCAGGAGTACCATAACTAGTCTTCCGCCCAAGCCGGTCAAACGTTTCCAGCACAGTAATGCGCCAATCAGTAGCGCAATACAAAAGGAGGCTATCCCCAACAATCGCCATGGGAATTGAATAAAACGTACCAACGGAATACCAAGCCAGAAGGGAGCACTTGTCTCCCATTGAAGAAAAAGAATAACAATTACCACTCCTGTCAGGACGATCAAACTTGAACGCAACTTGCCCGTTTGAACGGCTATGCCCGCTATAGCCACTGTGCCAAGCACTGTTTGCCACAAACTTAATCGAAAGCGACTAGGACCCCAATAGTCAAATGCCAACTCGAATGATATTAAATCGCTTAACATAACCAGACTATCTTCCGGTCGTGTTCCTTTCCCTAACATCATAGACTCAACTTGGACATAGCCGCGTTCTCCTAACGCTGGGAGCCAATAAAAAGCACTTAGACACAGCCCTAGAATCAGAGCCAGACCAAGGAGAGGAATCGCACCCCAACTTTTTCTCTTCCAAACAAGCACAACGAGATGTATCAGTATAAATGGAATTGAAAACAACGCTGTGATGTTGTGAGCGAGCACCAATAGCGCGAGCAGAAAAGCCGCAAGCCAAAACTCACGCTCCTTCTGCTCATCAATGAGACGATGCCACATCCAGGCAGTCCACGGTAACAATGCCAATGCACCCGTCTCGGCAGCGGCACCTCGTTCGTAGATGTTACATAAAAGGTAGGGTGCAAATTGATAGGCCGCCGCACTGACCAATGCAGCACGACGATTCTCAAAAAGCCAATGGGCATAACCATACATACCCAGGCCAGCTAAGAACAACGATAAGGAAAACACAATCTTGGTTGCCTCGACAAGACCAAAGCCAGCCCAGTGAAATACAACGGTTACGTAACTGACAAGCGGAGGATAGAACTGGAATAACGGCGCGGTATAGGTGAAGTTGAGATTGATACTTAAACGTGGAAAAAAGATGTGGTGGCGCCATGCTTGATCCAGTTCAAACACTCGATAAATTCCCATCAGCATATCAGCCGCGCTGGAGATGCCGGGTTGCCAGAAATTCCAAATTGCTATGACGGTTCCAAACCCTACCAAGAGCAAACCTGGAAGATCAATCCAGCGTTTCTGGGAAATACGAGTTGACATGATAGACATACAATCTTTTCCCCTCACCGAGTATTTACAAACACCTCGCCCACCATCACCACCTCCCCCACCGCGCGTCCGTTCGCATCGAAAATCGGTAGCCACTCCCACGCGCCAAAGCGATGCACGCCCGCGAGCAACCGATACCGCCCCGGTGCCACCTCGTCGCCCAGCGTGATGCGATGCCGCGCGGCAATCACATCACCCTTGCGCCACAGATCGGTGCTATCGCGCCCCGCCGAAGGTGTGCCATCTTTGCTCCACACATCGTCATCGTTCGCGCCCTTTAAACGCAAGAACAACCAATAATCCTCGCGCGGGTCGGTCAACGCTTGCCAATACATCATCAGATATGTCGTCTCGCCCGGCGCCAGTGTGTCGCGTTCGATTTCCCAGCCCAGCAAACGCAACTGCCCGCCGAAATCAAACCCGGACTTGCGCGCCGAGTGTGGCACATCGTTCAGCGATAAACGCGGCGATGGACTGTAGAGCGGCAGCAGAAAACCGAACAGCACGATGGCGCCGAACGCGAACATTCCACCGCTTATCACGCGCGTAAACCACTCGTGCCGATGCGCGGGAATCCACGCCGCCAAGCCCGCCACAAAAAAGATGTTGATCGCGCCAAGCGCAGGGTACGCGAGTCGCGCTTGATCTGTTCCCTGATTCGTGTTCGCCCACACGATCAGCAACAACGCGATGAGCGTGAGGTACAACGCGAGAAACCACGTCAGGAGGCGGGAGGACGGAGGACGAAAGACGAAGGACGAAGGACGAAGGACGGAGGACGGAGGACGAAGGACGAAAGACGAAAGACGGAGGACGAAGGACGAAGGCAGGAGTCCCGCAATGGCGATAAGTGTGAGTATGCCAAAAGCGATGTAAATTGGCGCAGGCATTTGCACATGAATCGCACCGCCAAAGCGACCCCAGAACGATTGAAAGAAACTCCACAGCCACGCGGGGTACTGCGCCAACGCCATCGGCGCGACCATCGCATCGGTTACCTGACGCATCACTGCCCAGCCCAGCGGATCGCCATACGTTAACCAATTACGAATGAGCCACGGTGCAGCAATGACCAGCGCGGGTAGCGCGATCCACGCGCTCAAACGCGCGAGCGATTCGCCGCGTCGTTTGGCAGCGATAAGTGCGGCAACGCCAGCCAGCGGAACGAACGCGAGCATACTCATCTTGGTCCACACACCCAGCCCCAGCAACACGCCCACGCCCAACCACGCACGCGCGCCATCACTCGCGCCGATGATGAGACGCGCCAGCCACAACAGCGTCAGCGCGGATAGCATCGCTGTCAAGTTGTCGTTGTTCACCGCGCTCGTGATGAACAAAAATTCCGGCATAAAAGCGGTGAACGCAGCAACTGCAATCGGCAATGATGTGTTTGCAAACACCACGCGCGCGAGCGCGTACACACTCCACACCGTTACCGCGCCCATCGCCACCGAAAGCGCGCGCATCAGATGCCACGCCAGCGCGCCGCCACGATACGGAAACGCTTCTTGCCGCGTGTGCAACAACACATTCGGCGTTTTCTCGGCGAGCGAGAAATCATTGTTCGCCTTGATCGTGAAATCGCCTTCCTCGATCCAACCCGTTGCCAAACCCACCAACGCATAGTACAGCGGCGGCTGAAACACCTCGCCGCGCGCCGCGCCCTCCGGTGGTGGCAGCGCGCGTTCCCTACCCACATAGCGCGCGTACGCGTAATGCGACACCTCGTCCGGCGCCTCGCCCAATGGATTGACGATGCTGTATGCCAGCGCGAGAACAATGTAACCAAGAATGATAAAATAGATTGCTCGCATCTTATGACCACTGACAGCCGACCGCCGAAATTCGACAAAGCGACTACCCGACTATCCGACTACCCGACTATCCGACTACCCGACTATCCGACTACCCGACTATCCGACTATTTGACTACCAGACTACCCAACCGCACGCGATTTCCTAGCGCGCGCGATGCTTCATCAGTCGGAACGAGATTCTGTCGCGTTTCAAAATCGTACAGTCCAGCAAGCAGCATGTATCGCCCCGGCGACAAATCGGCAGGCAAGACCAAATCGTGCCGATCAACGATCAGTTCGCCCGGCATCCAGCGCGTCGTCGGTGTGAAACCGTACACGGGATCGCCATCGTGCTGGGCGCGCACCATACCCTCTTCATCTGCCAGATGAACGAACACTTTGTAATTCTTGACTAGCGGCGCGCGCGCAAACCAGTACAGCGTGACGGGAATTGTTTCACCCGGTTTTAAGGTCGAACCAACGTGATACCCCGCCAGTTGCACCTTGTCTTCGAGATGCGCGACGCGCACCGTCGGTTGAATCGAGAACGTGAATGGATAGAGATGCCACGCGACCAATGCGACGAGAATGAGCGCGACGATTCCCAGTCCAATCGCTGCGCGTCGCCGCACGATGACGAGCGCGCCCAGCCAAACGCTGAGCGCGAGCATCGAGATCAGCGCGCCGATCTGTCGCGGCGGCGTATCCTCGAACGCCACGTGAACGCGATGCTTGCCGGCGGGAACGTCCACCGTCACCAGACCGAGTCGCCCCGATGGATACGTTGAGGCGCGCACATCGTCCACGTACGCGTTCCAGCCGGGAAAGTGAAACGCGTGCAAGCGCAACGGAAAACCGGTCGCGCTCTCGACCATCACATCGTACGACAGTAAACTTTGCGTGGTCACCACCACCTGTGCGTCCACTGCATTCGCCATTTCGATAGTGTCCGTTGGACGCGGAATCGCCCAGCGTTCCTCTTTGACCGTGAGCGGCAAATACTCGGCGGTCCACGTCGCGCCGATTTGTTCGATCGCGTAATCGTCTTGCCACATCCGTTGCACGGTGACCTGATCGGCGCGTAAATCGAGTGTCTCGCGCGGCGCGTTGGGCAGCGCGTTCGCCGCAAGTAGCGCCGCGACGAGCAACGCGATAGTAGAATGAATCGCTGTGCGGGTGGACGCGCGCCACAAGAGCAACGCTCCGATCAGCAGCGCGGTGAACAAATCCACCAGTGTCATAAAACGCCAGGGGTACTGAATCATCGAGAGTATCGGTTGCACCACTTGCCAGAGCGGTAAAGAGAGTTGCAACGTCATTGCGAGTGCGCCGAGCGCGCCGACCCAGCAGAAGGCGAGGAATGATTGGAGATTAGAGATTGGTGATTGGAGATTGGAGATTGGAGATGGAAGATGGCGCGCTTGAAAAATGATGACGAGTGAACAAAGGAGCAAAATAGTTTGCGCCAGACCCAGCGGACGTTCAGCAGATACACCTTGATTGGGAAAATAGCGATACATCAAAAACGGCGAAAAAATTCCATCGAGCGGCGCCAGATGTCTCTGGTAACCCGTACCGTTGAAATCGTAGGACAAGTGTGCCGCGCTCGACTCGGCAACCACAGGAACGATGTAAAACGCGGCAAGCGCAAATCCAAAGAGCAAGGCAAATCCCAAACTCCAAATCCCAAATCTGGCTCCTGACTCCTGTCCTCTCCTTTCTAACCACTGACCACTAACCACTAACCACCGACCACTAACCACTAACCACCGAAACACGCCATACGCCAACAGCACTGGACTGAACAACAGCGCCGATAGGTTGTGCGTGAGAATCAAACCGGCGTACGCCATCGCCAGTCCGAGCGCGTAGATTGCCTCGCGTCGCGCGATGAGCCGATGACACAGCCAGAGCAAGAGTGGAAAGAAAACATACGCGGACGATTCGGCGAGCGCGCCGCGCTGATACACATTGCCCAGATGATACGGCGCGTAGAGATACGCCAGTGCCGCGAGCAACGCCGCCGGACGCGGAAACCACTCGCGCGCAAACGCATACATCGTCCACACGGAAAAAAGCAACGCCGCGCCGAACGTCATCTTGAGCGCAGCGATGTAATCGGCGCCAAGCCAGTGAAAAAACACACCCAGATAGTAACTGAGCGGACTGTAGAAATTTAGAACGGGGTAACCATACCCAAACGCAAAATCGGGAAACAGGCGCGGAAAGAAAACGCCCGCGTGCATCGCCGCATCCAGACCCATCAACCGATAGAGATGAAACATCCCATCGTCGGAGACGAAAAAGCCGGGACGCGCCAGTGGCACGAGCGCGGGCAGCGCGCCCAGCGTTGCGAGGATCAACCCAGCATCGAGCCGTCTCATTCCAGCGTACCCACGAGTGAGGTTCGTCCGCGCTCGCGCCACCACAACACGCCACCGGGCAAACTCGTCAACACGACAATCGCGTGAAAGAGGAGTGAGAGGGCGAACGCAGATTCGCTCGGCACGCCGACCAGGCCAAAGAAGAAAACCGCCGTGGCTTCTTTAGGTCCCAGCCCGTTGAACGAAATCGGTAACATCAAAACGAACGCAATCAGTGGATTGAAGAGGAAAAAGTAAATCAGCGGAATGTCGAGTCCTAGCGCGAGCGCGACCGAATACCACACAAACGTCGCGACGACGATGATGCTGGTGGACACCAGCACATTCATCGCCAGAATCACGTAATTGAAACGAAAGGTTTGAATCGCGTGATACAATCGTTGCGCGCGCGGTTTCAAGTGCGCCAGCATCGGCAGGGCAAACACGCGCCCCACTTGCCGCGCCACCCGCCGACTGAACAACAGCGCGCACGCCACGGTAAAGAGCGTTGCCGCAACGACCGTGGCAATTTCAATCGCCTCGATTTGCGCGGCATTGGTCACGAGCAATGCCACCAGGACCACATTCACGAGCGCGACACAAAAAAAAGCGACCAAGCCCATCAAGCGATCCACCACGACGGAAGTGAGCGCCGCTTCGGTCTGTTTCACCGCGCGTGCCAGCGCGTACACCCGCACGACATCGCCGCCGATGTTCGATGGCAAAACGTTACCCAGGAACAACCCGGCAAACGTGTACGCCGCCAGATCGCTGTACGAAACACCCAGCCGTTGCACGCGCACGAGGAGTTGCCACTTGAAAACACCCAACAAGATGGCAACAAAATAGAGCGCGAGCGCGAGCACGAGCCAGTGTGGTTGCGCACGCGCCACTTGATTCAACAATTCGACGTGATTGAGTCGGCTGAGCAAAAAAACGAGCAAGCCCACACTGACCGCAATTTTGAAAGTGCCTGAACGTCTAGAAAACATAGCTCCATTTATACCTTCAATGGTCGCAAACTTTCATTTTGGTTTGCCCAGTACGGCTTGACCCCACTCATCCCCCTGCCCCTTCTGATATAATGTGATGCGAAATGTGATGTGATATAATGTGAAGAGAGTAAGTGGGCACGGCAGGCCGTCCCCCTTCGGGTGACCACACCGTGG
>Ga0209101_1002273_pt1 | contig 12812 bp, 10 predicted proteins | sample ConPoolayeCmetaG_FD_185481 | JGI IMG/M metagenome (GOLD analysis project Ga0209101, IMG submission 185481) | Hot spring microbial mat communities from California, USA to study Microbial Dark Matter (Phase II) - Cone Pool mat layer C metaG... ... | reverse complement strand
AGGGGATAGGGGTGTGGGCGGGCGGCTTCGCCGCCCGCCCACACCCCTCCTCCCATCTTCCCCTGCTCTCCCCGCAAAGCGGGGAGAGCAGGGGGACAGGGGGATAAGTGGGGTTGTTCCCGTAAAGGCAAAAGATTTTCCGCCCGTACAACGACGGTGAAATTCAGGCTCAGCCATCGGCTTGCGTTAGCCGTCAATTTCTACCGACAGCGAGTGATGTCAGTGGCTGAGCAGTTACATGCCTTGATTGGCTATGCAAACGTGTTCATTGATTTCAATTTGGCTTTTTTAGTTGATTGTGATACAATAGTAACAGTCGAGCAAGCCCACGATGACCATTAAGAATCCTTAACTTGATCTTTACCTGTTCATCACCATTCGGTAAACCACTCTTTACCAAACCAGAGTACGCTCGTTTGGGAAATGGGTGAATCTCGAGATTCCTCTACAAGGAACACATTAACGTAATTCCTCCTCAACGATCACATTCAACAATGAAAGCCATTCGTGTTCATATCACCGGCGGACCCGAGGTCTTGCAGTTCGAAGAGATCGCCTTGCCCGAACCTCAGGCGGGCGAAGCGCGCGTCAAAATCCACGCGGCTGGCGTCAATTACATTGACACGTACCAGCGTAGTGGATTGTACCAAGTGCCACGTCCCTTTACGCTGGGGCAAGAAGCCGCGGGGATTGTAGATGCCGTTGGCGCGGACGTGACCGAGGTGCAAGTCGGTGACCGCGTGGCTTATGCTTCCGCGCTAGGTGCGTACGCCGAGTACGCCGTGGTCCCTGCGTGGCGCCTGGTGCGCGTGCCAGAAGACATCAGCCTACAGCAAGCCGCTGCCGTGATGTTGCAAGGGATGACCGCGCACTACCTCGCGTGTGATACCTTTCCCCTGAAACCCGGTGACACGGCACTCGTGCATGCCGCCGCGGGCGGTGTAGGCTTGCTCCTCGTCCAGATTGCCAAACTGCGCGGCGCGCGCGTGATCGGCACCGTGTCCACCGCAGACAAAGCCGCGCTCGCCAGACAAATGGGCGCGGACGAGGTGATTCTCTACACCGAAGCCGATTTCGCAGCCGCCGTGAAACAACTGACCGATGGCAGAGGCGTGGATGTCGTTTACGATTCGGTGGGCAAGACGACCTTTGACCAGAGTTTGAACTGCTTGCGTCCGCGCGGTTATCTGGTGCTCTACGGTCAATCGTCAGGTCCGGTGCCTCCCTTCGATCCGCAAGTGTTGAATGTCAAAGGCTCGCTCTTTCTCACGCGTCCGATGCTCGCACACTACACGGCGAACCGCGCGGAACTGTTGCAACGTGCTAGCGCGCTGTTCGAGTGGATGCGCGCGGGCAAACTACACGTTCGTATTGATCGCACCTTCCCCTTGCACGCGGCAGCGGACGCACATCGCGCGTTGCAGAGCCGCGCCACCAAAGGCAAACTCCTGCTCATCCCATAAAACAAACTTTAAAGGAGGTGATGCTCCCATCCCCATCACCCAATCACCCAATCATCCAATCACCCAACCACTTAAATTCTCAGGAGGAGAAGTCCTATGCAACGTACGCTTCTGTTTGCGTTGATTGTTCTTGCGGTGTTGTTCGTCGCGTGCGCGCCTGCGCCAACCCCCGTGCCGACGCCCGCACCGCCGACCAAGGCGCCAGCAGCCGAGCCGACCAAACCACCCGCACCCACACCAACGGCAACGGTACCGCGTCCCACGCCACCGCCCGGTCGTGTCACCGTCGAGTTCTGGTTCGGGCTGGGCAAGCCGCTGGGCGATGTCCTCGAAGCCATTGTCATGGACTTTAACAAATCGCAAGACAAGTACTATGTGGATGCGATTTACAAGGGTGGCTATGCGGATACGATGAACGCGGCGATCGCTGCCTATCGCGCCGGCAAAGCCCCGCACATCGTTCAGATGTTCGAGGTGGGGACCGCAACGATGATGGCTGCCAAGGGCGCGATCAAGCCGGTGTACGAACTCGCACGGGAAACCGGGTGGAATCTCGATCCTAACATTTACATTCCGGCAGTGCGCGGCTATTACAGCGAAGGTGATAAGATGATCTCGATGCCCTGGAACAGTTCCACGCCGATAATGTACTACAACGTGGACGCCTTCAAGAAAGCCGGGCTTGATCCCGATAAACCACCCAAGACCTGGACAGAGTTGCGCGCTGCTGCCAAGAAACTGGTGGATAGCGGCGCGACCAAGTGCGGTTTCACCTTCGAGTGGCCCACCTGGACCCAACTGGAAAACTTTTCCGCCATTCACAACGTGCCGCTTGCCACCAAAGCGAACGGGATGCTGGGAATGGACGCAGAGCTCAAGTTCAATAGCGACTTGCACGTTCGCCATCTGCAAACACTGATTGATATGCAGAAGGAAGGCTCGTTCAAGTATGGTGGACGCGATGGTGCGGCAACGGTCTTGTTCCCCTCGGGTGAGTGCGGGATCATTCACGCGTCTTCCGCCGCCCGCGCGCGCATCAGTCGCGAATCCAAATTCGAGTGGCGCGTGACTTATCTGACATACTATGACGATGTGCCGGGCGCGCCGATCAACTCGATTATCGGTGGCGCGAGTCTGTGGGTGATGAACTCCCCAGGCCGCACAACCGAAGAGTTCAAAGCCATCGCCGAGTTCTTCAAGTACATCAGCAAGCCCGAAGTGGATGCCCGCTGGCATCAAGAGACCGGCTATGTACCGATCACTCACGGCGGGAACGATCTCACCAAAGCGTCAGGATACTATCAAAAGAATCCAGGTGCAGATCTGCCCTATCTGCAACTGACCCGCACTAAACCTACCGAAAACTCGCTGGGTCTCCGCCTGGGTAACATGCCGCAGATTCGCATCATCGTTTACGAGGAATGGGAAAAAGCCTTCCAGGGGCAACAAACAGCCAAACAAGCGATGGACAATGCGGTCAGACGCGGCAACGAAGTCTTGCGCGAGTTTGAAAAGATGTACAAATAGTTCTTGGCATAGGGGCGAGCGAGCCGCTCGCCCCTATGTGCGCGAGGAGAATAATGCAGCGCCGTGTGATTTTCAATAATCGTATCCTGCCTTACCTTTTGCTTCTCCCTCAACTTGTCATCACGATTATTTTCTTTTTTTGGCCCGCCAGCCAGGCGATCTATCAATCGGTGTTACGCCAGGATCCTTTTGGCTTGCGCACGACGTTTGTCTATCTCGACAATTTTCGTGAAGTGCTGAGTGATCCACTATACATCGAATCGCTGCGCGTCACCATTGTCTTTTCTGTTGCAGTGACGCTCTTTGTGATGGCAGTTGCCTTGCTACTGGCAGTGATGGCAGATCGGCAAATTCGTGGCGCGCAGACATACAGGACACTGTTACTCTGGCCCTACGCACTGGCCCCCGCCGTCGCAGCGGTGTTGTGGGTTTTTATCTTCCATCCCGCCATCGGCATCTTTGGCAAAGTCCTGGCGGCGAATTTTCAATGGGACTACAAACTGAACGGGACACACGCTTTGTTACTCATCATTCTGGCAGCCTCATGGAAACAAATCGCACACAACTTTTTGTTCTTTCTGGCGGGCTTGCAATCCGTCCCGACCGCTATCGTCGAAGCCGCGATGATTGATGGCGCGAGTTCATGGAAACTGTTTCGCACGATTCTCTTTCCTCTCATCTCACCCACCACCTTTTACCTCCTGACGATCAATCTGGTGTTTGCCTTTTTCGATACCTTTGGTGTAATCCACGCGTTGACCGGGGGCGGTCCCGGCCGCGCGACCACGACCTTGATGTATAAAGTGTATATGGATGGCTATGTCAACCTGAATCTGGGGCAATCCGCTGCACAATCAGTGATTCTGATGCTCATCGTGAGCGTCCTCGTCTGGATGCAGTTTCGCTTTATGGAAGGCAAGGTGCATTACACATGATTCCCAAAGCATTCCGCAATTTACCGGTTCATCTGATACTCAGCATTGCCGTCATCCTCTTTGCTTTTCCTGTGTACCTGGCATTGATTGGCTCCACGTGGGACGCGGCAACGATTGGACGCGGTCAGATGCCGCTCACGCCCGGGCCAGAGATGGTAGAGAACTACGTCAATGCCTTGACCGCTGCACGCGGCGAACGTATCATCGGCTATCCGGTGCAGGTCTTTCTCTGGAATAGCCTCCGAATGGCGCTCGCCATTGCGATTGGCAAGATTGTCATCTCGATTCTCTCAGCGTACGCCATTGCCTTTTTCCGTTTTCCTTTGCGGATGTTCTTCTTTGCGCTGATTTTTCTGACCCTGATGTTACCCATCGAGGTACGGATTGCACCGACGTACAAGGTGATGAGTGACCTGGGTTTGATCAATACGTTTGCTGGCTTGACGGTGCCGCTGATGGCGTCTGCCACCGGCACGCTTCTCTTCCGGCAGTTTTTTATGACGATTCCCGATGAACTCGTCGAAGCCGCCAAGATTGATGGCGCGGGACCTTTGCGCTTTTTCTGGAGTATTGCGCTACCTCTGGCGCGCACGAACATCGCCGCGCTGTTTGTGATTTTGTTCATCTACGGTTGGAATCAATACCTCTGGCCCCTTCTCGTCACCACCGATCGCAGTATGGAAACCATCGTCATCGGTATCGTCAAGATGATGGGCACGGGCGAAGCCCACACCGATTGGAATCTCATTATGGCAAGCACCGTGCTGGCGCTCTTACCGCCGGTGCTCGTCGTGATTCTGATGCAACAATGGTTCATCAAAGGATTGATTCAAACCGAAAAGTAACCTCGTTTATGCGGACAGGGCGCACTGCCCTGTCCGCTTCTTTTTTTTCTATCGCGCGCGAAAATTTTAAGGTTCGCTTTTTCAATCCTGATGTATAATCGAACACGGAAGATAAAAAACTGGCGTAACGGATGGCGTTGTCGTGAAAATCCTAGTTGTCTACAATGTAGTGGAACCGAGCCAGACAGAAGACCTGTTCTCGGAAGAAGAAGTTGTTTTTGTTGAACAACACATTGAAGAAGCGTTACGATCCTACGGGCATCTAACAGTTAGTGTACCGATTCACAATGATTTATGGACGCCTCTTCAACAGTACGACCCTAACGAGTGGTTCATTTTCAATCTCTGTGAGAGTTTTCGCAACAAGACCTATCTTGAACCGTACATCATTTCGGTATTCGAGTATTTAGGTTTTCGCTATACCGGCTCGAATCGGCACACGCTGGCCAATTGCCTCAACAAGGCGCGTGCGAAGGAGATTCTTCAAGCACACGGCATTCCCACGGCCGCGTTTCAGGTGTTCACCCCTCTCACGGTGCAGCAGCGCCATCTGGAATTTCCCCTCTTTGTCAAACCGGTGTCCGAAGATGCGAGTATCGGCATCACGATGGATTCGGTCGTGCATGATGATCGCGCGCTCCGCCGCCAGGTGCGCGTCATCTGGGAAAAATACCACGAGCCGGCGCTGGTCGAAGAATTCATTGACGGGCGCGAGTTCAATGTGACTGTGCTGGGGAACGAATCGCCGCGCGTGTTGCCCCTTTCGGAAATCAACTTTCGTCATATTGCCGATCCGTTCGCGCGCATTGTCTCGTATCGCGCCAAGTGGGTGCCGACATCCGAAGAGTACTTGAAGACGCCGCCCACGTGCCCCGCGCGCGTCAGCGAATCGCTCAAACGCCGCATCGAAGAAGTGGCGCGCCGCGCCTATCAAGCGATGGGCTTGCGCGATTATGGGCGCGTGGATATTCGGGTCAAAAATGGCATTCCGTATGTTCTCGAAGTCAATCCCAATGCCGATTTGGCACCGAACGCGGGTATTGCACGCGCGGCGCGCGCGGCGGGAATGTCCTACGCTGATCTAGCCGACGAAATCGTCCGCCTTGCCGCCCATCGCTATCGGCTCAAGGGACTGGCGCGTCCGCGTATCATCACCTATGAACTGAGAGCACGTAGCGCAGGGAGCACCGGCATCTATTCGATTCCAGTCCAGGCTCTGCTTCCTGACGCCTTGCGCGCGGCAAAAATCAAACGCGCGCGTCCCCCTGCCTCTGTCGGCATGGCCGCCTAGTGGGGATTCCTGGCAACGTCTCTATGTCTATTCAACCTCCTCAACTTAGCGACCTTCCCACGATGACGCGTATCGCCGAGACCGCCGGCGTCTTTAACACCTCTGAACTCCAGGTGGTGCGCGAAATGCTACGCGCCTTTTTCAATCCCACCCCCGATGATGATTACGAATTTGTGATTTGTCGCAACGGCACGCCCGACTCGGTGGCGGGGTTTGCTTGCTTCGGTCCCACTCCTCTGGCAGATCGCATCTGGGACCTGTACTGGATTTGTGTCGAGCGTTCCCAGCAGCGTACCGGCGTGGGGAGCCAACTGTTACAGTACATCGAAGATAAATTACGCCGGCGAGGCGCACGCGCCATTTATCTGGAAACCTCCGATTCGGAAGCCTATACCCCCGCGCGTTGTTTCTACGAACGCAACGGCTATGAACGCGTTGCCCATCTGCCAGATTTTTACGCCCCGGGCGAAGGCAAAATCATCTATCGCAAAGTGTTTCAACCGCAACTGCACAACTGATCGCGTCCCTGCGCGTCCTTTCATATCCTTCGCGTTCAAGAGCGGCGGTCGGCGGCGGCGCAGCGTCGCAGGAAAACGGGAATACGACGCTGCGTCCGAGTCCGTCGGCGGTCATTTTTCAAAAGGAGGAAAACCATGCCCCCGGATTCAGATACACTTTCGCGTCGCCAATTTCTCACCACCGCCGCGCTGGGCGGGCTGGCGTTGACCGCCTCGGCTGTGGGCGGTGCCATCGTCGGAAGCCAGAATGCCCAGAGCGCGGCAGAAGCGGAACTGGTACAATTGCGCGCGCGCCTCGACAAATACGCGCATCTCATCACCCTTTACGAACAACTGGAAAAAGTGGGCATTGATACCATCGTGGCAACCGGGATGCGTGTGATGCGCGGCGCGCTCGAGGCGTTACGCGCGGGTATTCAAATTCTCCGTGCCGGCATCGCCACCGTCGAAAATGCTCTGACCAACTTTTGGGCGTTGTTACAGGCACTGCGTTCGCCTGCCGATCTGGTCGCGCGCGTACTGACCGATCTGGTGCAAAAATTTCAAGCCGCCGAAAGCGTCATCAAAACAGCACTGAATACCGCGCTACCGCTTGCAGAAGCCATCGCCGGTTTCTTCGATTCACTCTTGCAAAAAATTCCCATCGTCGGTCCAGAGATTCGGCGCGCCACCACCGCGTTGAGCGAGTTGGTGCGCGCGATCCCTGTGGTGATTGACGCGGTGATGAACCAACTGCTCAAACCCTTGCGCGAAAACTTTTTCCCCGCGACCGGCGACCCCAAGATCAAGTTGGACTTGATCGAGCCGACGCAAAAGAGTTTGCTCGAACCACTCAAAAAATTTCTCGACGATGTGGAGAGCACCCTCGCGCGCTGGGAAAAAGACTTTGTGACACCGGTGCAAACCGCGCTCGACGAACGCGCCAGGATCCGCAAGCAAATCGCCGAGGTGTATCGCGACATCGGCTTGGTCTAGCGCGCACCGTGCCTGAGTGTGCACAAGTCTTTTCCGTCCTTGGAAGGTTACCTTGCTCGTTAATTGCGCTGTCGTTGTACGAGTGAAAAATCTTTCGCCGCTACGGGAATAACCCCTCTCATCCCCCTGCCCCCCTGCTCTCCCCGCTTCGCGGAGAGAGCAGAGGAAGTGAGAGGGTTGGTGGTGGGCGGCAAAGCCGCCTGCCACCAACTCCTCCTTTACCTCCCCCTCCTCGTTGGGGCGAAAATCTTTCGCCCCAACGAGGAGGGAGCAAAGGGGGAGCTCCACCTCCTCAAGAGGCTTCGTCTGGCTGTCGCCGCATAACCCGATGAGTCTGAATTATGTGAAAGGGCACCAGGGGGTAGGGCTATTTCCCGATTTCTTTTTGTCAATGTCCCCTTCGCTCAAACACCAGTTCTTGCTCGATCCCACCATCGTGTTCTTGAATCACGGCTCGTTTGGTGCCACACTGCGCCCTGTGTTCGAGGCGTATCAGCAGTGGCAGCGCGAACTGGAACGCCAGCCGGTCGAATTTCTGGGACGTCGTTTTACCACGTTGATGCGCGAGGCGCGCGTCGCGCTCGCCGCGTACATCCACACCGAGCCGACCAACGTGGTGTATGTGCCGAACGCGACGACTGCGCTCAACATCGTTGCGCGCAGTTTGCCACTCAGACCCGGCGATGAAATCCTCACAACGGATCACGAGTACGGCGCGATGGATCGAATGTGGCGCTTTATCGCGCACAAGACCGGCGCGGTGTACAAACAGCAAGCCATTCCCGTTCCCGTTACCACGCCAGAAGATTTCGTCGCGCGATTCTGGGCAGGCGTCACATCACGCACGCGCGTCGTCTTCCTCAGCCACATCACTTCGCCGACCGCGCTCATTTTTCCGGTGCGTGAGATTTGTCAGCGCGCGCGTGCGGCGGGCATTCTCAGCATCATTGATGGCGCGCATACGATTGGACAAATTCCGCTCGATGTACAAGCCACCGGCGCCGATTTCTATACATCGAATCTGCACAAGTGGTTGTGCTGTCCCAAAGGTTCGGCGTTTTTGTATGCGCGTCGCGAGGTGCAACAGCTCGTCGAGCCACTGGTTGTGAGTTGGGGATACGAATCCGAAACACCAGGGGAATCGCGTTTCATTGACGAGCAAGAATGGACAGGTACGCGCGATATCGCGGCGTACCTGAGCACACCGGTTGCCATTCGCTTCTTTGAGGAGAATCAGTGGAACGACGTGCGCGCACAGTGCCACTATCTGGCGCGCATTGCGCGCGCGCGCATCACCGCGCTCACCGGCTTGCCGCCCCTCTCGCCCGATTCGTCCGCGTGGTACGCGCAGATGGTGACGTTACCGCTGCCTGAATGCGATACGATGCAACTCAAGACGCGCTTGTACGACGAGTTTCGCATCGAAGTTCCCATCGTCATCTGGCAAAAGCGTCCGCACCTTCGCGTTTCGATTCACGCATACAACACCCTTGAGGACGTGACGCGGTTGGTGGAGGCGCTTGCGGAAATCTTTGACGAAGGACGGAGGACGAAGGACGAATGACGAAGGACGAAGGACGAACGTCACATTCCACACACCTCTCCGATCAATCCATTCCCGAACGCGCGGTGGTCAAGCCAGACGCGCTCAAAGAACCGCCAGCGCCGGCGCGCGTAATGTCCATCCACGCGCATCCCGACGATCAAGAGTTTACCGTTGGGGGAACGTTGGCAAAATGGGCGCGCGCGGGAAGTGAGATCGTTACCGTGTGCATCACCAGCGGCGAGTCGGGTTCTAACGAGCGCACCGAACCGAATCTAGCCAAAGAGAAACTGGCGCGGATTCGCGAGGAAGAACAACGCGCGGCGTGTCGCGTGCTGGGCATTCAGCACGTCGAATTTCTGCATTATCCCGATGGCATCTTGCAACCCACGCTGGAACTGCGGCGCGATCTGACGCGGCTCATTCGCCGCTACCAGCCCGACATTGTCGTTTGCGGCGACCCGACCGTACGGTTCTACGGCAACAGTTATCTGAACCATCCCGATCATCGCGCCGCTGCCGATGCCGCGCTCGATGCGGTGTTTCCTTCCGCCGGCACACGCTTTATTTTTCCCGAACTGCTGGACGAAGGTCTGGAGCCGCATCAGGTCAAAAAGGTGTTTATTCACGGCTCGGAAAAAAGTGAGATGTACGTTGACATCAGCGCGACCATCGAAATAAAAATCGCCGCGTTGAAGGAGCACAAGAGTCAACTCGGCGATTGGGACCCCGGCGAAATGTTGCGCGAGTGGGCGCGCGAGGGCGCGACGGCACACGGGCTGGAGTTCGCGGAATCATTTCGGGTGATGATTCTGAAAGAGGAATAAGCATCGTCGCCGATTTTTCGTCCTGGACGCATTTACAAGTCGGGGGAGGAGCAACAGGCGACTAAAAGTCGCTGCAACCATCACGCCAAGCCTGCCTTCGCGTATCTACTCAGCCACTGGCATTGCTCGCTGTCGGTTAGAAACCGACGGCTAATGCAAGCCGATGTCTGAGCCTGAATTTTGCCGTCGTTCCCTGGGAACAACCCCACTCATCCCCCTGCCCCCTTCTCTCCCCGCAAAGCGGGGAGAGAAGGGGCATCGGGAGTGTGTGTGGGGGCGGACGGCTTCGCTGCCCACACCACATTCCCTTCCTTGGTTCCTCCTCCCCACGCCGCAGAGCGGCGTGGGGAAGGGGGCAAGGGGGTGGGGCTTTTCGCGATGGATAGGACGGCTGAGGGCGAAAAATCTTTCGCCCCTACTTTTGCATGGTTAGTCCACGCGCACGCGCGTCAAAACGATCTGTCCACTTGCGGTAACGAATTCTTGTGACGACGGCGCGAGCGTCTCGTTCGTCAGTGGATTGTAGAGCGCGACGCGTAGCACGTACTCGCCCGGCGTGATGTGCGGCGGCACGCGCAAGCGAATCGGCTGGCGCAGAATTTCGCCGGGCGTCCACCGCGAGGTACCGAGCGCGTTGCCGATGGGAATTTCGTCGGATGCGGCAACGACGGTGCCATCTTCCGCAAATAAACCGATGTACAGCCGCGCGTCCACGTTCGTTGGTTCGCGCGCTTGCCAGTACACCTCCACATCGAGCGACGCGCCGGCGCGCAGCGTCGTTGACGCCGGCGCAAACCCCACCAGCACGATGCGCGTGCCGAGCAACATCTCGCGGCGCGTCACGTTGTCAGGCAACGCATCGAGCGGCGCGCGCGTGGTCAGATACCCTTGCACGCGCGCGTACGATTCGCCGGCAAACCCTTGATCATCGAAGAGGCGTCCGCGCGTCGCGAGATACTCGCGAATGACACCATCGGGATCAACCACCGTGTCGTACAATCGCAACATCCAGACGCGCGGATGCGCGGCGAAAACGCGGTCGAGCGCGGCGCGCGTTTCGTCGGCGGTCGTCGCGTAGAAATCGGATTCGGGATTGCCCCAGCCCAGATTCGGCGCGCCGCCGATGGAGCCGGTTTGGAGAACGACAGCGTGTTGCGTGTGGCGTGATGCGTATTGCGTGAGGCGTCCGCGCCAGTCAATCGGCAAATCAGAGTAGTAGAGGAACGCGGTGTAGGTGTAGCCCGCGTTGATGAGAATTGCATCACTGGGACGCCAGCGTTCGGTGAGGTAATGCACCGCGCCGCGCAAATCGTCTTTGGCATAGCGCGGGTTGTGCCAAAAGTTGTAGGCCGAAAGAGTTAAGAGTGAAAAGTAGAGAGTAAAAAATAGTAGGCGAAGGATAAACGACGAAAGACGAAAGACGAAGGACGAAGGACGAAGGACGAAGGACGAAGGACGAATTTTTTCCAGTCCCAGCGCGAGCAAAATGTAGAACGCTGGCGAGTAGGTAAAGAGGTAACGCACGTGGTAGAGCGGTTTCCAGAGTGAAAGCGCGTAGATGATCACGAGTGGGACGAGTGTGTAGCCCAGAAGGAACAGTGGACAGTGAGTCAGTGAGTCAGTGGGACAGTGGGACAGTGAGTCAGTGGAACAGTGGGACAGTGAATGGTGGTCGGCGGTCAGCGGTCGGCGGTCAGCGCGAAACGCGAACGTGATCACAACCGCGATGATCAACAAGATCGGAAAAACAGTAACCGGCTCAACCGATTGTCCGAACGCGAGCGCGGCAAACGATTCGAGCAGCACCTCAGGCAGCGCGGTGAACGAACGCCACGGCGGCACGGGCGGATCCGTCGCCTGCCGAAACGCAATCGGCAGCCACGGCGCGTAGAGCACGAGGATGGCGAGTTGGGAGAAAAGCCACCGGTGTAATTGGAGATTGGAGATTAGAGATTGGAGATTACGAATCTCTAATCTCCAATCTCTAATCAGCCAGACCAGCGCGGCAAGATTTTGAAAGACGAGCAAAAAAGCAAAGTAGTAGAGCGTGTACACCCCTAACGCGCTGACGGTGACGTAGGCAACAAAAACCCACGCGGCGGTCGGCGGTCGGCGGTCAGCAGCCAGCTGTTGGCGGTCAATGGTCAACAGTCGTACGAACAAGTAGGTAGACGCCAATCCCAAGAACGCGCCGAGCGTGTACATTCGTACTTCTTGCGAGTACCACAGGTTGTACGGTGAAAGCGCGACGAGGAGCGCGGCAAGGCGCGCAACGCGCGCGTTGAACCACGCGCGCGCCACGCGATAGACCAGCGCGACAAGCAGCACGCCAAAAAAGAGCGAAACAAACGCGACGGCAAATTCCGACCAACCCGCGAGGCGTCCCCACACGTGCAGGAGATAGTAGTAGAGTGGCGGGTGAATATCGCCAGCCGTGTGCCGCGTGAGCGCGAGCACATCTTTTTGCGCCAGAATCACGCTCACCGTTTCGTCGTACCACAAACTCGCTGCGCCCAGACGATACACGCGTAGAGCGAACGCGGCAAGCAGAATCAGGACTTGTGCCAAGTCAGCCCCCCTGTCATTGCGAGCCGCACAGCGGCAAAGCCATCGCCAAACCGCAATAGGGAATTGCTTCGTCGTAACTACTCAGCGCCGGGCATCGCTCGCTGTCGGTTAGAAACCGACGGATAATGCAAGCCGATGGCTGAGCCTGAATTTCGTCATCGTTCCTAGGGAATAACCCCACTCATCCCCCTGCCCCCTTCGGGTGTATTTCAGTTTGGGGGCAAATTGCAAACCGCATGCCACATTTCATCAAACCGACCGCTGAGCAGTGCCGTGCGGATCGGCAGGAGGTTCTCAGCACCTGAACGACTCCACCGCAT
>Ga0209101_1002272_pt1 | contig 12815 bp, 1 predicted proteins | sample ConPoolayeCmetaG_FD_185481 | JGI IMG/M metagenome (GOLD analysis project Ga0209101, IMG submission 185481) | Hot spring microbial mat communities from California, USA to study Microbial Dark Matter (Phase II) - Cone Pool mat layer C metaG... ... | reverse complement strand
ATACATTTATTTACATCACCAGATTTCTTATCAACAATAATTTTAAATAAATTTCCGGAACGAATCTCAGATTTTTTCTCATAATTACCTACTAAAACAACCGCTTCTTTTTTATTTTCATCAATATTTGCATACAAAAATTCATCAGAATCAAAATAACTACATTTTTCAAATCCTAATACTTTAAAATCAGCATTAGACCAGTTTAGCTTAAAAACAGAAGCTATAAAATCATCTTTAGGATTAACCTTTACTAAATATTCGTCATAATTACCAATTTTATCATATTTATAATTTACAAAATCTGATTGCAATTTATCATTTTTAGCCTTCTTAATTGAATGCTGTTCACCAAAATTCAAAGGTATTACTAACATATCATAAGCTGTAATATTTGCGTCTCCATCACAATCAGCAAAAGTAACCTCAGCACTATCCCACGCCAATACACGTTGTGCATGCCACAAAGTAGATGCATTTTCGCGCTTAAAACTCCTCATTTTTTTAGTAGAAGCACCGTGAAATAAATGTAAAGCAATCATATCCATATCTACTTCATCAACTACTCCATTATTATCAGTATCACCAGGCCATACATCCACAAAACCATGAATATCATAAACAAATGGTTCACTATCCAAATCATAAACAACACCAATACTATCCCTATAAACCGTCGCATGAGCGTTATTAAAAGTAAATGTTACCTGCCGACCATGAGGAGCTTTTTGTGAAACAACAAATTCCAGATGAATGACTGTGGTATCAGACAATTTCGCCTCGTGGATTGGATCACCAGATATAACCATCACATACACTTTACCTGAATTAGCAAGTGTATCAATAATTGGTATTACTACCGTTGTCGCTTTTTCACCAAAACCACCTATCCCCCAATCAGAATAATAAACATAATCAGTATTATTAAAAGCTAGTTCAAATTCAACACCATTACATTTCTCAACTCCTTTTACAACTACATCAAATCCAAACATATAAGTCGCTGTAACAAAATTCTCTCTGTCAGAATCCACATCCGTTCTTACTAATTCAATAGTCTGAGCTAACAAACTATTAAGCTGAAACATAAATATCAAAACAATTACCACTAATTTCCATAATATTTTCATAGCTTTTATATCAAATATTAAAACATTTTAACTTTAAAATTTAGCAATGAACGTGCCAAGTAATCCCCCCAAAATTTAACCCAAAAAGGAAAGGGTGAGCCTTTTGAGCTCACCCTTACTGATACATCCCTGAAAGAGAACAGGAGGATTATCTATCAGAGAATAACTTATTTAATCTTTACAACTCTTTGTACTGAACTAAATGTTCCTGCATTGATATGGAAGTAATATACACCTGCCGATAAACTGCTACCATCAAAGTCAAATGTATGGGTTCCTGCAGAATATTCTACTGAATTTATCGGAGTTGCAACTTGCTGACCAATACCATTCAAAATCCTGACAGTTACAGTCTCATTAAATGGCAAGGTAAACTCAATCCTTGTAAATCCAGTGAATGGATTTGGTACAACTTCTGCAAAATCATATGCAGAATTCAAATCATTAACACCGACAGGATTAATACTAAAGTGAACTTCATCATATTTCATCTCTGGATCATTATTATACAATGCCCTCAATACAGCCTTATCTGTACTGACATTTGGAACAACCCAGCTTTCACTTCCCTTCAATGCATTTACATCGCGATATACTTCCTCCCAAGTATTACCGCCATCAGCACTGAATTGCAAATCAAACTTCTGAACATTATTAAAGGTCCACTTAATCTCTGTATTATCGCCTGCGTCAACAGTAGAATTATCACTTGGATAAGTGAAATTCAATGTTCCAGCCAAGATAACAAACCTTTCAGAAATTGCTAAAATTTCACCTGTCTCAACGTCAATCATTCTAACCTTAGCATTTTTACTATTAACAGCTGGCAACATCCACGTAATTTCTTCCAAATCAGAACTTACTTCTGTTGTTACCTTCTGCCAGTTCGTTTCGCCATTAGCAGAGAATTCAAATATAACATTTGTTGCATCATCGGTTATCCACTTAATAAAGTCAGATTGACCACCTGAATACGGACCATCTGCTAATGCAGGACGAATAATTTCAGCTCCAATCGGTATAATTGCAAAAGCATTATCACTAATATCAACAGTTTCACCTGTTGTTGCATCTACTAATCTTACCAAACATTCGGTAGAATTTACCCTTGGTGTCTTCCAAATATAATCTTGTCTGGACAGATCAACCGGATTATCAACTATACGATTCCAAGTAGCACCATTATCAATAGAGTATTCAATATATACCTTTGAAATAACCGTTGGTTTAGTCCATTCAATTGTATAAACTCTACCAGCACTCCATCTCTCGCCGCCATTTGGAATCATTAAGTGTGCTTTACGAGTAACATTTACTACCTCAATCTCTTCCCAATCACCGTCATCAGTAATATCAGTACCATCAACTGTCAATAATACTGATAACTTATGCCATTTGAACTTATACTCATTAGACTCATTAATTACACGGAACTTCAACGTACCTAATTTTGTCATCTCATGTGGACAAAGAACACCTTTAGGTCTTGTATATCCATCATAATCAATTTCAATTGTCCTAACATTTGGTATAGGATTAGCAGCAAATTGATCTGGTGCCGAATAAACTGCGTCATAACCCTTTGCTGGATTATTATGGAACGGATTATTCTCTGTTCCAGTTACGCCTTCATCATACAAGAATTCTAACTTATCAGGCTCATATGTAAATGCAAAGGTACAGTTTCCAGGAGCAAAATCAGAACCAAGATTTTGAATATAAACATCAACATAAATAATACCATCCTTTAATGTCGGCTCAGCAACAACCTTATAATTGAATCCTGATGCTTGAGTTGTAACTTTCTTACCATTATAAATTCTTGGTTCAATCACTTTACCGCTTTCAAAGAACTTCTTAGCTGCCTCATTCATTCTAATTGATCTCTCTGGATCTAAATCCGAAACAACTTCAAACGGATCATAATCTTTCATATAAGAGAACATTGGCACTTCAACTTTCTTACCATTTACGTATTGAACTACTGTCAAATCAATCAATGAGGATATCTTATCGCCGTTTCTATCAACAATATCCCTATCTTGAGCATTAATCAATCCATCGCCAGTAACATCAGAACGCGTAACATTTGAACCGATATCTGCACGAACTCTAATTCTATCCAATGAGTTAATCTGACCATCACGATAAACATCACCAGCAACCATTGCAGCCATTCTATTAGTTAGAGATGTCTCACGACCTTGGTTAAATATCAAACCAGTAATATCGTAAAAAAGGGTTCCTTTGCTAACTTCATGTTCTCCGTATGCACTGAATAAGCCATTACCAGAATATTTATCATGCGCTGATGTCGTCATATAATCACTTGTCGAAGGTGTTGAATTTTGACCCCAACTCTGGAAATCCCAACCTGATTCAATAGCCCATGTAGATAAGTTATCACCAACGAACAAGAATGGTGCGGTGAATCTTGACATTATCGGCAAATGATTCAAATGCTCAACTACTACAAAGTAGTTACCATCATATAATGTTGTAAATACAAAAGGAACATTACCAAACCTCGAACCATTTGTCCCCCTTGTAGGACTTGCAGTAGCATCCAAAGCAGAAGCATCACTATCATAACCAGAGATAGATTCAGCTGAATCAATCTTTGTACCTGGCAATCCAGCTACCTCATCGAACAATGAAATTTTTATACCTAAATTGTCGAAGCTTTCACCGATATCATTCATTGCCTCATCAGAACCACTATGGAATCCTTCAAGTAAAACTCTAACTGTAAAGTTTGAAGGAGGTGTAATATCAAAATATGGTCCTGGATTTACCAAACTCGGAATATCAGTATATTCATAAGCTGTTGTAGAATTTATTGTTGCTCTTGCTTTCATCTGCAATCTTGCATTCGTCAATGCCGGAGGTATAGCAGCCTGATCATTATAAGTATTATCCCCATTATCATCAGGATCAGCTATACTTACATTTAATTTCGCTGCATATTGAACAGGAGTTGAAACACCTGAGAATAAATACTTATTATCGGTTTCAAGTGTTAATGAATTTGTATAAGAACTATTATAATTTATACTTGCAACTGGGGTCCAAGGCTTAATAGTTAAACCACCACCACCTTTGATTGAAAACTCAAGATCGGCAGAATCAGCAACATCACCTTCGTTAAAGCCAGTTGCATCATAATCAAATCCTACCCAGCGAACTCTCAAGTCAGTAGTAGTATTAGGAACCTGCTGCCTATAAACTGGTTCAACTACTCTTATATAAGGATAAGTAGGAACATAACCTGCACCTGTGCCACTTGCACTTACACCACCTCTTATATAAGCTTTTAATGACGAATTAGTCGAAGATATAGATTTAGCTATACCACTGTTAACAAAACTACCACCATCCATTGACCAAGCAGCTACTAAATTCTCTGTATAATTCGTTGGAGTTGTCAATAGATTTCCAGCTCTCACTGTCAATGCACCTTGAATAAATTTCGTAACATCTGACGGATTTGCCGTCGTTTCAACTGATAAATCCATTCCAGCTGGATAACCATTCCAGAATCTAATCTCCTTCATTTCACCAACGAATGTTCTTGAAGGTGTGCCCGGCTCATATCCAAAGTAAGTTGGATATTTATTAGCTACATCCACCGTAACTGCTGTTCCTAATGCTCGAGTTATTGTATCATTTGTTTGAGGAACACCATCAATGTAAAATCTTACATCTGATTGTCCTGTCGAATTAGCCAAATTGATTAAAACACCAACATGATACCAACTCGAGTCAATATCTTTTGAACCTGGAACTGCAATTGGTTTAGTTGCATCACTGGTAGCAGTAAGTTCAGTTCCATCACTCTTCCAAACTTTCAACTGCAATTGACCTGAACGTAATAACCTAAATGAATAATGATTCTTGCCCGTTGCACTATCTACTTTCGAAATAATCGGGAAATATCCTTCTGTTGTGGTCGGGAATCTATATGGTGCTATCCATGCCTCCATATAAGCTACATTCTTAGAAAGATTCAAAGAGGTTGTTCCAGGAACATAAACAATTGCTTGCCCGCCATTTCTCAAAGCAAAATGCGGAGCAACGTAGCAAACACCAGATATATCATAAATATCAGTTTGTCCATTATCCGTTGTTCCACTAATTCTTACTAACACTTCTTTTACGTAATTTTGCTCGATTGTATTACCAACTCCTTGCAAGTCATTATAACTTCCGGAAATTGTAACGTTATTATAAGGTTCCCAAATAGCATAACCACCTTCAATTTCAACTGTATCAAGATATACACCAGAAGGACTTACTGTATTATCAGTACAGAATTCCCAATTATTACCACCATCTCTTGAGAACTCAATAAACAAATCCTCTGAATTAGGCGACACAGAACCCAAACCATAACCAATCCAGCGAATTGTGAAAGTCCTATCTTCAAGGTTCGAAATACCTTCACCACCTGTTGGAGAAATCAACTGAATATGAGCTTTATCAGGACGATATGTAATACTTGAATTATCCTTAACGCCAGCCTTATAAAAGTCTAAGCCTTGTTGACCATTTTGCAAAACTAAATTAGAAGCTATATCCAATCTATTTGCCGCTAATGGATAATAAAGTTCAAGGCCTAAACGTACATCATCGTCAGTGTCAACTTCACTAATTGGATTAATAGCTCCAGTCGGATCATAAACTCCAGCTGCTTTCTGTAATATCTGCTCAGGAGTTAAAGCAATTCTCCAAACCTTAACCTCTTTGATACCTGCATTTAAATAATCCTCAGCATCAATGCTAACATTTGGATTTACACCAATCCAAATCGGATGATTAGTAGCCTTCAAACGAATATTATTAACCGTTTGATTTGAAGATTGTGCAACAATTTGACCGTTAACATACAACGTCAAACTATCATTTTTAACTGTTGCCGCTAAATGTACCCAATTATTACGATGATTTTCACTTTGAGTATCATTTGTCAAATCAAAATTAGCATTAACTGCTGTTAATGGCTCAGGTGATACTAACTCACCAATATAATATGGTGCATTCTCATCTACCGGATAACCTTCTGTCCTTGCTCTAAAAGCTGGATATAAACCATCTTCAAGATATAGCATCCAGGCACCTTCCTCAGGTGAAGCTGGACCACCGCTCGATGCAACAATAGCAGGCTCGGCTCCGCTTCCAGGTGTACCTGCAGTATTAAGATTTACCCATGCCTCAACGGTCAATTGAGAAGCATTAGCATAATTACCTGAAGTTCTTAAATATTCATTTATTCCATTCAATTGAACGAAGAAAAATCTCGATAAACTAAATTCAAATTCACTAGTACCATAAATCGAAGTCGTACTTCTATTATCAATATCTGAACCAGTGCCACTGGTCGAAAGTTGAGTAATTTTCAGCTTGGCTTTTTCAGAACGATTTGAAAAACTTGGATCATCGTTCCAAATCACTCTAACAATACCTCCATAACCATCGCCTCCAGTTGTCAGTGGGTCGCCATTTGCTTGAGTAATCACATAACCAGGTACACCACCATAACGAGTTTCTAATTCACCAGAAGCATAATTATCATAAACCGATGCACTAATTGAATCCGGAGTCTCAGCTACTCTCAAGAAACTTGAATACGAACTTCCACCATCTAATGAATATGAAAACTCATATGCCAAAGCATTGGTACCATAAGAATAACTATCTGTATTAATTAAACCACTTCTTTCAAAGTATATCGGATAGCCCGCAACTGGCAATGATAAATATTGAGCATCTCTATCAACTGACTCATATGGTCCACGAGGATTTAAAATAGTTATACCCCTTATCTTCATTGCCGGTGGATCATTAAAGCTAATGCCACTCGGATATGAATAAGAATTACCATTAACATCTGTTACAACGATACTTGGATAAGTTCTTGTATTATGACCTATCCCAACTGTATTAGTATCATTTAGAGTTGAATGGTTAACAATATCAAAAACTATTATACCAATAAAGCTACCCAAACCTGAAGTCGAAGGTCGATAGCCCTGGGTTGATGCATTGCCACTAAAATTAACCTCAATTTCAGCATAGCCATAACCCGAACCATCAGTATAATCTGAACCAGTGTTAATTTGCAATGCTGAATAGCCATTATTGCTATGGAACGGAGATTCGATTTCCTGATAAGGATAATATGGTATTGACGTAGACGCAGCTTGATTAACATCTGTAATAATCGAATCTGTCTTGTAATAATAATAATTATCAGGATCAGCTGGATCTAAAAAATCGGTCCGATAATTGATAGAAAATGATACATTTCCTAATTTTGGTGCACTCGATGTCAATGACTTCACCCAAACTTCTGCCCCAATTTGGTCGCCCAAGCGACGTACCTTGACAGTAAACTCATAAGTTTGAGCGCTGAGCACATCCGCAGCTAACATTAAAATTGCTGCTGAAAGGGTCAGGAACCATATCCAGTATCTTTTGAGTCCCTGTCTTTCCGTGTAAAGTTTTTGTGCTAACATATTTAAACTTCCTTTATTTATTACATAATACTACTTATTATCATAGCCTTTAGCCCTTGAAAGGGCGGATACCCTTACTGGGTATCCGATTTATAATCTGATGTCCTGTGTAATACATAAACCCTATATGGAGTCAAGCTATATTCACCATCTGCGCTATATATCTTAACGTAGTAATCTGCCTCAGGTAAGTTGTTCAATACAACTATCTCGTCAGATGTCCCTACAATTTGTGAACGCCTCAACAATCTACCATCAGCTCTATATAACTCTAATGTATAGTTCTTAGGTAGACCTGTTAATTTAATCCTTATATTATTATAAGAATTCTCAAAATCAGGTCTGAAACTGAACCAATCTACATCATCTGCTGATGTAATCAATCCCGAATACAAAGTCCCATCAGATTGTATAAATTTCGCATCAGCTAACTTATCATTTGGCTCATAAGAATCAGCTATCCTACGATTCGGATTATTAGTTGCGTCAGAAGTATTATAATTCAATGTCGAATTATCTACTGTTGTATTAGAACCGCTTCCCTCATTATATTCAAATATTTTGAAATAATATGTCTGACCATACTGCAATCCACTAACAGTTATTGTATTACCTGTACCAAAATACAAAGCATAACCTTGACCTAATGCTGTTGTTGTACCAAATGCAGGTGTTGTTGATGTCTCTGATGTATATGCAATACTTTGATCATCAGGAGTTTCATTTGCTGTAATTGCTGAACCAGCCTTACCAACTACCAAGCATTTATCACCATTACCACGTATCCATCTTAATGTCAAAGATGTGTTCGTCCCTATCTCCATATCGCTGAAAGATAGATTACTTGCTTGAATTTCTGGTTCCTTATCCAAAGTATATCTACTACCAGATAAATACTGGGACGTCAGATAATTCTCTTTTCCAGATGAACCATTGAACTCATATATTCTAACATAATACTCTTTATCGAATGACAATCCACTTACAGTTACCGAATTACCATCTCCTTTATAGACGACATAACCAACCGAAGATCCCGTGCCTAAAGGAGAACCAGAACCAAATTCAGTTGATGCTGTATAAGTATTAGTATCTGTTGGTGTTGTCGACGGATCTGCTGTTCCAACAACTACTAATGAATATGTTCCTCCACCAGAACTTGGTTTCGTCCAGGTTAATTTCATACTACTTGCAGTAACATTTGTAAATGTTAAATCTGACGAAATTGCTGTTGGTTCGCTATATTTTGTTGTAAATTGTGCTCTATCATCAAATGTATTATATGTTCCTGTTGATGTAATATTCCAGGTCAAATAGTTTGTACCTAAACCTGAACCTGCATATTTATAAACTACTACATAATAAGTAGTATTAGCGCTTAATCCTGTAACATTGACTGAGGTACCAGTTCCTTTATAGATTACAACAGAGCCCGTTCCCGTTGTACCATTTGACGAAGATGGACTTGAAAAATTAGCCGAAGCATTATAGTCAACACCATCCTCAGGTGCAGTAGGCCATCCACCAGCTTTCATAACAACTAATGCATTCTCACTACTGCCATTTGTCCAACTTACTGTTGCTGTTGTTGCTTGAATAGAACTTACCGTCAAACCACTAAAGAATGATGTCGGTTCTACACTATAAACTCTAATTCCTGTCAATGTATCAGAAGTTAAATTAACACCTGAAGTCGTTGCTGCTATCAAACTAAATTCATTACTCGTGCTTGCTGTTGTAAATTGTAACGTTTCACCTTTGATAGTTGTCGTATTAATAGACATATTCAAAGTATTATTACTTACAGTACCTCCACCTAATGGAGTTAATGTTATAGTTGTTGCTTGACTTACTTTTTGTGGCCTACCATTAGCATCAACTGCCTTAACTTGAATTACCAAATCTTTATTAACAACTACGTCATTTTCTCCTTTTGATCTCAGGTCATAATCATTTGTACCATTTATATCCTTCATTGAGAAAGCAGTTATTGACAATTTTGTAGGTGTCCCTGATGAGCTTCTTACAGTCATAGTATTACCTTGATAGGGACCACCAGATGGTATTGTAGCTGGACTTGCCAAAGTTACATCTGAATATGATGTAATTTGTGCTTTAAGCGTTCCATTTGCATTAGCATCAGTCTTTACACTTGTTACCAATATGTAATTATTATCTTCGCCAGCAACTAAAGCACTCGACACAGTATATGATAAAATTCCAGTTGTTTCATCAATTGAAGAAACAGTCGAACCAACTTGACTATCATCACCATCTACAATACCATTCTTATTATTATCAGCATATAATTTCCAATTTTCAAAATCATTATACTCAGCACCATTTGCTACCGTTATCTTTATATTTACAGTATTAAATGTAACTGATGAATTAGCCGGAGGTCTCAACTTAAATCCGTAAATTGTCTGATTAGTTGTTCCAATATCTAACGGACCAGCAGACGGTGAATTAGCTGAACTCAAAGATACACTCAAAGACCCAAACGAATATGAAGGACCATTAATAGTTTGAGTCATCTTATAAATATTATTCATTGTAATGTCATTTTGATCAATCGATGCATAGATTGAAGGTGTTGATGAGTTAACCGTAGCATCAACATCTGCTACAATGAAATAATATTCTGTTTGACCAGCTGTAAATGTCTGCCCCAAACTAGCAAATTGTACTGTTTTACCTGAAAGTGAACCAGATGCGATTGCTGAACCATATCCATAAGTTGATAGATCATGGTCCTGATCTTTATAAATCTTAAAATTAGAAAATATTCCCGATGGACTCCTTGAAAAATTAACATTCAATGCTGTTAACTGCATTGAACTAGCATCTATTCTCATCGTCGGAGTTACACTAAATCCTAAAATTATCTTATTTGATGAATTTGCTACCAGCGGAGATTCGGCTACTTTATTCCTGTATTCTATATCAGTCGTTGGGAAATAAGCAATTTTCAAAAACTTTGGTGCTATCATAAAGTAACCACCAGTAGAAAATGTAGCAGAACTTGATACATCAGCTGCCCTAAATGAAACATAATTACTTGTGGTAGTAACTGTCGCAGATGTATGCGTCCAATTATGATAAGATGTCGTCGTCGTTGATGCATCACTTGAATAAGTATAAGCATCAGGATTTGCCGACATATAAGCCGTCAATTGAGCTTCATTATTACCATTCAATTCTGACTCATCATAAGCCAACCTTATCGCACTACCAACAACATAAAATGTACCACCACCCGAATAAATCCTGTAATAACGCGTTATACTTTTAAGACCATCAATAGTTCTAACGCCATAATAACGTCTTACAATTATATTTTCACCAGCAGTCAAATTACTTACTCCAATTCCACTTGCATTAATATCAGTATAACTCGTACTTGCAGTCGAAATATAACCAGTACCGGGCTTTGAATTTAATACTACCTTACCAGTAGATTCAGACAATGCATTACCAGAATGAGCAAATGCAATATAATAATTACCATTTAAGTCAACATAACCATTAGTTATAGTTAAAGTTGATGAACCATAAGCTGCAGCACCTAAAGTTAAATTACCCTCTAAAACTAAACCACTCGAATTGTCCACAAAAACTTCATCCAATGTTACGTTACCAATAATTTTCTGTTGATTTGTTCCATTAAATGTTATAGTACTTGATTTAGCAGTAAAATTAATTGAACCCGTACCAACAATAAGATCACCTTTTATCTTTAAAAGATTACCAGCTGTTGCCGATGTAAGAGCTCCATTTGCTTTAATCGAATAAAATAAATGAGCATTCAAACTTGTACCAACAAATGGATCGCCAGCCTTTGAAAAAGTAATTATACTCGGTGAACTTGCATTTATCGCACCAGCTGAAGAAGAAGAACCTAAAACATGCAAATCATTTGTAATTTCAAAATTTGAACTCGTATTTAAAACATTACCAGAAGTATTTTCTATAATCAAATTCCTAAACTTCAATGTCCCCTCATTATAAAATGTCTTAGCTGTTCCTCCCATTAAAACAACAGCACCATTACCACTTTGTGTTGAAAAATCTAAAGTACTTCCACCGTAAACATTGATATCTCCGGTTAAAGTAATTGTATTACTATTAGCTGCTGCTTGAACAACTGTGGTATTTATATTATCATAAACATAAATACGATTGAACATCAATGTCGTATTCGTAGAATTCCCATTAGTTATAGTTTTTGTACCAGTAGCTCCAGTTGTATCTTTAAATGCAACAATCGAAGGACTCGAAAATGTTGCCGAAGAGCTACTACCTGTTGTAAAATTACCTGTCAAAACTAAATTCGAACTTGTCGAAAATGTTGAAGGATTCTCAATTGATACAGCATTTAATTGCAATAATGCAGTATTTGCAACAGTGACACCTATATTACTCGAAGAATTCTCATAAAATGTAGTCGTTCCAGTAGCAACAAATGAACCTGTTCCTTCAATTGTAATTCCATTTCCACCTGTTGCCAAACCATCAATTCTAATATTAGCTGTAGTTTTAACATTAGAACCATCAGTTACCTTCAAATTGAAAAATGCCAAAGTACCACCACCACTCAAAGAAAGTGATTTCGGATCATTTATTGATGCATTATTATCAAATTCAACAGTTCCTGCGGTTGGATAAAAACTAACACCACCAGTAACACTCATATCGCCTTTTACCTGGAATGAAGTTCCTGGTTTAAATGTTCCCGATGATGCACTAAAGGTAATATTGTTAAATGATAAATCTGATGCCGTTGAATTATAATTTATCGGGTTAGCTTCGTTTTGAGTACTTGCCATAGTAATTGTTCCTGCTGAAGCATTAAACTTAGCACTCGAAGCTAACTCAATTTTCCGTGATACTGTAAAACTTGATGCCGTAGAAGCATTAGTTGCAGTTGAAGCAAAAAACAAATTATAAAATGTCAATGTACCTAATGAGGCTTTTGTTATAGTCGAATTTGTACCAAATATTTGAAAAGTTCCACTCGATTGTGTAAGAGTAGCATTGTTTTTTACAACAAGATTGCCTTCAAGTTTACAACTATTGTCAATTGTAATTGCCGAACCTTCAGTTAACGTCAAATCGTAAAATTCAATACTATATGCTGCACCACAAGTAATACTTTTTGTTGTACTAT